>Ga0302326_10000617_pt1 | contig 97224 bp, 91 predicted proteins | sample Palsa_T0_3_FD_202264 | JGI IMG/M metagenome (GOLD analysis project Ga0302326, IMG submission 202264) | Peat permafrost microbial communities from Stordalen Mire near Abisko, Sweden - Palsa_T0_3 | ecosystem: Environmental > Terrestrial > Soil > Palsa > Peat permafrost | place: Sweden: Abisko... | reverse complement strand
TCGCTGATGGCATCGCGCGCCTTCACGGCTTGGAGAACTGCATGTCTTTCGAGATGCTGGAGCTCCCCCATGGCGTCACCGGCCTGGCCCTGAACCTCGAGTCCGACAACGTCGGCGCTGTGCTATTCGGCGAGTGGGAGCACATCTCCGAGGGCGATACCGTCAAGCGCACAGGCTCGCTGCTGGAGATCCCCGTCGGCGAGCAGCTACTGGGGCGCATCGTCGACCCGCTCGGGCGCCCGCTCGACGGCAAGGGCGCGATCGAGGTCTCCCAGACGCGCCCGGCCGAGTTCAAGGCCCCGGGCGTCGTTCAGCGCCAACCCGTTAAGCAGCCGATGCAGACCGGCCTGAAGGCGATCGACGCGATGATCCCGATCGGCCGTGGTCAGCGCGAGCTGATCATCGGCGACCGCCAGACCGGCAAGACGGCGATCGCGGTCGACACGATCATCAACAACAAGGACACCGGGGTCGTGTCGGTATACGTTGCCATCGGCCAGCGCATGTCGACGGTTGTGGCCCTCGCGCAGACGCTCGAGGAATACGGCGCTTTGGAGAACACGATTATCGTCGCCGCTCCTGCTGACGAGGCCGCGCCGATCAAGTTCATGGCCCCGTACGCAGGCTGCGCGATGGCCGAGCATTTCCTCTACAACGGCGGCCACGCGCTGTGCGTGTATGACGATCTCACCAAGCACGCCTACGCCTACCGCCAGATGTCGCTGCTGCTGCGCCGTCCGCCAGGTCGCGAGGCCTACCCGGGCGACGTCTTCTACCTGCACTCACGCCTGCTCGAGCGCGCGGTCAAGCTCAACGATGATCTCGGCGGCGGCTCGCTGACAGCGCTGCCGGTAATTGAGACGCAGGCCGGCGACGTCTCGGCGTATATCCCCACGAACGTGATCTCGATCACCGACGGGCAGATCTTCCTCGAGTCCAAGCTGTTCAACTCCGGCGTGCGTCCCGCGATCAACGTCGGCATCTCGGTCTCGCGCGTCGGTGGAAATGCGCAGATCGGCCCCATGAAGAAAGTCGCTGGGCGGATCAAGCTCGAGCTCTCCCAGTACCGCGACCTGGAGGCCTTCGCGCAGTTTGGCTCAGACCTCGACGCTGATACCCAGCGCACGCTTGCCCGCGGCGAGCGCCTGGTAGCGACGCTCAACCAGCACGAGCGCGCGCCGTTGGCGGTGGAGGACCAGACAGTGCAGATCTTTGCCGCCACCAACGGCTACCTGGATCGCCTGAATGTAGATCGCGTCCAGGAGTTCCTGCTCGGCCTCACCGAACGGCTGCACTCCAAGCACCAAGAGCTGCGCCAGAAGATCAACGGCGGCGACTGGTCGGATGCGACACAGCAGGAGGTGCGCGAGACGGTCGAGGCGTTTGCCCAGGACTTCGGTTTTGACCTCGACGAGGAGGGACAGCCGATGGACGACGATATGCCTCGCCCACAGGGCCGCGACACATCGGCCGATGATGAGTCCCAGCACGAGGGCGACCGGGATAAGGAGGCGCAGCCGGCGTAGCGCCGGTTGCGGGTACCGCCATGGCTTCTCAGCGCGACGTCAAGAACAAGATCGCCTCGGTCAAGAACATCCAGAAGATCACGCGAGCGATGGAGATGGTGGCGGCCGCTCGCCTGCGGCGCGCCGAGCAGCGGATCGATGCCCTGCGTCCCTACGCCGAGGCGATCGGTCGGATGACGCGCCAGGCGGCACAGGCGGCCGGAGGCGAGGCTGCACGGGTGCCGCTGCTGCGCGAGCATGAGTCCGAGACGAATGTAGGGCTGCTACTGGTCACCGGCGACCGCGGTCTTGCGGGCGGCTTCAACTCTCAGATCATTCGCGCCGGCGTGCGTCTCTCCGCCGAGCTGACAGAGCAGGGGCTGCGCAGCAGCTGGTATGCGACAGGGCGTCGCGGTGTCTCCTCGCTTGCCTTCCGCGGCTACGAGCTGAGCGGCAGCTACACGGGCTTCGCCGATCGACCTGCCTATGCGGACGCGCGCGAGATCGCCGACGATGTCATCCAGGCTTATGTCGATGGTCGCGTGGATCGCGTGGAGATGGTCTTCAACTCCTACGTCTCGCCGCTCACACAGCATGTGACCCATCAGCGGCTATTGCCGCTCACACACCAGGCGATCGCCGGCGAGCACCCTGACGGGCACAGGCAGGACGACGCCTCCGACACCGAGCGCGACACGGCTGCGACCGCTAAGCGCACACCTGTCGACTACGAGCCGGATCCCGAGAAGATCCTCAGGCGCCTGGTTCCGGACTACGTGGAGATCTCGATCTATCGAGCGCTCGTCGAGTCCGCCGCTGGTTTCTTCGGGGCGCAGATGACAGCAATGCGCAGCGCATCGGAGAACGCCGGCGAAATCATCACCGACTACACATTGCAGATGAACCGTGCCCGCCAGGCCGAGATCACCCAGGAGATCATGGAGGTAGTAGCCGGTGCCGAGGGACTCAGCTGAGATGGCCGCTGAGCTGCGCTGGACGATCTACGATCGGTCTGCGTCCTCGGTCGCTCGCGTGCTTAGCACGCCACGCTCCCTGCGTCCTGCGGCGCCGACCCGGTCGTGTCTCGCTTGCCCAGCGACCATCTCGGGCAATGACTATGAAACAGATGATTAGGAGATCAGAGAGCTAATGCCACCCAGCACCACCCAAGAGGCCACCGACTCACAGCGCTCCGCCAATGGCGAGGGCGCGCCCAACGTGGGGCGCATCGAGGAGATCCAGGGCGTCGTGATCGAGGCCGTGTTCCCCGATCGTCTGCCCGAGATCAACCACGCGATCACTGTCGCCAGGCCCGCGGCCGCGGCGGAGGAGGAGGCAGAGGGGATCAGTCCGGGTGCCGGTGAGAGCGTGCTGGTGTGCGAGGTTCAGCAGCACCTCGGCGACGATCGCGTGAGGGCTGTGGCGATGGACACCACGGATGGTCTCGCGCGGGGTTTGGAGGTCATCGACACCGGCGCACCGATTACGGTGCCCGTGGGCGAGGTCACGCTGGGACGGATCTTCAACCTGCTCGGCGAGCCGATTGACCTCGGCGAGCCGCTTCCCGAGGGCGTGGAGCGTCGTGGCATCCACCAGGAGGCTCCGCGTGCTGAGGACCTTACTCCGACGACCGAGATGTTCGAGACGGGCATCAAGGTCATCGACCTGCTCGCTCCGTACGCCAAGGGCGGCAAGGTCGGGTTGTTCGGCGGCGCGGGCGTGGGCAAGACCGTGTTGATTCAGGAGCTCATTCACAACCTTGCCAAGGAGCACGGTGGGCTGTCGGCGTTCTGTGGCGTCGGCGAGCGCTCGCGCGAGGGCAACGACCTGTGGCTGGAGATGAAGGAGTCGGGGGTGCTCGACAAGACGATGCTCGTTTTCGGCCAGATGAACGAGCCCCCCGGAGCTCGCATGCGGGTCGCGCTGTCGGGGCTGACGATGGCCGAATACTTCCGCGACCAGGGCCAAGACGTGCTGCTGTTCATCGACAACATCTTCCGCTTCGTCCAAGCCGGCTCCGAGGTCTCGGCGCTGCTCGGACGGATGCCCTCACAGGTTGGCTACCAGCCGACGCTGGAGACCGAGATGGGTCAGCTGCAGGAGCGCATCACCTCCACCAAGCGCGGCTCGGTCACCTCGATCCAGGCGATCTACGTGCCAGCTGACGACTACACCGACCCGGCGCCAGCGTCGGTGTTCGCCCACCTCAACGCCACCACTGCGCTGTCGCGGTCGATCTCCGAAAAAGGCATCTACCCGGCGGTCGACCCGCTGGACTCCACCTCGACGATCCTCAAGGCGGACATCCTCGGCGACGACCACTTCCGCGTGGCCAACCGCGTCAAGGAGATCCTGCAGCGCTACAAGGAGCTGCAGGACATCATTGCCATCCTCGGCATCGACGAGCTCTCCGACGAGGACAAGCTCACTGTGCAGCGCGCGCGCAGGATCGAGCGCTTCCTCTCCCAGCCGTTCTTCGTGGCCGAAGAGTTCACTGGTACCCCCGGTGCGTACGTGCCGATCGCGGAGACGATCAGGGGCTTCGAGGAGATCATCGAAGGCAAGCACGACGAGGTCCCCGAGAGTGCGTTCTTCCTGAAGGGCACGATCGATGAGGTCGTCGAGGCGGCCAAGAAATAGGCCATGGCGCACACTAAGTTCCCAGTGGAAGTGCTGACGCCAGAGGGCGAGGTGTTCTCCGAGGAGGTGGAGATGCTCTCGACGTTCACGACCGTCGGCTCGATCGGGATCCTGGCTAACCACGAGCCGCTGCTGGCCCGTCTGGAGCCGACGGAGCTGCGGCTGTATCGCTCGGAGACCGAGATCGTGCGCTTTGCGCAGGCCGAGGGCTACCTGCAGTTCGCCGAGAACCGGGCGCTGGTGCTCGTCGAGGAGGCGATCGCTCCCGAGCAGATCGACCGCTCCACCTTCGAAGTCAAGCTCGCCGAAGCACAGAAGGTCGCTGAGGCCGCCGAGGAGGGCAGCGAGGAGCAGGCTCGCGGGCTGCGAGACATCAAGCGCTACGAAGCTTTCCTGGCCGTCGGGCAGTAGTTTCGCTCAGCCGCTAGCCTTCCCCGCTTCATGAGCGCAAATCGCGAGCCAATTGGGGTGATCGGCACCGGCTACGTAGGGCTAGTTAGCGCTGCCGGCTTTGCCGAGCTCGGCAGCGACGTGTGGTGTGTAGACATCGACGCTGCGAAGATCGAGCGGCTGCGCCAGGGGGAGGTACCGATCTATGAGCCCGGGCTGAAGGAGCTGTTGGCACGCAACGCTTCACGCATGCACTTCTCCACCGACATCGCAGCAGCGCTCGAGCATAGCCGGCTGCTGTTCGTGGCGGTGGGCACGCCGCCGACCTACTCGGGAGACGCAGACCTGTCGGCTGTGCACGCCGTTGCCAACGCCATACCGGCTTCCAGGGATCACGCGCTGGTGATGAAGTCAACCGTGCCGTGCGGCACTGGGGCGTCACTGCTGCGCGTATTCGGAGAGCAGGGCAAGGACGCGCTCGGCTACGTCTCGTGCCCTGAGTTCCTCAAGGAGGGCTCCGCCGTCGAGGACTTCCTGCACCCAGACCGTGTCGTCGTGGGCGACGACGGTGGCTGGGCGGGCGACGCGGTCGTTGCGCTCTACGCCCCTTTGCAGGCGCCGCTGGTCCGCACCGACGTGGCAAGTGCGGAGATGGTCAAGCTCGCTTCCAACGCCTTCCTCGCGACGAAGATCTCGTTTATCAACGAGATCGCCAATGTGTGCGAGGAGACTGGCGCCGATGTCGTCGAGGTTGCGAGCGGCATGGGTCTCGACGATCGCATCGGACCGAAGTTCCTGCAGGCAGGGATTGGCTTCGGGGGTAGTTGCTTTCCCAAGGACGTTGACGCGCTCAAGCAGCTGGCAGGCAACTCCGGCTATCACTTCCAGCTGCTGACGTCGGTGATCGAGGTCAATGAGCTGCAGAAGCGCCGCGTGATTGGGAAGTTGCACAAGCACCTGGGTGGGCTCGCGGGCAAGCGCGTAGCGCTGCTGGGACTTGCCTTCAAGCCAAACACCGACGACATGCGCGAGGCCTCCTCGTTGGTGCTCTCCGCGCGTCTGCAGGCCGACGGGGCGAGCGTGGTCGCTTGTGACCCCGTCGCCGAGGAGCAGGCCCGGACGCTGGTCGCCGGGATCGCGTTCGCCGATTCCGCGCTGAGCGCGGTTGAGCAGGCGGATGCTGTTGTGCTGGTCACCGAGTGGCAGGAGTTCCTGGAGCTCGACTGGAAGCTTGTTGCCGAGGCGATGAGCGGCAAGCTGGTGGTAGATGGGCGCAACGCGTTGGATCCGCACGCGATCCGCGGGGCCGGCCTGATCTACGAGGGAATTGGACGGCGGTGAGCGTATCCAGGCGGTGATCCTGGTTGGTGGGCAAGGGACGCGCCTGCGCCCGCTGACCTCGACGCTGCCCAAGCCAGTGGTAAGGCTCGTGGACCGGCCGTTTATCGCGTTCATGCTCGAGTGGCTGCGAGGGCATGGGGTAGACGACGTGATCATGTCCTGCGGATTTCTCGCCGACGGTGTGCGTAGCGTGCTCGGCGACGGCTCGCAACTGGGTATTCGCTTGCGCTTCGTTGAAGAGCCTGATCCGCTCGGCACCGCGGGCGCGCTGAAGCTTGCCGAGCCGATGCTCGACGAGCGCTTCCTGATGCTCAACGGCGACGTGCTCAGCGACATCGATCTAACCGCGCAGATCGCCCAGCATGAGGCAACGGGAGCGATCGGCACACTCGCGCTGGTCCCCGTCGAGGACCCGACCGCGTATGGGCTGGTGGTCCTCGAGGAGGACAACTCGGTGCGAGCTTTTGTGGAGAAGCCAAGCTCAGACCGGGTGGAGAGCAATCTGATCAGCGCCGGCGCGTACGTGCTCGAGCGCGAGATTCTCGAGCTGATAGAGCCCAATCGCAACGTCTCGATCGAGCGTGAGGTCTGGCCACGGCTTGTCGGCAACGGCCTATACGGGTTCGCCTCCAACGGCTACTGGTTGGATATCGGTACGCCCGCTCGCTATCTGCAGGGCACCTTCGACATCCTTGAGGGGAATGTGCAAACGGCGGTCCGCGAGCGACTGGGAAGCGATTGGTTGGTCGTGGATGACGGCGCTGAGGTCCAGGGTCGGGCGATTCCCCCCGCTGTGCTCGAGCGGGGCGTGCAGGTGGCGCCTGGCGCACACGTGGGCAGCCTGGTCGTGCTCGCACAGGACGTGTTGGTGGGCGCCGGTTCGAGCGTTGAGCGCGCGGTTGTGCTCGAGGGGACGCAAATTGGCGAGGACTGCGAGCTGCGCGACTGCATCGTCGCCGCTGGCTGCCGCATCGGTTCGGGCACCAGGATCACAGGTGGAGCGGTGCTCGGTGCCGGTGTGAGCGTGGGGGCGCACAACGTCATTACGCGTGGGGCGCGTATCTTCCCTGGTGTCGAGTTGCCCGACGGCGCCATCCAGTTCTAGGCTGGCAGCCCTCGTTGCCCCGGCGAAACAGAGCTTTCCAACGTCCATGGTCACAATCCCCCCAGCACCACAGGAGGCGAACAGCAGATGAGCGACGGCGGCGCGACCGCGGTACCCACAGCAGAGGAGCTCTCGCGCGCAAGTATCGCCCGGGTTGATCCATCCGACCAGCTGGGCGACGTGCTGGCGCTGCCCGAGCACCTGCGCGATGCGCTGTGGCGTGTCGAGTCCGCGATCATGCAGGACTGGGACACAACCGCTGGGCTCGTCGTGGCGGGAATGGGCGGCTCGGCGATCGGTGGCGCTCTGGCGCGCGCCGCGCTTGGCGATCATGCCTCGCGGCCGATCTTCGTGACACGTGCATACGGTTTGCCCACGTGGACGACGCCGGAGACGATGGTGCTTTGCGCCAGCTACTCAGGCGAGACCGAGGAGACGCTCGCGTGTTATGAGTCCGCGGGCGCGCTTGGCGCCAAGCGCACGGTCGTGACCACAGGTGGGCGTCTCGCAGAGATGGCGCGTGCGGATGGCGTGCCGGTAATTCCGCTGCCCGGCGGCTTTCAGCCGCGTGCAGCGGTCGCCTATATGACCGTTGCGGCACTCGAGGTCGCCGCCCTGTGTGGAGCTGGCCCGCGGCTTACCTCCGAGATCGACGTGGCCGCCTCGCACACTGAGCAACTGGTAGCCGAATGGGGCCCCGACGCGGCCGAGGACTCGCTGGCGAAGGAGCTCGCGCGCGGACTCCACGGGACCACGCCAGTGATCGCCGGCGCCGGGCTGACCTCGCCGATCGCCTACCGCTGGAAGACCCAGATCAACGAGAACGCAAAGCAGCCTTGCTTCTCCAACGATCTGCCCGAGCTTGACCACAACGAGATCTCCGGCTGGGAGGGCGCAGCGAGCGTGGGACGCTTCTCGGCAGTGTTCCTCGATGACTCCGACGCGCACCCGCGGGTCAAGGAGCGCATGGACCTGACCGAGCGCCTGATCGCTGGTAATGCCACGGCGAGCTTCCGACTCGAGACACGCGGGCAGACAGCGATCGAGCGGGTGATCTCGCTGGTGCTGCTCGGTGACCTCGTATCCATCTATCTCGCCGCCCTGCGCGGTGTCGACCCCGGCCCGGTGAAGTTGATCGAGGAGCTGAAGTCCGCGCTCGCCAAACGTTAGCCCCTGGACCGTGTGATACGGTCCGGCGTGGCCGAGGAGCGCTGCGACGGTGATCCGCCACGCTCGGCCTCCCTGCAGCAAGGGCGCTCACCTGACCGGACAGGAGAACTCGTCATGTCAGCCATGACCCCCACCATGCTGAGCACCGACTTCAAGGTTGCCGACCTCGCGCTAGCCGAGTTCGGCCGCAAGGAGATCACGCTCGCCGAGCACGAGATGCCCGGCCTAATGTCGCTGCGTCGCGAGTTCGCCGACTCCCAGCCGCTGAAGGGCGCGCGCATCACCGGCTCGCTGCACATGACGATCCAAACGGCCGTGCTCATCGAGACGCTGACGGCACTTGGCGCCGAGGTTCGCTGGTGCAGCTGCAACATCTTCTCCACTCAGGATCACGCTGCCGCCGCGGTGGCGGTCGGGCCGGATGGCACGCCGGATGACCCGCGCGGTGTCCCCGTGTTCGCGTGGAAGGGCGAGACGCTCGAGGAGTACTGGTGGTGCACCGAGCAGGTGCTGGTGTGGCCCGAGGGCGAGGACGGCGAGAGCGCTCCGAACATGATCCTCGACGATGGCGGCGACGCGACGCTGCTCGTGCACAAGGGCACCGAGTACGAGAAGGCCGGCGCGGTACCGGACCCGGCCGGCGCGGAGTCCGAGGAGCACGAGGTGATCCTGAGGACGCTGACGCGCACGCTCGGCGAGGACCCGCAGCGCTGGACGCGGATCGGTGAGGGCATCAAAGGCGTCACCGAGGAGACGACCACAGGCGTGCACCGCCTCTATGAGATGGTCGAGGCGGGCGAGCTGCTGTTCCCGGCGATCAACGTCAACGACTCGGTTACCAAGTCCAAGTTCGACAACCTCTACGGCTGTCGGCATTCGCTGATCGACGGCATCAACCGCGCCACCGACGTGATGATCGGGGGCAAGGTTGCGGTGGTATGCGGCTTCGGCGACGTGGGCAAGGGTTGCGCGGAATCGCTCCGCGGCCAGGGTGCGCGCGTGATCATCACCGAGATCGACCCGATCTGCGCGCTGCAGGCAGCGATGCAGGGATACGAGGTAAAGACGCTTGAGGAAGTGATCGCGAGCGCCGACATCTTCATCACGACGACCGGCAACAAGGACATCATCACCGCCGCCCAGATGGGGCGCATGAAGCACCAGGCGATCGTCGGCAACATTGGCCACTTCGACAACGAGATCGACATCGCTGGGCTCACGAGGACCGCCGGAATCGAGCGGGTCAACATCAAGCCACAGGTCGACAAGTGGGTGTTCCCGGACGGTCACGCGATCCTGATGCTCTCTGAGGGACGGCTGTTGAACCTCGGCAACGCGACCGGGCACCCGAGCTTCGTGATGAGCAACTCGTTCTCCAACCAGACGATCGCCCAGATCGAGCTGTTCACGAAGAACGAGGATTACGAGAAGAAGGTCTACGTCCTGCCCAAGCACCTCGACGAGAAGGTCGCGCGATTGCATCTCGATGCGCTCGGTGTGCGGCTGACGACGCTCAGCCAGGAACAGGCCGACTACATCGGCGTGCCGGTCGAGGGTCCGTACAAGCCCGACCACTACAGGTACTAGGCGCCGGGCTGGCCCTGGGTCGATGAAGGCTATGGTTCTTGCAGCGGGCCTGGGCACACGCCTGCGTCCGCTCACATACGAGATCACCAAGCCGATGGTGCCGGTGCTCGACCGGCCTGTGATGGAGCACATCGTCGACCTGCTCGACAAGCACGGCTTCGATGAGGTGATCGCCAACCTGCACTACTTCCCAGAGTCGATCCGTGAGTATTTCGGCCAGCGTCTGGAGTATCGCGTCGAGGAGGAGCTGTTGGGCACCGCGGGTGGGGTGCGGGGCTGCGCTGAGTTCTTTGGCGAGGAGCCGTTCCTGGTGATCTCCGGCGACGCTCTGACGGACATCGATCTGCACGCGTTTGCCGCTGCCCACCGGCAGAGCGGGGGGGTAGCCACGCTGGCCGTCAAGCAGGTGTCTGACACGCGCGAGTACGGCGTGGTGCTGCACGACCGCGACGGTCGTATCACGGGCTTCCAGGAGAAGCCGGCGCCTGAGGAGGCGCTGTCGGACCTGGGCAACTGCGGCATCTACATGTTCGACCCGAAGATCTTCGACTACTTTCCAGCGCGGCCGTTCGTGGACTGGGCGCAGGATGTCTTTCCGGTGCTGCTGGAGAACGATGTGCCGTTCCACATTCATGAGGTACACGAGTACTGGAACGACGTGGGCTCACTCAGCGAGCTCCGGCAGGGCACCTTCGACGCGCTGCGCGGCGAGTTGCGCCTGAGCATCGAGGGCGAGGAGCTGAGCCCGGGGGTGGTCGTCGCAGACGGCAAGCCCCTGGGCGAGCACGTGGAGGTCGAAGGACCGGTGTGGATTGGCCACGATGTGAGCATCGGCGCGGGCGCCCGCCTAATGGGCCCAGTCGTGCTGGGCGATGGCGCTAGCGTCGGCGAGCGCGCGCAGCTGCGCGACAGCATCGTCTTCCCAGGGACTGAGATCGCCGCCGACTCGATCCTGATCGGCGCGATCGCTGGTCACAGCGGCATCCTGCAGAGCCTGCGCGCCCGGGGCTAGAGCGCCTTCGGGCGGACTAGAACGCAAAGAGGCCCGCCGAAGCGAGCCCCTTCACGGAAAGTGAGACTATGACAATAGTCATCATAGCACACACCGCAGATAGCTGACTGCTTAACGGTATGCCAGTTGCCGCATTTTGCGAGCGAACTTCGCATCTTGGCGCCAGAGATCCGCTTGCTTGTTACGCTCGCAAGCGGTGACGCCTTCGATTGACTCACACGCGTCGACGGAACGAGGCACCGCGGGCGATGCCGCGGCGGGGCGTGACGCTAACGTTGCGCCAGCTAAGCGGGTACCGGACTTCTTCATCGTCGGTCACCACAAGTGCGGCACGACGGCGCTGTACGAGATGCTGAGAGGTCATCCGCAGATCTTCATGCCCGACATCAAGGAGCCGCGGTTCTTCGCAAGCGATCTGCTCACACCTGAGGACGGTCGGACGCTGGCAGAGCTGCGGGAGCTGACGCCGCTGCCGGCGACGCTCGATGAGTATCTATCGCTGTTCGACGCAGCCAAGCCAGATCAGCGCGCCGGCGAGGCAACGCCGCTGTATCTCTTGTCAAGTGTCGCCGCGAGCGCCATTGCGGAGGTGCAGCCGGATGCTCGCATCATCGCGATCCTGCGCGAGCCCGCCAGCTACCTGCGCTCACTACACCTCCAGCTGTTGCAGGATCGCACCGAGCGGGTGACAGACTTCCGCAAGGCGATCAACCTTGAGCCCGACAGGAGACAGGGCAAGAAGCTTCCCCGCGATTGCCAGCGCCCACAGAGGCTGATGTATTCCGAGCGCGTGCGATACGTGGAGCAGCTGAGCCGCTATCACGCGGTGTTCGCGCCGGAGCAGGTACTGGTGCTGATCTACGACGACTTTCGCCGCGACAACGAGGCTACGGTTCGTAGCGTGCTGCGCTTCCTCGAGGTTGATGATGGCCTGCCGATCGGGATCCAGGAAGCGAATCCGACGGTACTGCGGCGACCGCAGGTCGAGGACATGCTGCGCGCGGTGTCCAAGGGACGCGGCCCGGTCGGGCGTACCGTCAAGACGGCGATCAAGGCGCTCACGCCCCAGCAGCTTCGCAATGATGCCTTTCGTGCGGCCCGCCGCAAAGCTGTGGCCGGTAAGCCGCCACCGGTCGATGAGCGCTTCATGATCGAGCTGCGCCGCCGCTTCAAGCCAGAGGTAGAGGCGCTCAGCGAGTACCTGAATCGTGATCTCGTGGCGCTCTGGGACTACGACGCGCTCGACTGAACCAGCGGGGATTGGAGCGCTGGCCGCCCCGAGCCTTGGCGCTGATCGTCGCGGGCCTCGCCAAGTGTCGCAAAAGGCGGGCGCAAACCTTGTGTCGAGGGCCATTTACATCCGCCGCTTTCCGGCGTAGCATCGAGGTCAGAGCCATACAAAGGCCGACCGAAGGAGCGTGTGATGCAAATCGACATCAAGGGTCGAAACGTCCCGGTCACCGACGAGCTGCGCGCACATGCGGAGCGTCGTCTGACGAAGGTTGCGCGCCAGGTCTCAGACCTTGCGCGCCTGGAGATCGAGATCTTCAAGGAGCGCAACCCGCGCGTGACCGACTGTCAGGTCGCTGAGTGCACGTTGTATCTGAAGGGCGTAACGCTACGCGCGCACGATTCCTCACCGGAGATGCTGCACTCTCTGAACCTCGTCGTCGACGAGCTGGCGCGCCAGGTCAAGCGTCATCGTGACAAACGGCGCCACCGACGCGAGGCGCATGCTGCTGCTGCGCGCGTCGCCCGCGCAGCGACCTGAGTTCGGCCCAGCCCGCGATCTTGCGGGCATCATCCACTGCGCCGGGAGCTATCCTTGGCGCATGCCCTCCGTGCTCGATCGCGCGCTGAACGTCGGCGAGGCGAAGAAGTTCAAGACCTACGAGAAACGCGTCGCGCTGATCGGCGCGTTCGAGGCTGAGCTCGAACACGACAGCGACGCTGAGCTGCGCGACCGAATGGATGCGCTGCGCGAGCGTGCCGCCGAAGGCGAGGACCTCGATGCGCTGCTGCCCGAGTGCTTTGCCATCGTGCGCGAGACCGGCAAGCGCAAGATGGGGATGCGCCACTTCGACGTGCAGATGATCGGAGCCATGGGCCTGCACGAGGGCCAGATTGCTGAGATGAAGACGGGCGAGGGCAAGACGCTCACCGCAACGCTCGCGGTAGTGCTCAACTCGCTCGCAGCCCGCGATCGGGCCACCCCTGCCGAAGCCGGCGACGCTACCGCCGAGGGCGATGCCAATGTCGACGGTGATGTGAATGCCCGAGACGGCGCGCGCTCCGAACGTAAGGGCGTGCATGTGGTGACGGTCAACGATTACCTAGCGCGACGCGACGCGGAATGGATGAGCCCGATCTACGACGCGCTTGGCGTGACTGTAGGGGTGCTACAGAACCAGCAGGAGTACGACGAGAAGCAGCGCGCCTACGCATGCGATGTGGTCTACGGCACCAACTCTGAGTTCGGCTTCGATTATCTACGCGACAACATGGCCAAGGACCTCGGCGAAAAGGTCCAGCGAGGGCACGCCTTTGCGATCGTGGATGAGGTCGACAACATCCTGATCGACGAGGCTCGCACGCCGCTGATCATCTCCGGTGCGCCCGAACAGGCGGCCGATCTATACGTGAAGTTCGCGCGCCTGGCGCCGCGAATGGTCGCTGGCAAGACACCCGAAGGCATGGATCCGCGCACCAAGAAGCAGTTCATGGCGGACTTCGACTTCGAGATCGATGAGAAGCAAAAGACGGTGGCGATCAGCGAGCAGGGTGTCGCCAAGGCTGAGCGCTTCCTTGGCATCGATCACTTGTATAAGGCCGAGAACGGCCATCTGGTCAACCACTTGATTCAGGCGCTGCGCGCGGAGGCGCTGTACAAGCGCGACGTCGACTACGCGGTGATCGATGGTGAGGTGAAGATCATCGATGAATTCACCGGGCGCATCCTTGACGGCAGGCGCTGGTCGGAGGGCCTGCACCAGGCGGTTGAGGCCAAGGAGGGCGTGCGCGTCCAGGAGGAGAGCCAGACGCTGGCGACGATCACCTACCAGAACTACTTCCGTCTCTACGACAAGCTCTCGGGCATGACTGGCACGGCCCTGACGGAGGCGACCGAGTTCATGAAGATCTATGAGCTTCCCGTCGTGCAGATCCCCACGAACATGAACATGGTCCGTGATGACCGCAACGATCAGGTCTATAAGACCAAGGAGGGCAAGTGGAGCGCGGTGGTCAGGGAAATCGCGGCGCGCCACGAGAACGGCCAGCCGGTGCTGGTGGGGACGATCTCGGTGGAGGTCTCAGAGCTCTTGGGCGAGCGGCTGGGGAAGCACGGGATCAAGCACACGGTGCTCAACGCCAAGCCCGAGCACGCCGCGCGCGAGGCTGACATCGTCGCCGAGGCGGGCCAGCCGGGGGCGGTCACGATCGCCACGAACATGGCCGGGCGCGGTGTGGACATCAAGCTCGGCGGCAACCCCGAGCATCTGGCTGCCCAGCAGCTGGCCCGAGAAGGCATCGAGCCCGCGGACGCCGAGGCATACGCGCAGCGGATGAAGGAGATCCTGCCTGAGGTAGAGCGCAAGCTGGCGGAGAGCCGCGAGCTCGTGGTGGCTGCCGGTGGGCTGTTCATTTGTGGCACCGAGCGCCACGAGTCACGGCGCATCGACAATCAGCTGCGGGGGCGCGCTGGGCGCCAGGGCGATCCGGGTGAGTCACGCTTCTTCCTGTCCGCCGAGGACGATCTCGTGCGCCTATTCGCTGGCGATCGCATTTACAAGATCCTGGACAAACTGGGTGGCGTAGACGAGGAGGGCAACGAGGAACCGATCGAGGCCAAGATGCTCTCCAAGCAGATCGAAAAGGCCCAGAAGAAGGTTGAGGAGCAGAACTTCCTGATTCGCAAACGCGTGCTCGAATACGACGATGTGATGAACGAGCAGCGGCGTGTGATCTACAAATACCGCGATGAGGTGCTCGAAGGAAAGAGCATTGGCGAGGAGGCCCGCGGCGAGGTTGTCAAGGTGATCGAGCGCACGATCGATCAGTACACGCCCGGTGACTTCATCGAGGACTGGGACATGGACGGCCTGTTCACCGCGCTCAGCCAGCTGTTCCCGCTCGATCTCGGCAGCGAGGATCTCGACCGCGACACAGTCGATCGGACAACGCTGAGCGACCGCATCGTGGAGATGGCCCTGGAGCGCTACAACGAGCGTGAGCAGGCGCTGGGCGAGGAGCTGATGGGTGCGCTGGAGCGATTCCTGCTGCTGCAAACCATTGACGAACGCTGGCGCGAGCATCTGTTCGACATGGAATACCTCCGCGAGGGCATCCATCTGCGCGGGTTCGCCCAGCTTGACCCCCTGGTGGCGTACAAGAACGAAGCGTTCAGCCTGTTCGGCGACTTGATGAACAGCGTGTGGACGGAGTACGCACGGATGATCTTCAACGTGCAGGTGAACATCGAGGGCGAGAACGGCGGCAGCGGTGCGGGCGCGCCGATCGCGCCATTCGCCGCAGCGGGTAGCTCCACGCGTGCAGGCAAAGTCTCCTACTCCGGTGGCCACAGTGCTGCTGGTGCTGGCGCGCTGGCTGCAGCGGCAGCGGATGCCGGTCTGGGCATGGGAAGCGCGCAGTCAGCCTTCGGTGAGAACGGTCAAGAGCTGGAAGCGCTGCCGGTCGTGGAGCAGCGCGTGCTTGACGATGAGCATCAGGTCGGGCGTAACGATCCCTGCTGGTGCGGGTCGGGCAAGAAGTTCAAGAAGTGTCACGGCTCGTAAGGCCCGCTGAGGTTCTTGCGAGCTGGCTCGGATTCATCAGTCATCGCCTAGCAGCTCGTATCCGAAGCGTTGTGAGCTCGCGGGCGGCGGCGGACCCGGCGAATGTCGCCGTCGTCTGCCTGAGATTTCTGCGCTACGGATCTTCCCAAGCGGTGGGGCTCAGGGAAACGGGGCTGAATGTAACGCTGTACTACCTTGATCGGCGCACCGATTTCGCGGTGAGCGAGGAAGACCGGGCGCTGCTGCTCGCCCAGGCCCAGGCGGCGGGCGTCGAGGTGGTTGCGGTGCCCCGTCCACGTTTCCAGACATTCCTCAAAGACACGATCTGGCTGCACCGAGACATGCGCCGTCGAAGCATCGCGACCGCGGTCATCCAGTCACACAAAGACGCTCGCTTTGCCGCTCTCGGGCTGGCCGTTCCGGTCGCGTTGATCCTCCATGACCCACAACCGCATTCCGGTGACACGCCAGTGGCTCATGCGGCGCCGCGCCGAGCGATGGCGCGCGTCGCGGAGCTCACCTCCGCATGCCTGATCGTTCACTCGGAGCGACTGTTCGAGCAGATCCGGCCGCTGCTTCGGCGCGTGCCCATCGGCGTGGTTCCCCACGGCGCCGACATGGCGCCCTCGCCAGCGCCTATCCCGCCCGAGCGTCGGCTGTTGGTCTTTGGGCGGCTGTTTGCCTACAAGGGGGTTGACACCGCGCTGGATGCCTTCCGCTTGTTGCCCGCAGAGATGGCTGACGTCAAGCTGATCGTTGCCGGACGCGGCCCGCTAGGTGAGCTGGCCGTAGGCCAGCGCAATGTGGAGGTTCGCAACGAGTACATTCCCGAATCGGAGGTCGACGGTCTGCTCGGTCACGTTCGTCTGGTGCTGCTTCCCTACAAGGACGCCACGCAGAGTGGGGTGGGCCTGCAGGCTGTGGGGCGCGGAGTGCCATGCATCGTCTCCTCCGCCGGTGGCCTGCCCGACCTGCTGCCCGATGCGCTGCCGCGGCTCGTCGTGCCCCCAGACGATCCAGCGAGCCTGGCTGAGGCGATTGTCGCCTACGTTGACCACGACGATGCTCTGCGGCGAGAGATCTACGACTATGTCGCCACCAACTTCGATTGGCCGGTAGTGGGGCAGCGGTTGCTTAGCGAGGTGGCCCGGCTGGTGCCACGCTGATAGCGTGAGGGGATGGCCACAGCCGCGCCCAGCGAGTCAACTCCCCAGCGCCTGGCTGCCATCCGTGAGCAGATGAAGCTGCTCTCGGACTATCTTTGACCCAGCTGTGCTGGCCGAGCGCGTGGCGACGCTCGAGAGCGAGATGGGGGCCGAGGGCTTCTGGGATGACTCCGAACGTGCGGCAGGCGTGTCGGCGGAGCACTCGCGCGCGTCCCGGCGCTTAGAGGCGTTCGACGCGCTGCGTGCTGATGTGGAGGATCTCGACGGCCTGGCTGAGATGGCCGCGGAGGATGCCTCCGTGCAGGAGGAGGTCAACGAGCAGATCGCGTCGGTGGAGGAGCGTCTGGCAGCGCTCGAGGAGCAGCGGCTGTTCTCAGGGCGATATGACGCGGGCGATGCGCTGGTGACCGTCAACGCAGGGGCAGGGGGGACTGACGCGCAGGACTGGGCGGAGATGGTGCTGCGGATGCTCATGCGCTGGGCGGAGCGCAGGGCCTTCGACGTCGAGCTGCTGGAGGTGAGCGCGGGCGAGGAAGCGGGCATCAAGTCGGCCACCTTCCGCGCCTCAGGTGAGAACGCATACGGCCTGTTTGGCGCCGAGCGGGGAGTGCACCGGCTGGTGCGCCTGTCGCCGTTTGACTCGGCGCATCGCCGTCAGACGAGCTTTGCGGGCGTTGAGGTGGCGCCGGTGGTCAAGGACACAGGCGAGATCGAGATCAACGAGGACGACCTGCAGGTTGACACCTACCGCGCGTCTGGCGCTGGCGGGCAGCACGTCAACAAGACCGACTCGGCGGTGCGCATCACCCACCGCCCGACCGGCATTGTGGTGCAGTGCCAGAACGAGCGCTCCCAGTCCTCCAACCGGGCGACCGCGATGGCGATGCTGCGCGCGAAGATGCTAGAGCGCAAGGAGCGCGAACGCCAGGAAGAGATAGCGCGCGAGAAGGGAGAGGCTCAGGACGTCAACTTCGGCTCGCAGATCCGCTCCTACGTGCTCCACCCGTACACGATGGTCAAGGACCATCGCACCGATTACGAGATGGGCGACGTGCAGCGAGTCCTCGAGGGAGATCTTGATGGATTCGTGCGTGCTTATCTGCTGCAGAGCGCGTCGTCAGGCGGATAGGGCGCGGCGGTCGGACTGCCGGCGAGCAAGCTCAGCGGCCTGCCTGGATCTGCTCGCGCTCGGCCAGCCGGTTGCGGCGGCGAAGCTGCGCCTCGCCCTCGCGGCGCAGCTCCTCCTCAGTGCTGGTGATCAGCGGCGGCACAGTCATCGGGTTGCCCTGCTCGTCGACGGCCACCATCGTCAGGTAGGCGCTATTGCTGTGCCGGCGCTCGCCAGTGCGGGGATTCTCCGTGTCGACCCGCACGCCGACCTCCATGGAGGTGTGCCACACGGCGTTGACGCTGGCTTGGAAGGTGACGAGCTCACCGACGTGGATGGGAACCCTGAAGGTCATGCGATCCATGCTGGCGGTGACGATCCTGTTGCGGCAGTGCTTGATGGCGGCCAGTCCGGCAGCCTCGTCGCACAGCTTCATGACCGTGCCGCCGTGCACAAAGCCGGCGCCGTTGGCGTCCAGCGGCCCCATCCAGTGGGCGAGTGTGCCGTGCGAATCTGCGGCTGGGCGCGCGTCCATTGCACTGATCCTATGCTGAAGCGCAATGAGCTCCACTTTGGACGTTGACGTGACCGCGCTAGCGCGCGCGGCGCTCGCCGAGGACGTCGGCAGTGGCGACGCGACGACGCTCGCGACGGTGGACGCGCAGGCGCATGCGGACGCGCTGATCACGCAGAAGGCGCCAGGGGTGATCTACGGCCTGGATACGGCTGAGGCGGTGTTCTCGCTGCTCGACCCTGAGGTGCGCTTCGAGCGGCTTGTCGCGGAGGGCGAGTGGCGCGAGGACGGCGGGCCGGTGCTGTCGATCTCGGGTCGTGCGCGAGCGCTGCTCACGGGTGAGCGCACGGCGCTGAACTTCCTCACGCACCTGTCCGGTATCGCCACGATGGCTGCGCGCGCTGCGCGCGAGGTGCAGGGCACGGGCGCACGGGTACTGGACACGCGCAAGACGATCCCAGGCCTGCGCGCGCTGGAGAAGGCAGCGGTGGCAGCGGGTGGCGCTAGCAACCACCGCGTGGGGCTCTATGACGCGATCCTGATCAAGGAGAACCACATCGCTGCAGCGGGCGGCATCGCACAAGCGATCGAGCGCGCGCACGCGGGCGCACCGGAGCTGGCGGGCACGCTGGAGGTGGAGGTGCGCAACCCCGAGGAGATCGAGCAGGCGCTCGCCGCGGGTGCGCCGCGCCTGCTGCTGGACAACATGGATACGACCCAGCTGCGTGCAGCGGTGGCGCAGGTGGCGGGCAGAGCGGAACTCGAGGCCAGCGGCGGCGTGACCCTGCAAAGCCTCCGAGCGCTAGCGGATACGGGGATAGAATGGGTGTCGATGGGGGCGCTGACCCACTCCGCGCCCGCCCTAGACCTCTCCTTGATCATGGAGGCAAAGCCATGAACCTACCTATGGCCAGCAGCGCTTTGCCGATGGCACCGAGCCAGGCCACAGAGCCGGTACTCGCGCCACAGCAGATCGTTGAGCTTCAGGCACAGGTGCGTGCGCTGGCAGCAGAGCGCGGCGCGGTGATCCTGGCGCACAACTATCAAGTGCCGGAGGTTCAGGACGTGGCTGACTATGTTGGCGACTCGCTAGGGCTCTCACGCAAGGCTGCGGCGGCCGACGGCGAGGTGATCGTGTTCTGCGGCGTTCACTTCATGGCTGAGACCGCATCGATCCTGTGCCCTGAGAAGACCGTCCTGATCCCCGACCTGGACGCTGGCTGCTCGCTGGCGGAGTCCATCGACTTCGAGCAACTGGCCGCGTGGAAGGCCGAGTACCCCGAGGGCGTGGTGGTGATGTACGTGAACACCACCGCTGAGGTCAAGGCGCTGACCGACTACTGCTGCACGTCCGCCAACGCAGTGGACGTGGTACGCCACATCTGTGACACGCACGGCCCTGACACGGAGATTCTATTCGGCCCCGACATGTGGCTGGGCGCCTACGTCGAGAAGGAACTCGGCAAGCGCATGCACGTATGGGACGGCGAGTGCCATGTGCACGCGGGCATCCGCCCGGCGGACATCGACGCTACGCGCGCTGCGCACCCCGGCGCTGACTTCCTGATCCACCCCGAGTGTGGTTGCTCAACCAGCGTGATGGAGTACGTTGCAGCTGGTGACATCTCCAGCGAGGGGGTGCACATGCTGTCCACTGGCGGGATGCTCAAGTACGCCGAGCAGGCCGGGCACGGGGGGAAGACGCGCGAGGCGGTGGTGGCGACCGAGATTGGGATGCTGCACCCGCTGCGCATGGTCGCCCCGGACGTCGAGTTCATTCCCGCCAATGCAGAGGCGTCTTGCAAGTACATGAAGATGATTACGCTGCCCAACCTGCGCGATGCGCTGCGCGACATGCAATTCGAGGTGCGAGTGCCCGAGGACATCGCCGTACGGGCGCGCGTGCCGATCGATCGCATGGTGGCGCTGGGCTGAGATAGCGAGGCGACGCTTGTCTATCCGCGGGCTCGCGGCGTGAGTGTCCTGCCTGAACGCCTGCTCGCGCTGCACGATGCGCTCACCGAGGCCAACTTGCCTCATGCTTTCGGTGGCGCCATTGCGCTCGGCTACTGCACGCTGGAGCCCAGGGGAGCTGGGGACCTCGATGTGAATGTCTTCGTCACCGTCGATCGAGCCGAAGCGGTATTCGCTGCGCTGCCCCAGCCGATCGCCGTTGCTGCCCTCGATCTCGAGCACGCCGAACGCGACGGTCAGGTGAGGGTTTGGTGGGAGCAAATGCCGATTGACATCTTCTTCGACGTTCTGCCCTTTCACCGTGAGCTCGCCAGCAGCGTGCGAGACGTAGCGTTCGCGGGGCACACCATTCCTGTTGTCAGCTGTACCGCGCTAGCGGTCTTCAAGGCGACCTTTGACCGCACTAAGCACTGGGCAGATATTGAGGCGATGGTCGCGGCGGAGACCATCAATACCGATGCTGTGCTCGCATGGGTCCGGCGGATGGCCGGTCCAGACTCTCCTGCTGCGCGAAGAATGGCGGCGCTGCGGCCTTAGCGGGGCGCGCTCAGAACTCGTCTGCGGCGTGTGGGCCAACGCACGCCACCGCCAGCTTGTCAGCAACGCCGCTGGCCACCTGTCTGACCTCGTCGTAGGTGACCGCATCCAGGGCCGCAATCGCAGCGTCAGGATCGATGCTCTCACTGAACACGATCTGCTGGCTGGCGGCGTAGCGGGCGACCGCGTTGGTGTTCTCAAAGGCCAGCACCAGCCGTCCAGCGGCATATGCGCGCGCGCGATGGACCTCCTCCTCAGTTGGGCCCTCGGCGCGCAGATCATCGACGATCTCGCGCATCCGCGTGTACGCCTCCACGCACTTCGCTGACTCCAGGCCCGAGCCCAGCTGCAGGATTGGCACGTCCGCAAACGCGTGGTTGACCGCGTAGACCGAGTAGCACAGCCCGCGCTTCTCGCGAATCTCCTCAAACAGCCGTGAGCCCATTGAGCCACCCAGCAGCGTTGCGTAGATCGACAGCGCCGCCCGTTCGCGCACGTCCTTCACGGCGATATCCGGCCGATAGATCATCCGCAGGTGCGACTGGTTGGTGTCTCGCTCCTCCACCAGCGTTTGCGGCGCGAACTCCGGCGCTGGCATATATGGATCTGGCTCAGGCAGCGACGGGAAGCGCGCGAAGCGTTCCTGCAGCTCCTCCTCCGGTGGCAGGTGCTCGAGATTGCCCGCCAGGAACGCACCGCCCCGCGCACCCGCCCAGCGGCGCTCGCGGAACGCCACGATCCCCTCGCGGGTGAAGCTGCGGAGGTTCTCCTCTGGCCCCAGCACCGTGCGCCCAAGCGGATGATCGCCAAATGCTGCGCGGTCGATCAGGTACTCCGCCACCGTCGAGGGCTGGTCATACGCGCGGTTGATCTCCTGGATCACCACGCCCCGCTCGCGATCCAGCTCCTGTGCGTCCAAGCGGGGGCGCCCGACGAAGTCGCTGAGCAGGTCAATCGCCTGTGGTGCGCTCTCCGCGCGCACGGTCAAGTGAAAGGCCACCAGGTCATGGCTGGTGTACGCGTTCAGCACGCCGCCCAGCCGCTCCGCCGTCTCGTTAACGTCCTTGTACGTTGGATAGCTCTCCCCGCCCTTGAACACCAGGTGCTCAAGGAAGTGAGCCATCCCGTTCTCCTGCGGGTGCTCGTTGCGCGCGCCCGCGTCGAACGCCACCAGTACCGTCAGCGCACGCGTGCCCGGAAGCTCGATGCGATGGATCGGCAGCCCGTTCGTCGAAACCGTGCTCGTGCTGGTCTTCGCCATGCCCCAACCCTAGAACGTTCTACGCTTGCGCCCAGCCCATGTCACGCACTCGCCGCGAACCGTTGCGCACCGTCCTCATGCTGCTGGCGCCGATCCTGCTGATCGTTGGCCTTTGGTTCGGTGGGCACCCAGAAGACCTGCCCAGCTTCCTGCGCAGTGCGTTCGTCGCCAGTCCACAGACGCAGGTGGTCGATGAAGCGATCAAGCGGATCGCCGATGACTACTACCGGCCGATTCCCACTAGCAAGCTAAGCAGTGCGTCCATCGCTGGCGTCGTCGCCAGCCTCGATGACCGCTTCTCCCACTACCTGAGCCCCACTGAATTTCGCGAATTCACCGCACCGCCACACTTCACCGGTATTGGCGTATCAGTGGCCACAGAGGTGGCCGCCTACCACGGGCTGCTGATCGAGCGGGTGTTCAACTCCTCGCCCGCCGCCCGTGCTGGGCTGAAGGCGGGCGATCTGATCGTGTCGGTCAACGGCCGCAAGCTCGCACCCTTGTCCGCGCAAGCCGCCACCAACCTGGTCAGGGGGCTGCCCGGCACCTACGTTCAGCTCGGGATCCAGTCGCCCGCCCATGGGCACGCCCGCGATGGGGCCCTACGCACAATCAAGGTCACGCGCGCGGTCGTCTCCGAGCCCGTTGTGGAATCGCTGACCAAGACCGTCCACGGCGTCAAGCTCGGCGTGGTCGCGCTCGCAAGCTTCAGTCCCGGCTCGCACGTGGAAGTGCGCGAAGCCATCGAACATGAGCTGCACGTGGGTGCCCGCGGGCTGGTGTTCGACCTGCGCGGGAACGGCGGCGGCCTTGTCGAGGAAGCGCAGCTCATCGCCAGTGTCTTCATCCCCAAGGGGCAGACCATCGTCACCACGCGCGGTCGCACCCAGCCAACACAGGTGCTTGTCGCCACAGGAGACCCAATTCCGTCATCGATTCCCATGGTCGTGCTCGTGGATTCCAACACGGCCTCTTCCTCGGAGATCGTCACTGCCGCGCTACAGGACCACCACCGCGCGACCGTCGTAGGTACGCACACCTTCGGCAAGGGCGTCTTCCAAGAAGAGCAACCGCTATCCAACGGCGGCGCCCTCGATATCACCGTCGGCGAGTACTTCACGCCCAACGGGCGCAACCTTGGCGGCGGCGGCGTCAAACAGGGCGCTGGTGTGATCCCCGAAGTGCTCGTACCCAAGGATGTCGTCGACACCAACCGCGGTGTTGCCGTCGCGCTGAGCACGCTCGCAGCCAAAGTCAAGTGAGCGCCACCACCCCGGCGCCAGCCGGTTCGCTGGTAGCTGTGATCGAGCGCCGCGGGCGCTTCCTCACCGCTGAGCCGCTATTCCCGCCGCGTGAGGCAGCAGCGCCTCGCTCGCCTCGGCGCAATGACGCGCGCTTGACGCTCGGGCCCGCTCGCTCCGGGCGCGGCGGGCGCGTGGAGGTCTCCGCCGGCGACCTGGTGCTCGTGCACAGCGCAGCCCGCGGGTCCAAAGCTGGCGTACGCGTCCTGCGCTTGCTCGGGCGGCCCGACGTCGCCCGTGATGTCATCGAGGGGCTGCTACTCGACCGCGGCCTATCGCGTGGCTTTGACCCTTCGCTCGAGCGCGAAGCGCGGGCAGCAGGAGAGCGCGTGGCGCGCTCCGCGGGGGATCGGCGCGACCTGCGCGAGCTGCCCACGTTCACCATCGACCCAGCCAGCGCCCGCGACTTCGACGATGCCATCTCAGCCGAGCCCATCGACCACAATGGCGCCACCGGCGCTGATCCCAGCGACAGGATCAGGGTGTGGGTGCACATCGCCGATGTCGCCGCGCACGTGCCTGAGGGCTCGCCCCTGGATCGTGAGGCGCGCAGGCGCTCCTCCAGCGTGTACGCGCCTGGCGCGGTCGAGCCGATGTTGCCGCACGCGCTCTCAAGCGATGCGTGCTCGCTCCTACCTGGCGTTGAGCGCCCAGCGGTCACCGTGGAGATGGAGCTGCACGGCCCCGTGCTCGCCCGCGCCGCCTTCTACCGCTCCGTGATCTGTTCAAACGCCCGCCTGGACTACGAGCGCGTCGATCGTATCTTCGCCGGCAGCGAGCCTGCGGCGGCGCCTTGGGGCACGCCGTTAGCGGCAGCACGACACGCCGCGGCCGCACTGCAGCGAGCACGCGAGCAAAGCGGCGCGCTGGTGGTCGAGTCCGAGGAGCCAGAGTTCGAGTTCGACGAGCGCGGCCACGTCATCGATGTGCTCGGACGCGCGCAAACCGAGTCCCACCGTCTGATCGAGCACCTGATGATCGCTGCCAACGAGGCCGTCGCCGATCTGCTCGAGCGGCGTGGCGTGCCGTGCCTGTATCGCGTGCACGAGCGCCCCGAGCCTGCCCGCGTCGAGCGCCTCGCGGATCAGCTTGCAACGCTCGAAGTACCCACTCCTGCACTGCCCGAGAACATGTCCTCCACACAGGCCACAGAGCTGCTTGGCGAGATGTCACGACGCGTAGACGCGCATGTGACCCGCAGCGGACACGGACGCCGGGCGCTCAGCTCGCTTGTGCTGCGCTCGCTCAAGCAGGCCTACTACTCGCCCAAGAACCTTGGCCACGCCGGGCTGCGCTCGGCCAGCTACTGCCACTTCACCTCGCCCATCCGCCGCTACCCCGACATCGTCTGCCACCGTGCACTGCTCTCAGCGCTCGGAGCCGGCGAGGCCGCGCCGCGCGCCGGCGAGCTGGTCGAGCTCGGCGTATGGACATCTGAGCGCGAGCGCGAAGCCATGATCATCGAGCGTGACGCTGACGATGTCGCCCGCTGCTTCGCGCTGGAGCGACTGCTCTACGAGCAAGGCCACGATCGACCCTTCGCTGGCGAGATCACCGGGCTGATCTCTGCCGGCGCGTTCATCGCGTTCGATGCTCGTGCTGCCGAGGAAGGCTCGCCGCGCTTTGAGGGCATGCTCCCCGTCAGGATGCTGCGTGCGCCCGCACGCGATGGCGGGCGCGAGTGGTGGGAGCTCAACGAGCAGGGCACGATCCTGCAGGGCGAGCGCACCGGTGCAGCAATGCGCCTGGGCGAGGAGATCGAGGTGCGAGTCGCGCGCGTGGACTCGATCCGCGGCCGCGTTGACCTGGCGCCCGCGCCGTAGCGGTCACTGCGAATGCCGTGGGAGCCCGCTAACCCTGTCCGAGGCACAGGCAGGGCGGAGCCCATCAAACTTGACCGCTAGTCTCGGACGGTGGCAAAGGGCAAGGGAAAGCGCAAGGTGGGAGCGGGAGACATCGCGTCCAACCGCTATGCCTCCTACCGTTACGAGCTGATCGAGCGCCTGGAGTGCGGCATCGTGCTCGAGGGCACCGAGGTCAAGGCGCTGCGTACTTCGGGCGCGCAGCTGAAGGACGGCTACGCGTCAATCCACGACGGCGAGCTGTGGCTGCACTCCGTGCACATCCCGCCCTACAGCCCCGCTTCGCGCGAAAACCACGAGCCCGAGCGCACGCGCAAGCTGCTGCTGCACCGTCGTGAGCTCGACCGCATCGCCGCCCGTGCGTCCGAGCGCGGGCTCACGCTCGTGCCCACGCGCCTGTACTTCTCTGGCGCACACGCCAAGGTCGAGATCGCGCTGGCCCGCGGTAAGGACCTTTACGACAAGCGCCAAACGCTGCGCGACCGCGAGACCAAGCGCGACATGGAACGTGGGATCCGCGAAGCGCGCAGGTAACTCGCGTCGACGCGCTAGGCCACGCGAAAGCTGTGACCCGCCGAGGTAAGGATCTGGCTCTCGTGCATGCCGAACGCCAGCGCCACTATCAGGCCGATGTACACCGCCCCCACGATTAGTCGGTTACGAGGGGACACGCGGTAGTACGCCGCTTGCTCTAGCGATCGCGTGCCCCGCAGCTTCCATCTGCGCCACGTCTCCATGCCGCCCAGCAATACGAAGATGAGCAGGAACGGATTCCCGGTGATGAGCAGCAGTGCCACCATCGTCCCCAGGCCGAGGAACCACAGCCAGGGCGCCATCGCCGCCATTGCGCGGCCTCCGTCGAACGGCACCAACGGCACCAGGTTGATCAGGTTCAGCAGGAACCCCACATATGCCAGTGCGCGCAGCATGTCGCTGTTCGTCGCCTCGCCGATCGCCAGGCACACCGCCGCCCCAATTGTTCCCAGCACTGGCCCAGCGAGGCCCACACGAGCCTCCGCTAGCGCATCGTCAGGCATCGCCTTCATCATCACCACCGCGCCCAAGCCAGGGATGAACATTGGTGCGCTCGCCTTGATCCCTTCGCGGCGCAGCTGGATCACGTGCCCCATCTCATGCACGAACATCAGCACCACAAAGCCAAACGCGAACGTCCAGCCCCAGAACAGCGAATACAGAACCACCGACACAAGCGCAGTCCCAGCGGTCGTTAGCAGCTTCGCTTTCGGCAGCAACAACAGCACGCCTTTGATCGCTGCAAAGAACTTCGCGAACAACGCAGCTATCGCAGCCAGCGCGCTACTGACTCGCTTGCGCAGCCCGCCTGCTGGAGTCGCCCGGCGCGGCTGCGGCTGCTCGCCAAATGGGTTCTCGCCCGAGTGCGCAGGCGTGTGACTCGGGTAGGCGCCCGCGGGGGCTGATGCGATTGGTACCGCTGGCCCAGGTGTGGACATCGACAGCTCAGGATTGTCCATACCTCCATTGTGGCAGCACCGCTAAGCGGCACCTAACGGCTACGCAAGGCCAGTTGCGTGGGCACACGCGATGGGTGAGAAAGCGAGTCGCTCCCGCAAGGATATTTTTCTGGAATGTGCGGGATCAAACGTCCAGCGGGGTTGCAAATTCTAGGGGTGCGAGCTACCTTCAAATCAGACGCGGAACCAAGCCGCAAAGAGCGAGGCCACTGAGGTGTGAGGCCGCGCCACCCGTAAGGAAAGGCCCTCGAGCCGGACCGGTCGGGTTCCTCAAAGTGGCTTGGGACCGCGTCTATTTTTGTCTGTCGTGGATCCGGGGAGACGGTAGACTGAAGTAGCAGTACATCCTTGGGGACGACAGGCTTCGACGTGGTCGGCTCGTGGGGATGGTGGCGAGTCGAGGTCCCGGGCGGCCTCGTAAAACACCCGGGAAAACCATAAGTGCGGACTCTCACGAGTACGCCCTCGCCGCTTAGTCAATAGCTAAGCCGTGAGGTTTCGGGCCCCGTTCGCCTGCGACGGGGAAGGCCGGAATCAGAAAGCAGGCTCACCCGGTGCGGTCCGCCTTTGCCAATCCGGGAACATCTAAGGAGGCTGGTCCCACGTAACCCCGCCGGCGAGGCGAGCGAGGGATGAGATCAGAGCGCCGGCTACGCTCGTAGAAGCCATTCACACGCGATTACGGACGTGGGTTCGATTCCCACCGTCTCCACTGACAACTGTCTGCGAGTTCTGCGCTTGCGGCTGCTCGCGACGGCCCGATCAGGGATGGACGAAGTACGAGGCCGGCTCGAAGTCGCCGTGCAACACAAGGGGGTCGAGGTCCGCGCCGCGCGCACGCTCACAGGGGTTGCGCAACATACGGTCCTCTCCGTGTTTCCTGGGCGGGCGTTGGCACTAGCTGGATCAGTAAGATGTTATCTTACGTATATGCGTACCACCATCTCCACGAAGGGCCAGATCGTGCTCCCTGCGGAGCTTCGTGCTGCCGATGGCATCGAGGCGGGGGAGGAGTTCGAGGTCGATCGTGTTGGCCCTGATGAGTACCGGCTGACACGGCTGACGCCGCCGCCGAACCGCGGCTTGGTTGACTGGCTCCGGTCATGTCCGGAGGACGGCTGGTTCGCAGAGATTGAGTCGGAGTCGACCGACTCGCTCTAGCTGATCGAATGGCACGCTTTCTAGTTGACGCGAACGTTCTCTCGGAGGCGACCAAGCCCGCCCCGGACGAGCGTGTTGTCGAGTGGCTTGGGCACAACGAGCCCGAGGTCGCTGTCGATCCGATCATCCTGGGTGAGATCCGTTTCGGCATTCTGCTGCTCCCGCGCGGTCGTCGCCGAAGCCGGCTGGAGCGCTGGTTCGAGGATGGCGTGCAGAGGTTGCAGTGCATCCCCTGGGAGGCTGCGACGGGTCTGCGTTGGGCCGAGCTGCTCGCGACGCTGCGCGCAGAAGGGCGCGCGATGCCGATCAAGGACAGCCTCATTGCGGGAACCGCGCTGGCGCACGATCTGGCGGTTGTGACCCTCAACCGACGCGACTTCGACGCCGCAGGTGTGGTTATCGTCGATCCGGCGGCAGAGTCGGGCCGCTGATTATTGCTTCATGGCCGGCGCTGCTCTCGTCGGCTTCGACCCCCGCTCTACTTCAAGCTCAGCGCCCGTGCCCGCACGATCACGAGGTTTGCGCAACGTGCAGCCCTCTCCACTTTTTCGGACCTGCGCAAAATTGCCGGCGCTCTCGACCGCGTTAGCATCGCGCGTATGTGGCGAGTCAGACGTCGACCATTGTGGTCCGCTTCTGCAGCATGCTCTGCCGGGTTCCTATGCTGTGCACTAGGCCGGCTGCTGACTGGTCGATCGATTGCGCTCTCCGTGGCAGCCGCACTTTTCGGTGTGGCTACCTTTGCCTTGCTGATCGCTGCTCTGCGCCGAGGCGAGCAGTTGCGCTAGGTGTCCGTCCTTGCCTGACCTTGGCTTCAATTCGGCGACGACGTCACGCGAAGGCTTGAGTAGCTAGGGCAATCACGCTATTCTAGCCCGATGGTGGTAGCGACGATTACCGAAGCGAAGAACGGGCTCAGCGCGCTGATCGATCAGGTGCGCGCTGGCGAGTCGGTGCTGATCATGGACCGAGGCACGCCGGTCGCGCGGTTGGAGTCTGCGATTAGTGCTTCTCCTGACGCTGAGGGAAGGATCGCGAGACTGGAGCGTGCCGGCGCAGTCCGGGCAGCTGGCAAGCCACCCGTGACGGAGTTGCTGAGTACGAGCCCGCCGAGTCTGAGGGCTTCGGCAAGCGCTGTTGCGGCACTGATCGAGGAGAGGCGCGAGGGTCGTTGAGGTTCTGGGACAGCTCAGCGATCGTGCCGCTGATTGTCACCGAGGCCAGTACGGAGCGGTTGCTGGCAAGCGCCGCGCAGGACCCGGTTATGTGCGTGTGGTGGGCAACTGAAGTCGAGTGCGCGTCCGCACTGTCCAGGCTGGAGCGGGAAGGCGCGTTGGCGGATAGCGCGATGACGGCCGCAGTTGAGCGCCTAGAGCGTCTCGCCGAGAGCTGGAACGAGGTGCAGCCGACTGCAGCCCTACGAGGCATCGCACGCCGGCTCCTGCGAGTACACCCACTTCGCGCTGCCGACTCGCTGCAGCTTGCCGCCGCCATCATTGCCTCGGAGGGACGGCCTTCCTCGCTAAACATCGTGACCCTCGACGAGCGGCTTGCCAGCGCTGCGCGACGTGAGGGCTTCAGCGTGCAGGCCGTCGACCCCGCGAGCTGAGTCGCCCCTTTGAGGGGCCGTGAGATAGCCCCTTGGTGCGTCGGAGTCAACGGCGTCGCATCGCAGGCTAGCCCTCTGGGGGCGATGGCTAGGATATGGCCATGCCCGTGCGAAGCAAGCTTTGTGGAATCCGCTCCGAGGGTGATCTGGCTATAGCGATCGAAGCTGGTGCGGATGCAGTCGGCTTCATATGTGGGGTCACCCACACGAGCGAGGACGCTCTTCGCGAGGACCGGGCGAGGGAACTAGCCCGCAAAGTCCCTCCCTATGTATCGACGGTACTGGTCACGCATTTGGAGAGCGCCCGCGAACTTCTCAACCTCGCATCCTTCATCGGTGTTGACACGATCCAGGTGCACGGCTTGGTCAACTTTGACACCGTTGCCGCGGTGTTCGCCGACGCTGGAGGGCGCCGCGTGACGAAGGCCATTCATGTGACCGGTCCGGAGGCGCTGGATGAGGCAAGGCAATACCTGGACGTCTGTCATGCGCTACACCTGGACTCGCGGACGACCGACCGGCTCGGCGGTACTGGCGAGTTGCACGATTGGTCGATCAGCCGGCAAATCGTGGAGCTGGCAGCGGCTCTCGGCCGGCCAGTGGTCCTATCGGGGGGGCTTCGTCCTGAGAACGTGGCGGAAGCCGTCGGCGCGGTGCAGCCCTATGCGGTTGACGTCAACTCGGGGATCGAGGACGAGCAGGGTGATAAGGACCCCGAGAAGGCTCGGGCCTTCGTCTCAATGGCTCGTGCCGCGCTGCCCAGCGATGTGATCAGCGCCTAGCTCGATAGCGACGGCCGCGAGTACGAGCGCTGCAGCCGCCAGCGTGACGAGCGCGAAATGCGACTCGAAGACGACGACACCGAGCAATGAGGCGACGACGGCCTCGTTGAGTCCGAGGATGCCGGCGGCCTGAGCGCCTAGATGGCGTAGAGCGCGCCAGTAGAAGGCAAATCCCGGGGCAAGTAGAAGCGCCCCCGCCAAGCCGAGGCGCCACAGTCGCGTCTCGGTTGGGGGGTCCGTCAAAATCAGTGGCAGCGTTAGGAGCGCGGCGATCGTGAGCTGTAGCGCTGCGGCTACATCGGGATCGAAGCTCGTCGCTGTCGCGGCAACCCGGCTAATGAGGACGGCCAAGGCAACCGCGCTGCCCAGCGCGAGTCCGGCGCCTGCTACTACGCTCATCGTTGAATGGTGCTGGCCGGGCCCAAGCGCGATGAGGGTCACTGCCGCGATGACCAACGTGAGCTCAACCACCAGAGCAAGCGTGAACGCTCTCTGGCGGGTAAGCGTGGCCCAGATAACCATGAGGATCGGTGATGTCAGGTGTAGGCCGACCATCGCGGGGAGCGGGCCGAGATGCAGAGCGCCCGCGTAAAGCCCAAGATTCAGGGCCTCGAGAACCCCCAAGATGGCGAAGTATCGCCGGTGTCGATTGAAGACTGCCAGCACTGGTTTACCGCGAGCCTTTGCGAGGGCGAGCAAACTCACTGCCCCGCCGCTCGCAAGCAGTGCGGCTCCCGAGGCGAATCTGCCTCCTACGTGAGCCAAGACCGCAGTCGAGGCGCCCCAGCAGCTCGTCGCGAGCAGGAGGAGTAGCGCTGAGCGCCCGACCGCTGTTCCGTCACGAGAAGACAAAGAAGATGATGGGCAGGAAGATCGCAGAGAAGGCCGTGAAGACCGCCACGGCGATCCTACTGTTGGGGACGCGCGGGAAGCGGACCGCAGCGAATAGGAAGGTGCCTGTTGCGAGAAAGCAGGCACTCCATATCAGCAGCAGGCGGCTAGCAACCTGCCCGAGCTGGTTCGTAAAGCCGATCGTCAACCCGCCGATCGTCATCGCAGCTACCAATCCGATAGCCAACATGACGGTGCCAGCACCGCTGTTCATGGTGAGCGTATTTTGGCCGACTCGCACGATGTCCTGCGGGTCGGAGTGATCGGTTCCGGCCGACCGACAAAGCAAATCGAACGTTAGGGCCGGATTGACGCGCTCCGTAAGGGTTGTTTCGATCGAGGCGAGGACGTGGAGTGCCTGGGTAGTTGCGTAGGACGTGACGAATCCCTCGTTTGAGGTACGAAAGCCTCCAAGGTTGATGTTGTCTCGTTCGTCCTCTTGAAGCTCCAGCATCTCGATCAAGGCGTGCCGAAAGGCTGGCTCGAATACTCGCTTCGGCGCCGCCTCGGCGATAGCGAGCAGCGAGAGGTAGAGGGTCATATGCCGCCAAATGTCAGTAACCGCACCTCTCGTGAACACCTCTTCCTGAATGCCCGTGTGACCCCGTGCCAGGGTCGCGACTACCTTGTCGAGCGCCTTTTCGCGGGCTCGATCCGTACGCGGACCACCAAGCAGCGCAATCTCATCACGTGCCAATACGTCGACGATCTGTGCGCTCGCATAGAGGGGTTCTGCTCGCGGATCGTCTTGGATGATCGACCCGATGAGCATCGTCAAACCTCGACGTACGGCCGTCTCCGTATCGAGGGGGCCGGCGAGGCCCATCAGCGCCAGAACAGCTCCACATGTCGCCGTGATCGAGACTGGCCCGGCGCTTCCGGCAAGACGCCATCCACCGGTCACCGGCTCTTGCGCGTCCACCAAGGCGGTCGCGCAAGCGACGATGTCCGGGTCCTCATCGTCGTCGACCAAGCAGCGCAATGCCCGAAGGCGCCACGCCACATCGATCAACGAGCGAAACGCCCAGTCGCCGCGCGAGGCGTGCTCCACGACCTCACAACGTATGAGCCTTAGTGCGTCGGCGTCACGGGGAATCGGGCGCTTGATATGCGTCAAAGCGCAGACGACCTCTGCGGTGTTCTGGGGATTGGGAGGAACATCGGGGACCCAGCCCCACCCCGCGCCCCCGTCTGAGCCGTCGATCATGTGGCGCCCAAACCACCCCACAGCCATATCGATCCGGTGATTGAAGTCCGACATAGGCGAAATCTTCGCCTATCGGGGGGTCGGACACCCGATCCGATCTCAGCCTCCTTCATATTCGTCGTGGCGACGCCACCATATGCCGGTCTCATTGCGCCCGAGCGGAGCGCGGTCGAGCCATGAGTACATGCCCCAGAGGCCGTCAACGCCTCGTCCGTAAGCCGAGTAGGTGTGAAACACGGCGCCATCCTCGAGGGCGAAGGCGCTCATGGCCGGCCCCTCTTTTCTGAAGGTCATGGGATCCGTACCAGCGCCCGACGCGATCTCGATGAGAGCGGGACTGTCCTCGGACGGCCGAAAATCTGCGGTCCGGAAGTTGTACTCGACGGCGCCTGACTGCCATTCCTGCTGGGTGTGCGATACGTGGAAGTCGTAATTGAAGTCGCTCTCGAATGAAGACGCCCACGGAAAGCTCCAGCCCATACGCCGCTTGTAGTCCTGCAGCTTTGCCAGCGGGGCCCGCGACACCGCCGTGAACCCCACGTCGTGATTGGCCAGGTGCACCACCGAACCGGAGAAACCGTCCGCGATCGCGGAGCAGGACGGACAGCCGGCGGTGAAGTCGGGCCCGAACATGAAGTGGTAGACGAGCAGCTGCGAGTGCCCTGCGAACAGGTCTGCAAGAGACGCCGTTCCCTCATCCGTCTCGAAGCAGTACTCCTTATCGATCGGAACCCAGGGTAGGTCCTGTCGCATCAGCGCCAGCTCATCGCTGCGTCGCGTCAACTCCTTCTCTGCGTCGAGCAGCTCAAGCCGCGCCGAAAGCCACTCTTCACGAGTTCCAGTCCTGTGATCGGTCATTGCATTCTCCTTGTTGGTGTTGGAAATTGATCTCGGCTTCGGCCTGTACGGACTCGGCGAGCCGCTTGATCCGAGCCAGGCGCCTGTCCCACTGCGCGGCTACGCGGGCCATCGCTTCGGCGGCATCGTCGAGCCGCTCGGGTTGGACCGCGTAGCGGACTTCCCGGCCACGCCGCCGGCCTGCCACCAGGCCGACACGGTTCAGCACGGCTAGGTGCTTGGCTACAGCCTGTCGGGTGACCGGCAGCCCCTCCGCCAGCGTCGTCGTGGTCGCCTCGCCGTGCTCGAGCAGCGAGTCGAGCACACGCCGACGCGTGGGGTCGGCCACCGCCGCCCACAGGGCGTCATCCTCGGCGACCGCGACGGCCGTCAACGCGTCGCCCCGTGTGACTTCGAGGCCACGTAATCGAGCATTTCGCCGAGATGCTTCTCCCAGCCATGTTCGTGGTCTTCGAGGTAGCGGGCCTTGTCCTCCTCGTCATGCGTGACGGCGTCGATGCCGCTCTCGATGACCCGCAACCGTGTTCCATCTGCCTCCTCGATAAGGCTGAACTCGACCAGTGCCGAGTTACTCTCATCCGGTGCCGAGCCCTCCGGGTGGTTCCAGCGAAAGGAGAAACGGCGGAACGGCTCGGCGTCGACGACCCGGATCGGGACGATCACGTCGAGTTCCTTCTCTCCGCCGCGGCCTCCGGGCTTCCATGTGAGCGCGCCGTCCGCACCGGCGCGCCCCTCAACCTCCGCCTCGTCGCTGAACCAGCGGCTGATCTGCTCGGGTTCGGTTATCACGCCCCAGACGACCTCTGGGCTTGCCTCGATAAGGATCTCTCGTTCGATGCTGTCAGCGGCCACTCTGGCTCCTCTTCATGTTGATGTGCAACTGATGGTTGCGAAAGGTATCTGGGGCAGAATAGCAACCAACGGTTGCGCGTCCGCCGGCCACGCGATCGCGTACCTTGCGCCGCTGGACGGCGCGCGGTAGCTTGGCTGCTCGAGATGGAGGCGTCGGGTTCGTGCTCGATCCCCACGGCCATCGCATCGAGATCGCCTGCCGCCCTTCAGATCACGCGCGGGAGCCTCGCTGACGGAGAACTGCCGTTTCGCAGTTGTTCCCTACACTCCACCCTGTTGGATCGACTCGACCACACATTTGTATTTGTCGGGGGGCTGCATCGGAGTGGCACGACGATGCTCGCACAGTGCCTCGCTGACCATCAGAACGCCAGTGGATTCTCCGATACAGGCGCAATCGAAGACGAGGGGCAATTCCTTCAGTCCGTGTACCCCATAGCTCGCACCTATGGTGGGCCCGGGCGATTCGGCTTTTCTGAGGAGATGCACGTCACCGAGAACTCGCCGATGGTTACCGATGCGAATCGAGCGCAACTCTTCCGCGACTGGAGTCGCTACTGGGATTGTGAGCGTCCCGTCCTAGTCGAGAAGTCGCCGCCGAACTTGCTCAAGACACGGTTCTTGCAAGCCATGTTCCCCGAATCCCGCTTTATCATCATCCTGCGTCATCCGGTCGCTAGTGCGTTTGCCACGCAGCAGTGGAGTAGCAATCAGCTGGGCATAAGTGATCTGATTCGCCACTGGCTGGTGTGCAACGAGATCATGTTGGGTGACCTGAGTTATCTTCGACACGTCACGTTGATCCGATATGAGGATTTCGTAGCAGAGGGCGAGAGTGAGCTTGCGCGCCTGCACCGGTTCGTTGGCCTTGAGCCTCAGCAATATGACCTACAGCTCAAGAGGGGAATCAACGATGCATACTTTGAGCGCTGGGAGGACATGGCGCGTAGCAGGCGTGCCTCGGCGTCTCAAAAACTGATGGTGCGACGTTTTGAAACACGTGTGAACCGTTTCGGTTATTCGCTGCGTGAGCTGGATAGCCTCAGCGACCGGCACGCAGTTCTCGATCTCATCGGCACGGGCTGAAATCCGAGGGCTGTAGTCTCTCGGCCTCTAATCATGCTCCCCGAGTCGCCAGCCGTTGCGCAATCGCCCCCCGCGAGGGTGCCCGACTTCTTCATCGTAGGCTCGCCCAAGACGGGCACGACCTCTCTGCACGCGATGCTGCGGCGTCATCCTCAGATTTACATGCCCATGCTCAAGGAGCCGCAGTTCCTCGCCGACGATCTGCGTCCGGACCCAAAGCGCGCGCGAGCTGCCCGGGGCTTGGAGTATCCGCAGACGCTCACGGACTATCTGGCACTGTTTGAGGATGCAAGCCCAGAGCAGCGGGTAGGCGAGGCATCCACCACATATCTCACCTCTCACACCGCTGCGCGCTGCATCTCCGATCTGCAACCCGATGCACGCATCATCGCGATCTTGCGGGAGCCAGCGAGCTTCTTGCGTTCACTTCATCTTCAGTACGTGCAGGTCTATATGGAGACTGAGAGAGACCTGCGAAAGGCAATGGCCCTCGAGGAGAGCAGGCGCCAGGGCAAGCATATTCCCCGTGGATTGCGCCGCCCGCAGTTGCTGCAATATTCCGAGCAGGCACGATATGTCGAGCAGCTCACCCGCTACCACAGTCGTTTCGCGAGGGAGCACATGCTCGTATTGATCTACGATGATTTTGTTAGTGACAACGCCGCCACAGTTCGCCAAGTGTTGCGATTGCTCGATGTGGACGAGGATTTTCCAATCACCGTCAAGAAGCGCAACGTGACCGACCGGACCGTGCGCTCGTCACGCGCTGGGCGTGTGGTCTACTCGATGCGCAAGGGACACGGTCCGATTGCGCGAACGGGGAAAGTGGCAGTTACAGCACTTACAACGCCCCGAGTACGGCGCAATGCCGCACGTTTGATCCGACCGCTATTCGTGCGCAATGACGTTCCCCCGACCGATGAGAGCTTCATGCTCGAGCTGCGTCGGCGTTTCAAGCCCGAGGTAGTGGCGTTGAGCGAATACCTGAGCCGGGATCTGGTGGGCCTGTGGGGCTATGACAACCTTGACTAGGAGCGTCTGTCGAGCAGGCGGCGTCCGTATTTTTCCTGGAATGTGCGGAATCAAATGTCTACTGGGCTTGCAAACGGCCGTGCTCGCGGCTAGTTTGCTCTCAGACGCGGAACCGAGCCGCAAAGAGCGAGGCCACTGAGGTGTGAGGCCGCGCCACCCGTAAGGAAAGGCCCTCGGGCCAGACCGGTCGGGTTCCTCAAAGTGGCTTGGGACCGCGTCTCTTTTCGGGCTCGCTCGCCCGCGCCGGGGGAGGCGAGAATCCGGTGCGGTCCGCCGTCGCCAAAATCTCCGCTCTACGTTAAGGGAGGCGTGATGGGTCAGCGCGTTGTTGTGCTCGGGGCTGGATTCGGCGGGCTAGAGCTCTGCACGACGCTGTCCGAGGCGCTGGGCGATGAGCTCGAGGTAACACTGATCGACAAGAGCGACGGGTTCGTGTTCGGGTTCTCCAAGCTGGACGTGATGTTCGCTCGCACGACGCTGGACTCCGCCCGCTTGGCTTATCGCGACATCGCCAAGCCTGGCCTGCGCGTCGTGCGAGAGACAATCACCGCCATCGACCCCGAGACCCGGCGGGTCACCACTGACGCTGGTATCCACGAGGCCGACATCCTCGTGATCGCACTTGGCGCCGACTACGACATGGACGCCACACCAGGGCTTGCCGAAGGCGGCAACGAGTTCTATTCCCTTGCCGGCGCTGAGCGGCTCGCGGGGATCATCCCCACATTCTCAGAAGGGCACGCGGTCATTGGTGTCTGCGGCGCGCCGTTCAAGTGCCCTCCAGCACCGAGCGAGTGTGCACTGCTCCTGCATGACGAGCTCGTTGCGCGAGGCGTCCGCGATTTGTGCGACATCACGTTCGTGATCCCGCTGGGCACGCCCGTGCCGCCCTCGCCCGAGACCTCTGCTGCTTTGATCAAAGAGTTCGCTGAGCGCGATATCACGCTGGTCGCCGGTCGTCGTGTCAGTGCGCTCGACCCACAACGCAGCGTTGCGATCCTCGACGACGGTGCTGAGTTGGCGTTCGACCTGTTTCTCGGTGTGCCAAAGCACCGCGCGCCTCAGGTGGTCATCGACAGTGGCATGACTGAGAATGGCTATGTGCCCGTGGACTCGGCCACGCTTCAGACGCGCTTTCCCGGGGTCTATGCGGTTGGTGACGTTGCCACCGCAGGTGTGCCCAAGGCCGGCGTGTTCGCAGAGGGGGCAGCACGCGTCGTAGCGCAGACGCTGATCTACCAATTGCGAGGCGGCGAGCAGCCTTCTCGTCACCTTGGGCGCGGGACTTGCTACATCGAGTTTGGTCTGGGGCAAGTCGGGAGCGTGGACATCGACTTCCTTTCTGGGCCCGAGCGAACCGGGACCTTCAACGCTCCGTCCTCTGCTCTGGTCGCCCAGAAGGAGCACTTCGGCTCCAGTCGCCGTGCGCGCTGGTTCGGCAGCTGACTCGCGGTAGCTGACTGCAAGACGTCTCGCAGCGTCGGTTCGAGCTTGTCGGCCCTGTGGCGCTGCCACAGCATTTATGCGAACATATGTTCGTATGGACTGGACTCGATCCATCAGCATCGCGGATCTTGGCCCAGGACTAGCGCGGGGTGCAGACAAACAGCTTCCACTCAATCAAGTGGCAGACGGAAGTCCGCCACTCAGCCGGCCGGCAGACGGACATCTCTCGCATTCCTCTCTGGCGGAAGGAAGAGTGGAGTCGTGAGCACAATGGAGGCGTACAAGGGGGAGCTCGCGAGGTTCCTCGAAGGTTTCGGCGGCAACGTTCGCCGTGTGCGCATGGCCAAGCGGCCTCGCTGCTCCCAGGAACAGCTTGCGGACGCCACCGAACTACATCGCACTGAGATTGGCAAAATCGAGCAAGGCAAGGTCGAGCCGCGCCTGACCACGCTGTTGATCCTTGCGGACGGACTCAGCGTGACCATCGACGAGTTGCTCGCGGGCCTGTGGGTGCCACTCGAGCGTAAACCCTCACCGCACCGCGACTCGTGGTAGAGCCCGACCCAGCGCTCGCCGCCAGCCTGCGTCACATGCGCGAGGAGCGGGGGATCACCCGCGAAGCGCTGGCGGCGCGCTCGAGAGTAACCGTCAGCGCGTTGGCACGGATCGAGCAGGGCAAGGTTGCGCCCGGCTGGGGCACAGTACGACTCTTGGCCAACGGGCTCGGCGTCAGCATGGTTGAGTTGAGTGCTGCTGTCGAAGGCACCCGCCGCCCCGCCAGCGCGGCATCAGCTCGTCGTTCGCGCTTCGTCAGACGCTAGCTACCCCAGCGCAGCCCGCAACGCGGCTGGTGTATGACCCAGCTCTGCACGCACGACACGGCACAGATGGCTCTGGTCGGCGAAGCCCACATCGGCCGCCAGGCGTGCCAGATCCCGCTCGCCCCCGGATAGTCGCTCCAGTGCGCCGCGAGTACGTAGGCGCATGCGGTGGCGCGAGATCGTGTGTCCAGTTGCTGCGCGGAAGACACGGCTGAGATGGTGAGGAGAGACCGCAAGCGCGCGGGCCAGGTCGTGCAGCGAGCGCTCCGCGTTCGCTGCCAGGATCTCGCGGGCAGCATTCACCAGCGCTCGATGGGCGCTGGCCGTCGCGGGCCGACCGGACGCCACCCTACGAGGGTCGACCTGCTCGAGCGCCTGTGCGCTAAGCACGACGCCTCGTTCGAGCGTCTCATGCGAATCGGTTCCTGCCCGGCACGCGCTCAGCAGCAGTCGATGCTCGAGGTCGATCTCGGGTGATGTGGGCAACGGCACGCACGGCAGCATTGGATCGCCGCCCCAAAGCGAGGCAGCCATATTGGGGTCGATGGACAGCAGTGTGCAGTCATCGCCGTTGTCGTGGGGATGGTCATAGCGCTGCTCTTCGCCCGGGTTCGTGCAGTACGCGACAGTGGGGTCGAGCAGGCTCTGCACCCCGTCAGCGCTGCGCACGAAGCATCCGCGACGCACGAACACGAGCGCGTGACCGCCGCTCTGCTCCTCTGCGCGGCCGTGCCCACGCGGGTGTGCGCAGGCGACTTCTGCGATCTCCATGCCCTCACCGCTGAGGAATGTCCGCGTGCTCAGCATCCGCGATCAATTCTCGCAAACGCGCACAGATGTCCAAGATCTTGCCCGCGGCCGCTGCGAACCTAGCGTTCGTGCCTATCGACGGACTCAACATCAAGGAGAGATAGATGGCCTGCATTCGCAAGGAGATCCTGATCCACGCCAGCCCCGAGCAGGTATGGGCGGCGCTGCGTGATTGGGGGGCGCTGCACGAGCGACTCGCGCCGGGGTTTGTAGTTGACACGCGCCTCGACGGCGATGATCGGATCGTCACGTTCTTCAATGGCGCTGTTGCGCGAGAGCGGCTCGTCGACCTTGACGATCAAGCTCGACGACTTGTCTGGTCGATCGTCGATGGCCCATATACCCATCACAACGGATCAGCCCAGGTATTCGCCGCGGGCGAGCACGCCGCGCGCTTCGTTTGGATCGCCGATCTTCTACCCAACGAGCTCGCCGCAAGCACAGGCGAGATGATGGAGCGGGGAACGAACGCCATCAAGGAGACCCTGGAGCGCCAGGCAATGCGGCCGGAGACGCTACAGTCGTAGTGCCGGCTATCTGGAATTGGCGTTCTGGCCCGGCTGGCACGGGAGGCCGACCGCCCGCCCAAGGCCGGTAGAAGCGCGAGGAGATCGCGTGGCGCCGGCTCCGCCGGCGGGATGGAGGTGGGCCGGCAGTGTCTGAGAGCCCCTCAACGCAGCTACGCGAAACCGAGCCGAGCTGGGGCGTATTCCGCTGGCGCACCCGGGCGCCGCGAGCATCATGATCTCCGGGCGGCGCATCGAGGAGCTCCAGGCGGAAGCTCGCTACCACAGTGAGCGCTACCAGCTCTACAAGGCGAAGACATACGGTCCCCGTGCGACCAGCCAGGCTCGACTGATGGAACTCGAGCGCCGGCATCGTGGCGCTGACTCACGCCTGCGCTCTGCAGAACGGGAGAACACGGCCGAGCGCGAGATCTCCTAAAACAGATGCTGCAAACGCCACGAAAGCGACGGGCCCCCGAGCGCGCCTGTAGCGACGGCCGTTGTGGCGAGCACGCCAGTACCACGCACAGCTACCGCTGCAACCCGCTGGCCGGGTTGCAGCCGAGTCAAGGCTGTGCCTCTGAGCACGTGCACAGGGAGCACCATGCCGTCCCAGCCAATCTCCCAAAGCGCGTTCGTGGTCACCGCAGTGGTCCGCCCGCCGCTCACATTGCTGGCAGTGAGCACGGTGGTGCGCGCAGGCAGGGCTGTCACGGGGTGTAGGGCTGCGGCAGCTGAGTCGCCGAGTCGCTGAGCGCTCGACAGGGCTGCTTCGATCAACGAGCCTTCCCGCTGCCCAAGGACGACACCTAGCACCGTCAACACGCGCCCGTCGATCGCGACGCGCTTGGCGAACACCAGACAGCCGCCCGCTGCCCTGTCTGAGCCTGTCTTGACTCCCACATATCCGTCCCGACCGACCAGCGCGTTGAAGTTGGCAACCGTGCCAGCGACAGGCAAGTCGGCTGAGCGCTCCTTGACGATCGTCGTGAACGCCGGCGTGCGCATTGCCACCTGTGCGAGCTTCAGTTGATCCACAGCTGTGGATACCGTGCCGTCGTTGAAGCCACTTGGGTCGGTGTAGGTGGTGGACGACATGCCGAGCTTTCGCGCAGTGGCGTTCATCCGGCTCACGAACGCTGCTTCGCTGCCTGCGTCGTAGACAGCCAGCAGCGCGGCGATGTTGTTAGCGGACGGCACCAGCAGCGCCTGCAATGCCTGGCGCTCTGTGAGTCGCTCGCCGGCCGTCACGGGCAAGGTCGACTGTCCCTCAGCCACGCGCTGCTCGAGTTCCTCCACGTCCGCAGAGGTGATCGTCATCACGAACCCCTGCTTGCCAGCGGCCAGCGGATGCTCCTGCAGGGTCAGGTAGGCGGTCATTACCTTGGCCACGCTTGCTATCGGGACCGGCGTGATGTCCCCCGAGCTGCCAAGGCGTCCCACGCCCTCGACATCCACGGCGGCCTGTCCTTCTCGTGGCCAGGCGAGCACCGGCGCGTTCCCAGGGACACGCACGTCTGCGGCCAGGGTGCGGTGGATGAGCAGCGGCGGCGCGGTCTCTGTTGCCATCCGCCGCCCCACTGCTACCACGAGCACGACAAGCACGAGCGCGCCGATGGCCACCCACCGAGCGCGCGCATCGGATCGGCGCGTCACGCCGGCTGGCCGTCCGCTCGCCACAGGGGTCGAGACGCTAGCGCAGCGCCCGCAAGGCGGCGCCGTTATGAGTCATCGCGCGCGAGGAGCGCCGGTGCGGCAAGGCCCGCGAATCCAAGGACGAGCAGAGCCAGCGGCCAGCCAACGATGCTCGAGCTGGAGGGGTGGCCCGCCTCGAGTCTCGTGATCTGCGCGCCAACGCTGACCAGGAACGCGAGCAGCCCGAACCCGCCGACGTAACCGAGGCCACGAACACGTGCACGAGCGCCGATCCAGATGAGCGCCGCGGACACAACGAGCAGGTATAGATCCCAGCCGAAGTGCTGGAGCCCGCCTATGTGCCCGATCGACAGACCGGGGCTGACGCCGGGGTGGGGGAGGGTCCTCGCGTGAGGCGAATCAAGCGCGCTGGAGGATACGACACGGCTCGATGCTGCCTGGCTGAGAATCGGCGTGATGCGATGCACCGCCGCTGACACTGCGCCAAGGATCACGCCGATGACCCCCGCTGCCACCGCGCTGATCGCGCCCACCGTCGCGGTCTCGCCGGCGCCGATGGCGCCAGCGCGCGCGAGCCTTCCAGCGGCGCCGAGCAGCAACAGGGCGGCCGCGATCAGCAGCCAGCGATCAGCATCTGCTGATGGATGATGGAGGACCGCCGACCACAGCGCCAGCCATGTCAACAGCAGCGCGAGTCCCGCGAGCAGGGCGCAGTAAGCCGTCCGCGTCTGCCAAGCCGCAAAGCCGGCAAGCAGCGCCGTGACCGCGAAGACGGCAGCGAGCACGAGCTGACTGGGGTTGCTCAACCCGACCCATCTCAGAAACTCGGCCAGCGCTAGCACTGAAAGCGGGATCGCGAGCACCATCAGCACTGACTGCCATGGGCGCGCGTGTGCGTCGCGCGGCCGCTCAAAGTCGCCGAGGGCGACCAGATAGAGCACTACTGCCGGCACCAGCACGACCACGAACCGTCCGAGATCGTTGAGTTTGCCGGACTCGCGAGCGAGCAGAACGATCGCACCTGCCGCAAACATAACGCCGCCGGCAGTGCGCGCGAGATCTGTCGCGTCGCGCTTTGAGAGCTGCACGACGCAAGAGCATGATTCACGGCTCGGACGGGCCAGCCGTGCTAATCCTGCTCGTCGCGCCAGCGCCTGTAGATCGCCGTGAACTCAGCTTGCATCTCCGGGGAGAGGTCCTCCGCTTGCAAGCGCCCGGTGAGCCGGATCGTCGCGCGCATCTGTTCCAGGTACTCGGTGCAATGCTCGCAGCCCGCCAGATGCGCCTCGAAGCGCCTCCGCTGTGAACGCGAGAGCGCGCCTTCGAGGTAGTCGGTGACCAGCTCCACGACCTGCTGGCAGACCAGCTCGCTGTTGCGTCCGAGCATCCTCACGCTCTCCCCATCTCGGCTTCGAGAGCCTCGCGCAGGTGGCTGCGCCCACGGTGCAGTAGGACTCGTTGGTTGGCGTCGGTGATCTCGAGCACGTCGCATACCTCGTTGCTGGTAAGTCCATCGACGTCCCGCAACACCACCACCTCGCGCTGACGCGCCGGGAGCTCACTCAGCGTCTTATGGATATGCCCCGCCATTGCTTCGGCTTGCATACGGTCATCGCTGTCCTCGATCCAGTGCTGCGGTGGCGACATCCACGCTCCCGACGCGTCGAATCGGGCTCGGTCGACGACCGGCCCCGCGTCCCCAACGGCCACGCTTCGACGCTCACGCACGCCAGTGCTCCTTGCGCGATTGACAAGGATTTTCAACAGCCAAGTCCTGAACGTGGAGCGCCCGGCGAAGCCGTCGATCCCACGCAACACACCCAGCCAGGTGTCCTGCACGACCTCCTCGGCCACCGCGCCGCTCGACACAAACGAATTGGCGAGGCGCAGCATCGCGGCGTGGTGGCGCGAGACCAGCATCACGAAGGCCTGCTCGTCGCCCGCGCGCAGGCGTGCCACCAGCTCGCCGTCCTCGTCGAGTGCGGGCGCATCGCGGCGCACGCGGCGTGGAACCGCGATCGCGGAGATCAGCCCCACGCGCATGCCGGGAGATCGAATAGAGGATTGGAAGCACAGCTCATGCCATTCATCGCTAGCCGTGCAGGCTACGACGCCCGCATGGACGCCGTAGCCCGCGTGGCGTTGCTCAACTACTGAGCGACGATTCCCTCGCCGCCGATTGCGCCCGGCACGGTGACCGAGCCGATTTTCGTCAACGTGCCCTGAGCACCCAGCGCGAACTCGTCCACGATTCCGGCAGCGCCGGCCTGTACGTAGAGGAAACGCCCGTCGCCCGATGGCGCTGCGTCAACTGTGCCTGCGTCGGTCGGGGTGTTGCCCAGCGCTGTCAACGCTCCGCCGGCACCGGACTGGAACCCACTGAGCGATGCGCTACCCGCGTTGGAAGCGAAGAAGAAGCTTCCGTCGGAGGCCACCCAGCATGTTGCCGCCTGTGCGGTCGCCACCGAGTCGAGCTGTGTGACGGTCCCGTTCGCGTTCAGCGAGAAGCTCGCCACGAAGCCAGCAGCCTCCGCCACTACCAGGTTCCCGCTCTGATCGAAGCTCACCCCGAACGGCACCGTGCCCGGCTCGGAGTTCACGACTGGCGTTGGCGATAGCTGCCCAAAGCCACGGACCTGGAAGATGTCGATGTCACTGCCGTTGGCCTTCGTGGTGACGATCAGCTTCGAGCCATCTGGCGAGAACGCGACCTGACCGGGTGTGTTCGTGAACTGCGGTGTGGCCGCGGCGTTCAAGTCAAGCGGACGCTTGGACCCGGGAATCGGGATCAGGTGACCGAACAGGGACGCGAAGCCCTGGACCGACCCGCCTTCCTCCGCGTTGAGCACGTACACCAATCCACGCGACACAGCGATGCTTACCGGGAATGCTCCGCCAGAGCTGAGTACCTGGCGCAGTACAAGCTGGTTGCCGAACACCGCGAACACGGAGATCGTGTTGCTGCCCGCGTTGACGGCATACAGCAGGCTGTTCGCGGGGTCGTAGGCGAGCGACCCTTGCGAGGCAAGATGGTCGACTTCCGATCCACTGAGCACTCCGCCCAGTCCGCCTGTGTTGAAGATGCCTGTTTGGGTCAGCGTGCCGTTGCTGGCACGGTCGTAAACGACCACTTGGTTGCCTGTCGTGTTGTCGGTCTGGACGAATACCGCACGCTGTGGTCCAGCGATCGGGCCGGGGCCGGGGCCGGGTCCTGGTCCATGAATTGGTCCGGGATGCGGAAATCCGCCGCCAAACGCGCTTGCGGATCCGCTCGCGCCGGCGAGTACTGCGGCAATGGCAACCAGCGCCATGCCGAGACGAGTCATTGCTTTCATTGCAGGTGCTCCTCGGGGTTGTGGACGGACTTGCACCGTGCAGTCCGATCAGCGCGCGAGGTGTTACACAGAGGTCCTGTTTGCTGCGCGCTCGCGACGGCCGCTCAGGGCTACAGGCTCTGGGAGGGACGACCCACGCTGGCTGCTGGCGCATGGGCGCGGGCGCGGATCACCTCGGCGACGGCTGCGGGGTCGTCGTAGAACGGCACATGTCCAGCGCCAAGCGTCACGTGCGTGGCCCACGGCAACATCGCGCGGGCACGCGGAGCCTGCAGTCGGTAGGGCAGTAGCCGATCGCGATTTCCCCAGGCGATCGTCAGCGGCGTGCTGCGCAGCTGCTCGGGTGCGCCGAATCGATACTGACTGAAGGCCTCCAGTGTGCGCGCGAGCGCGGGGGAGGCCCACGCGTCCCTGATCGTCGCGACCGCCTCCTCGGCAGGCATCCGCGTTGGGTACCCGAACAGCTGCGAGAACAGCGCTACGCGCCCGCCGCGGGTGCGCGCCATCGCCTCAAGCGCCGGGCGCATCGCGCTGGGTGTCCCGCCGAGCACTCCCAGTGACAGCTGGCAGAAGCGCCTCTCCGCGGGCGTCCAGAAGCCAGCGGGAGAGAACGCGCTGACGGATCGAATCGCGCGACCGCGGGCGAGCTCGAGCGCAATTGCCCCACCCATCGAGTTGCCAGCCATGTGCGGTCGCTCGATACCGAGCTCGGCAAAGAACCACTCAAAGGCATCCACATAGGCTGCGATCGTCGGCTCGATCGACGCTGGCAACGCGGCCGAACGACCGAAGCCGGGAGAGTCGCACGCGATCACATCGAACTCGCGGGCGAGCCGGTCGATCACTGGCTCCCACGCCTGCCAGTGGTGTCCGACCCCGTGCAGCAACACCAGTGGCGGGCCTTCGCCCTGGCGGTGGTAGTTGATCGACAGGCTCACGCGGGTGGGTGGGCTCGAATCAGGTCTGCGCCGCGCTCGGCGATCATGATCGTGGGGGCGTTGGTGTTGCCTCCGGTGATCGTGGGCATGATCGATGCGTCAATCACGCGTAGACCCTGCAGTCCGTGCACGCGCAGCTGCGAATCGACCACCGCCTGCGGATGGGTGTCACTCATGCGTGTGGTTCCCACGGGGTGGTAGATCAGCATCAGACGCCGGCGCAGGTCCGCTTCGAGCTCGCTGTTCTCGACCGCCGCGGTCCCTGGCTTGAGCTCCTTGACGATCAGCTTCTTCAGCGGCGTTTGCGCGGCGATCTCGCGCGCCAGGCGTACTCCTGCGATCAGTGACTCGAGGTCCTCGGGCTCTGACAGCGTGTTGGTGATGATCCGTGGCTTGGCGGTGGGATCGGATGAGCGCAGCCATACCTGACCGCGAGCCTTCGGTGAGACGAGCACTGGCGCGATCACCATGCAGTGGCCGTCGTAGGTCTCTGCCCCGTGATCCTCGTAGTAGGCGGCGCCCATGTGAAACTGGATATCCGCTGCCGGCAGGCCACCGCGCGTGCGAGTGAAGGCTGCCACCTCTGCCACAGGTGAGCTGAGCTTGCCCGATCTGCGCAACAGCCACTCGGCAAGCGGCTTTGGCTTGTCGGCGCCGTACATCGTGTCGGTGTCAGAGACCTCCCAGAGGGCGGTTACGAATGGGTGGTCCTGAAGGTTGCGCCCGACGCCTGCGAGCTCGTGGCGAACGTCGATGCCGGCGCTGCGCAGCTCCTCGGGCGCTCCGATTCCCGACAACAACAGCAGCTGCGGCGAGCCGATCGCCCCGGCGGACATGAGCACCTCGCGCTCGGCGCGCACCACCTCAGCGGCGCTGCGCCCCTTGCGCAGCCGCACGCCGACCGCGCGATCGCCCTGCAGCTCGACACCGAGCACGGTGACGTTCGTGCGGACCTCGAGGTTGGGTCGACCGAGCGCCGGGCGCAGGTAGGCGTCGGCGGCGCTGAAACGACGACCGTTGCGCTGGGTGACCTGGAACATCGAGGCTCCATCCTGCTCCGGGCCGTTGTAGTCGGCTATGCGCGGGATGCCCGCGGCCTCGCTTGCATCGAGCAGCCGCCGGCTGATGGGGCGGGGGGAGCGCTGCTCTGAGACGTGCAGCGGGCCACCCACACCGTGATACTCGGATGGGCCACGGACATTGTCCTCGGCCTTGATGAAGTAAGGCAGCACGTCCGCGTAACCCCAGCCAGGGGCGCCCTGAGCCTCCCAACCGTCGTAGTCCAGGGGGCGGCCGCGGACGTAGAGCATCGCGTTCATCGAGCTGCAGCCGCCGAGTGTCTTTCCACGCGGAATGTAGAGCGAGCGATCGTCGACGTGTGGCTCAGGCTCAGTGGCAAAATCCCAGTCGAGCTTTGTGTGGAACTGTTCGGGGAAGGCTGCCGGGATCTTGATCTTCAGCGAGCGGTCCTTCCCGCCCGCCTCCAGCAGCAGCACACGCACCGAGGGGTCCTCCGACAGGCGATTCGCCAGCACGCAGCCGGCGGAGCCGGCTCCAACGATTATGTAGTCGTACATTGCTGGCTACCCTCCGTGCACCCTAGGCGCTCACGACGGTAACTGGCTTTTCCTGCGCAACGAAGCGGTACTCGCGCGTGTCCAGCTGACGCGTGCGCTCGAGGTACTCCCGCATGTATCCAGGCCAATTGGCCACGATCCGACCGTTATCGTCGCGATACCAGGAGTCGCACTGCGTCCACGCGGTGCCCGTGAAGCGCGCCTGTAGCGCGCGGTCGCTGGCTGCCTCCACCTCGGCGCGCACCTCGATCGTCCTGGCAGGGCGGATGCGTAGCTGCTGCAGGGCTTGGCGTACATAGGCGGCCTGTGCCTCCAGGTACACGAGGATCGAGCCGCCCGAGGTATTCGTGTTGGGCCCATACAGCACGAACATGTTGGGGAAGCCCGGCATGCACATGCCGAGATGCGCGTGTGCGCCGCGCGACCAGTAGTCGTGCAGCTCCAGCCCACCCGCGCCGGCGATGCGCATCGGGAACATGAACTCGTTGGTTTGGAAGCCAGTCGCCCAGATCACGCAGTCCAGCTCGTGCTCCGCACCGCGTGCGGTGCGGATTCCTGTCGGTGTGATGCTTGCGATCGCGTCGCTCACAAGCTCGACGTTAGGGCGTTCCAGTGTTGGCAGGTAGTGGGAGCTGAACAGGACGCGCTTACAGCCGAACGTGTGGTCAGGCCACGCCATGCCGCGCAGGCGTGGGTCCTTGAGCTGGGAGCGCATGAACGCCGCCGAGAGCGCGCTCACGGCTCGCCCGATCGTCTCCGGGTGGCGAATCGCGAGCGTCAGCGACTCTGTGTACTGGAAGACGAATTTGCGTCGCAGCTCCTGAAAGCCCGGTATCAGACCGATAGCGGCGCGGACGGCGGTGGGGTAGCGCCTGTTCGTGCGCGGCAGGAACCAGTTGCCGGTGCGCTGGAAGATCGTCAGGCGCTTGGTCGCCGGTGCGATCTCGGGGACGATCTGCACGGCACTGGCGCCTGTGCCGATCACCGCCACGCGCTTGCCCGTCAGCGAGTAGGAGTGGTCCCATTGCGCTGAGTGGAAGCTGTGGCCCGCGAATGTGTCCGCCCCTTCGATCCGCGGACGCGAAGGCTGGTGCAGCTGTCCTGTTGCCAAGATCAGGACATCCGCCGTGTGGCTGGCGCCCTCCGCTGTCGCGACGCTCCAGTGGCAGCTCTCTGAGTCCCACGTGCAGGAGGTGACGGTGCTGTTTGTCTGCACCAGGCGATCTACCTGACGCGTGCGTGCGACCTCGTGCAGGTAGGCGTGTATCTCGCTCTGCGGTGAGCACAGCCGCGACCAGTCCCGGCGTTGGGCGAAGGAGAACGAGTACAGATGGCTGGGCACGTCGCACGCAGCTCCGGGATAGCTGTTGTAGAACCACGTGCCGCCCAGATCGGGAGCCTTCTCGAGGATCGTGATATCGGTGATCCCGTGCCGGCGTAGCTCAATCGCGGCTGCGATACCACCGAAGCCCGCTCCCACGATCAGGACATCCAAGGACCGCCTGAAGGATGGCTGTGGACGTACTGACGCGGTGGACATGCGGACGCCTCCTCCCAAGCTGTTGCGGGCCGCTGGCGCCAACCTTATGCCCTTCCAGCCGCGTCTGCGCGCTATCTCACCCCGCCGGGGTGACCGGCGTGCCTGCGCTGCCGCCCTGTCCGAGCGTGCCCTGTAGCCACGCGCCAGCGTGTGGGATCTCCCGAGGGTCGATGTGATGCCCGGCTTCGGACTCGCGATACTCGACCGGCAGACCCGCCGCGCGCAGGCGCTCAGCGGCCGCCCGCGCGAAGTTCACGCTGATCACCTGATCGCGTGCGCCATGCACGATCAGCACGCGCACCGCCTTGCGGTTGGCGAGATCCGGCTGCCAGTGCTCGACCGTCGCGATGAAGCCCGAGAACGCGAGGATCCCAGCGGGCGCTGGGCGCTCCGCGCTCAGGCCCATCACGTAGCTCATCACCGCGCCCATCGAGAAGCCGCCCAGGACCGTTTGCTCGTGCGTGAGACCCGTCCGCTGCCACAGCTCGTCGTGGAGCTCGCCGAGCAGGCGGCGGGCCGCGTCGAAGCTGTCGGGGTCGGGATAGCCGACGCGCGGCACCCGGTACCAGTGGTAGCCGGGCGAGTCCGGCAGTGACAGCGGCGCGCGCGGTGTCACCACGTGCAGCCGGCGGGCGGGATCGAGGGCGTCGCCGAGCGTCAGTAGGTCACGCTCGTCCGAGCTGCGCCCGTGATGCAGGATCAGTAGTCCCTGCGGCTCGCCGTCCGCCGGGCGCTCGCGGTAGGCGAGCGCGCTCAACCGGCGCTCGCCACCGGCTCGCGTGACATGTGAGGTGCCAGCTCGCGTCGCGCGATCGACATCTTGTGCACCTCGTCAGGGCCATCGGCAAGACGCAGCGTGCGCAGGTGCGCGTATGAGTAGGCAAGGTGGAAGTCATCGCTAACGCCGCCGCCGCCGTGCACCTGGATCGCGCGGTCGACGACCCTCAGGGCCATGTTCGGCGCCGCCACCTTGATCGCGGAGATCTCCGTGCGCGCGTGACGGTTGCCGACCGTGTCCATCAGCCACGCAGCCTTCAGCACGAGCAACCGTGTCATCTCGATTTCGATGCGCGATTCCGCGATCCAGTCCTGGATGTTGCCGCGCGTCGCAAGCGGCTTGCCGAAGGTCACACGCGAGGACGCACGCTTGCACATCGACTCGAGCGCGCGCTCGGCCGCGCCGATCGCGCGCATGCAGTGATGGATGCGCCCCGGACCGAGGCGCGCCTGGGCGATCATGAAGCCGTCGCCTTCCTTGGCGATCAGGTTGGAGACGGGGACGCGCACGTCGGCGAAGTCGACTTCCGCGTGACCCTCCTGGTCCTGGTATCCGAACACGGGCAGTCCGCGCATGACCGTCACGCCGGGGGTGTCGATCGGCACCAGGATCTGGCTCTGCTGTTTGTGTTGGGGGCCCTCCCACCCGTCCGGCTGGGTCTTGCCCATCACGATCATGATCCGGCAGTGGGGGTGCAGGGCGTTGGAGGTCCACCACTTGCGGCCGTTGAGCACGTACTCGTCACCGTCGCGCTCGATGCGAAGCGCGACGTTGGTCGCGTCTGAGCTCGCCACGTCGGGCTCGGTCATCGCGAACGCCGAACGGATCTCTCCCTCGAGCAGCGGCGTCAGCCAGCGGTCCTTCTGCTCGGGCGTGCCGAACTGGTAGAGCACCTCCATGTTGCCCGTGTCGGGCGCGGAGCAGTTACACGCCTCCGAAGCGATGTGCGAGCGCCCAAGGACCTCTGCCAGCGGCGCATAGTCGCTGTTGGACAGCCCCGCGCCGTGCTCCGCGTCGGGCAGGAACATGTTCCACAGGCCAGCCTCGCGCGCGCGGATCTTCAGCTCCTCCATGATCGCCGGCTGATGGTGGGGGTCGCCGGACTCGCGCATCTGCTCCTCGTAAGGCGCCTCAGCTGGGTATATGTGCTCATCCATGAACGCGCCCAGGCGCTCCTTGAAATCAGAACAGCGTTGGCTCGGCTCGAAGTCCATCGGTCCTCCCTCGGTGACGGTAGTGGCCTAGGATCATCGCCGATGAGCCAACCAGACGCCAGCTACCGCGCAGCCGGTGTGGATTACGTGGCGCTGGACGCCGGCAAGCGGCTGGCCATGGCAAAGGCGCTTTCGACCTCGCCGTTGCTGGCGGCGAGGGGCGGTCGTGCGCTCGACGCCTCCCGCGGAGAGCCAGCGTTCGTGTTCGAGCTTGGCGATCAGACGTTCGCGTTCGTGGTCGAGGGCCTGGGCACCAAGTCGATCATCGCGCGCCACGTGCTTGAGCGTCAGGGGATCGATCGCTTCGCCGATGTCGCCTACGACACGGTCGCCGCGATCCTCAACGACCTCTGCTGTGTGGGTGCGCTGCCGCTGGTGGTCAACGCATACTTCGCGACAGGAGCCTCGGAGTGGTACCTGCAGAGCGAGCGCGCCGCGTCGCTGTTGGAGGGCTGGCGCAGCGCGTGTGCGGACGCTGGCTGCGTCTGGGGCGGCGGCGAGTCACCGTCGTTGCCGGGGATGCTCGCCGAGCAAGACATCGAGCTCGCGGGCGCGGCTGTCGGCGCACTGCCGGCGGGACGCTCGGCGATCCTGGGAGAGCGGCTGGCCGCGGGCGATGAGATCGTACTGCTGGCCTCTAGCGGGCTGCACGCCAACGGCGCATCGCTGGCTCGTCTGGTGGCAGACAGGCTCCCCGACGGCTACGCGACGCTGTTGCCGGATGCCAGCGGGCGCAGCGACAGCCGCGCTGGGGTCACGCTGGGAGAGGCGCTGCTGGCGCCCTCGCTCATGTACGTGCCGCTGATCGCGGCGCTGTCAGAGACTGATGTAGAGCTGACCTACATCAGTCACGTGACCGGCCACGGCCTGCTCAAGCTGATGCGTCCCGTCAAGCAGCTGACCTACCGGATCGAGCGGTTGCCGGAGGTGCCGTCGGTGCTGAGCTTCCTCGTCGAGCAAACTGGCATGGATACGCAAGCGGCGTTTTCGACTTTTAACATGGGTTGTGGCTACGCCCTCTACTGTGCTCCCGGCGACAGCGAGAGGATCGTGGCGACCGCGGAGCGCCTGGGTCTCAGCGCGATGCTGGCGGGACATGTCGAGGAGGGGCCGAGGCAAGTCGTGCTGGAGCCTGTTGGCGTGCATTTCGCAGGCCACCAGCTCGAGCTGTCCATCGACCAAGCATAAACCTCTAGCTCAGGTTGACTGTTCTAGGCAGGTAGCCGCATACCGATACCAACGCGGCGGAATCACGGGTACTACGCACTGGCACGTGGCGCTTGGAACTTGAACGCGTCGAGTGGGACGGATAAGGTTTGAGCTAGAACCTCGCCACTGTTCCCCCGCGAAGTCGCCGGGGATCTCGATGTCGCCGGACCGGCATGGTTCCGGAGCTACCCGGATCGAGGCGGATCTGTCCATCAAATGAGGAGGGAAAACTGATGCGCAGAGCATCCACCTGTCTTGCCGTCCTAGGCCTTGCCTTGCTAGCGATCCCAGGGGTCGCGTCGGCGCTGCCGACGGTCACATTCAAAGCCCAGGCCGTGCCAATCACCGGCTTCCCGGGCACGGGCAACATCCTTGGAGCTGGTGCTGCCGTGAAGGCGGAATACACGATCGCCGGTACCGAATACCAGGGATCGCCGCCACCAATCATCGGCGTGAACTTCTTCCTGCCTTCTGGCTCGAAGCTGCACACCAGCGGCTTTCCCACGTGCTCCAAGCCGACGCTTGAACAGTTCGGCCCGATCAAGTGCCCCAAAGGCTCGGCGGCTGGACCGATCGGTCACGCGCTGGGCTATGTGACGTTCGGTGGCGAACGTGTCGAAGAGGAAGCGGAAATCTCCTCCTTCTACGCGCCCGGTGGCGGCATTGAGTTCTTCACCGATGGCCACACGCCGGTGTCACTGGAAATCCTCTCCAGCGGCCACTACGTCAACCTCGGTGGTGGGGGTGGCTACGGCCCGGAGCTGATCACTGAAGTGCCGCTGATCGCGAGCGTCCCCGGTGCGCCGTACGCGTCGGTCAAGACGATCGACGTGAAGGCTGGCTCGGCGTACAAGTCGCACGGTAAGCCTGTCTATTACGGACGCCTCCCCAAGAAGTGCCCGACGGGTGGCTTCCCGATCAAGACCGAAGTGATCTTCGCTGAAAACGGCGAAATGTCTAAACCGGAGTCGGTACCCGCGACCTACAAGGCACCATGCCCCAGGAAGTAGGGGATAAGGGAGGGTTTGCGCCCCTGAGGGCGTAAGCTCGACCATCGGCAAAGTTGGGTGGGCGACCCCGTTGCAGACGGTGGGGTCGCCCGCTCGTTGTAAACGCAAGGAAGGATCGGGTTGAGGACGGAGATCGCCGGGTGGAGGAGATTGGCGGCCGGTATTGCCGGCACCGCCTGCGTTGGCGCGCTCGTGGTGCTCGTGCTACTGGCAACCGCGGCGGGCGGCTCCAACCACACCTATACAGTGCGCGCGATCTTCGACGACGCTGGCAACCTGATCCCCGGCGAGAACGTCAAGATCGATGGGGTCACAGTGGGGACAGTCGGATCGGTCACGCCGACGCCGCAGGCCAAGGCAGCGATCGTCCTAAACATCACCAACCCCGGCTTTCAAAACTTCCGCGCTGATGCGAGCTGCACGATCCGTCCGCAGGCCCTGATTGGCGAGAAGTACGTCGATTGCCTGCCGACGCAGTCGCGCGTAGAAGGGACGCCGCTGCCTCCGCCACTGCGCAAGGTCCCCAAGGGCCAGGAAGGCGCAGGGGAGTACTCGCTGCCTGTGCAGAACACCAGCAGCCCGGTCGATGTCGATCTGCTCGGGGACATCCAGCGTCTACCTGAACGTCAACGCTTCACGATCATCCTCAACGAACTGGGCGCTGGGCTGGCCGGACGCGGCAGCGATCTCAGCGAAGTGATCAAGCGCGCTAACCCCGCTCTAAGGGAACTCGACAGGGTGCTCGCGATTCTCGCGGGCGAGAACCACACGCTCGCGAAACTGGCCGTGGACTCCGACAAGGCGCTGGCACCGTTCGCCAGGGTCAGGGGACGCGTCGCTGACTTCATCGCGCAGGCCAACACCGTTGCGCAAGCCAGCGCCGCGACCCGCGGCTCGCTCGCCCAGAACCTCAAAGACTTCCCGCCATTCCTCAAACAGCTTGGCCCGGCCATGGAACGCCTGCAGAAGTTCGCCGAACAGACCACGCCCACGTTCACTGCCCTCAAAGCGGCCGCGCCAGGGCTCAACAAGGCATTCACGAGCCTCCCCGCGTTCTCGCGCAGCTCGGAAAAGTTCTTCGTGAACCTCGGCGCCACCACCAAGCTCTCTGGCCCCGCGCTCGTCGCCACCCAGCCGCTGCTCAAACGTCTGAAATCTCTTGGAGGCGCTGCGCTGCCGTTTACCAGCAACTTCTCTGGTCTACTTGAAAGCCTGCGCAACACCGGCGGCCTGGAGCGTCTCATGGACTTCATCTTCCTCGGCACCGGCTCGGCCAACGGCTACGACGCGCTCGGCCATTTCCTGCGCGCTGAAGGCGTCGGCAACCTATGCATCACGTACACCATCGCGACATCCTCGGATGCCGGGTGTAGGCGCAAGCTGTTCAGCGGCACAGGTGCGACAGCGAGCGCAGCCTCCACGACCGCTCCCAGCACCACGGGCCTGGTGATGGCACGGACGCTCGCGGTCATCAAAGGTGCCACGCCGGCGCAGGCGCTGGCGAAATACCCAGGGTCCGCGCCAACAGCAAGCGAAATCGCTGCGACCGGCCTGACAGGTGGCTCGACAACAAGCACCGAGCCGGTAGGCGGCTCGACGGCTGGAACGACCTACTACTCGCCCTCGACCGCCAATAGCGAAGCGGGCGGGATGCTCCTCAACTACCTCCTTGGCAACGAATAGGCGATGACCCACCGACCACGCCCACTCCCTCTGTTGCTCCTCGCCCTCGGGGCGATGCTGCTTGGCGTCCCCGCTGCGAGCCTCGCGGGCGAACCGACGAGCGCCACCACCACAACCTCGACCCCGCCAGTCGAAGTGAGCACCACGCCGGTGCCGGAAGCGTCCACCACGACGAGCAGCACCCCGGGCGTTCAGGAAGCGACCACTGTGAGCCCAGCGCCGGAAGCGGTCGCGCCGCAGGTGCAGGCCGAGCACGCGCAGGGAGCGAGCCCCAGTGGTGTGCCCACCACGCGCCACGGGCACGCGAGATCCGAAGGCACGCCCAACGGCGAAGCTGGTAGCGGCGCAGGCTCCACCTCAACAGGTGCACGCGCCAAGCACAAGGCGCCTTCTCCCGCAACGCTCACCCCTTCGCTGCCGCTGGATCTGCGCTCCTCGATCGCGGGCGTGCCGGGCTTCTTCATCGAAAGCTTTCAGATTCCGCCGTTCCTGTTGCCGATCTTCCAAGCAGCCGGCACCGCGTACGGGGTTCCTTGGCAGGTATTGGCAGCGATCAACGAGGTAGAGACCGACTACGGGCGCGACCTGAGCGTCTCCAGCGCGGGCGCTGAGGGCTGGATGCAGTTCCTGCCCTCAGAGTGGGCGCAGTACGGCGTCGACGCCAACGGCGATGGCTTCCGGGACCCATACAACCCGGCGGACGCGATCTTCGCCGCCGCCAGATATCTGCGGGCGGCTGGCGGCGACACGAACATCAAGACAGCGATCTACTCCTACAACCACTCGCAGGCCTATGTGGAATCCGTGATGTTGCGCGCTCAGCTGCTGGGTGGCACGCCCTCGGAACTGCTCGGCGCGATCACCGGCCTGACGGAGGCGCGCTTCCCGGTGTATGCCGCCTCGCACTACAGCGACGGTTTCCCGACGGTCTCCGCTGGTGGCTCAGGTTCGACCAAGACGCTCGCCGGGACAACGATCTACTCGCAGGCCGGCGCACCCGTGATCGCGGCGGAGGACGGTGAGATAGCGCAGGTTGGCGACTCGCCGTCGCTAGGGCATTTCGTCTCCCTGCGTGATGCCTACGGCAACACCTACGTTTACGCCCAGCTCGGCGATGTGGCATCCGTGTATCCAGTGCTCGAGCCGCGCGTCCACGCAGCGGTCAGCAAACGGATCGCGGGAGCCAACGGCACTCGCTCAAAGCTCGAAGCCACGCCAAGCGGCCCAGCGACCGCAGGCGCGCAAGCGCGCTCACCGCTTTCGGAGGGTGCCGCGATCTCTGGGCTCGCGTTCGGCGCGGCAGTTGGCCTGGAATCGAGCGCCAGCACGCCAACGCTCTCATCGAGCTCCCACGCACGGGCATCCTCACGGCCAAAGCCGCCCCCCCAGGTACGGTCCTTCAGTGAAGGAGCCAACGAGGTCTATCTGCATTCGCTGGTCCCCGGCGTCCAGGTGATCGCAGGAACCGTCCTCGGCCACGTCGGCACGGGCGCCGGCGATGCTGGCGAGGAAGCCTCCCCGCATATCCTCTTCCAGATCCGCCCCGCCGGGCTTGGCGCGCCGCTGATCGATCCCAAGCCAATCCTCGACGGATGGGTGGCGCTCGAAGACACGTCGATCTTCAGGGCCAAGGGTGAGAACCCATTCCTAGCGACCGCGCCGACCGTCGGCCAGGTGCTGCTCGAGTCAAAGCAACAGCTGGAGCCGCAGCTGCTGCATGGCGGCGGTGTGCAGCTCGGGACCTGCGCCCGCGAGGATGTGCAGGAGGGCAGGGTCGACAAGCGCGTGCTGGCGATGCTCGAGTACCTCTCGGTCTCGGGCCTGAAGCCAACCGTCTCCGGGCTCCCGTGCACCGACGCGACACCGGCAGCACTTGCAGCCAATGCCCCCGCAAGCGCAAGCAGCGAGGCTGTGGAGATAACAGCTGTCAACGGCATCCCGATCAAAGGCCACCAAGGCCAGGGCACGATCGCGGATACGACTGTGCGCAAGCTGCTGATGCTCCAAGGCCTCGCCAGGCCCCAGCGGATCGTCAGCTTGATGAGCTACCCAGGCGCCCGTGGCGCGCTCGCAAGCCAAGATGCCGCGAACGCCATCGAGGTCTCCTTCGCCGCCCCGAGCGGCAAGTTGGGACACGCCGCGAGCCTGGTCGACTCGGGGCTTTCGCCCAGCGAGTGGATCGAGCTGATCGACAGGCTGGGCGAGATTCCCGATCCGACGGTCGGTAGCGGGCACTCCAGCGCGGCGATCCCGGACAGCCCCAGGGCAGCAGCTACGAGCGCGGAAGGGGGCGTCAGTGGCAACAGCTAGCCCACCAAGCCCGCCTGCGCCACCGCCGCCGAACCCGTCGGGGCCGGCTCCGCGCCCGCGCTCTGCCTCATCGAGTCGGGTCCGGGTTCTTGCCGCAGGCGCGCTGGGGCTGGTCGTCCTGATCATCGCCTACCTGTTGTTCGCGGGCGCCGGGGGCGCGACGTACAAGCTCGAATTCGCCGAAGCCGACCAGCTCGTCCGAGGAGACCAGGTCCAGGTCGGTGGTGTGCCGGTCGGAAGCGTCACCAACATCGAACTGACCCACCATTTCAAAGCGCTGATCACGATTCACATCGACTCCTCGCTCGTGCCTCTGCACCAGGGCACGGTCGCCCAAGTACGCACGCCCTCGCTCACGACGGTGGCCAACCGCTACATCGAGCTCAACCCCGGCCCCAACAACAACCCCTCGCTGCCCTCGGGCGCAACGCTGCCGGCCAGCGCCACCCGTGAAGTCACCGATCTCGACGCGCTGTTCAACACGCTCAACCCGAAGACACGAAAGGGTTTGCAGGGCTTCATCCAGGGGACCGCGGAACAGTATGTGGGGGAGAGCCACAACCTTGGCGAATCGACGGAACTATTCCCCGCCTTTGAGACCGCGACCAGCCACTTCTTCTCCGAGCTCGTTCGCGAACAGCCGGTGTTCACGAACTTCCTCGTGGAAACAGCCAAGGCCGTGACAACGATCGGGGCCCGCAAGGAACAGCTCGCGGACCTGATCGAAAACCAGAACAAGGCGTTTGGGGCGATCGGCTCGGTGCAGAGCAAGCTCGCGGCGGGCCTGAAACAGCTGCCGGTGACCCTACGCCAAGGCAACCACACCTTCGCCGAACTTCCCTCCTCGCTTGCCGCGCTGACCAAGCTCTTCGAAGCGTCCAAACCGACGACCAAGCCGCTGACGAAGCTGCTCGAACGTCTGCGCCCGTTGCTCAACACCGCGACGCCAGCGGTGCACAACTTCAGTCTGGCGTTCAGTCGCCCGGGAGCCAACAACGATCTCACCGACCTCGTGCGCGCGCTTCCCGGGCTCGCCAGCCAGCTGGAGACCAGCTCGCCGGCGAGCGTCACCGCGGAGAAGGAATCCGTTCCAATCACCGCCTTCTTTGGACCCTACGCTCCCGACCTGGCGGGCACCCTGCGCACCTTCGGGCAGACCAGTGCCTACTACGACGCCGACGGGCACTATCTGCGCGCAAGCCCAGTTCTGCCCGACTTCAAGCTCGGCGAAAACAACAACCTCGCCCCGACTAGCCCGCAGGGTGCACTAGAAGGACTGAAGAGCGGACAGCTGCGGCGCTGTCCCGGCGCTGCCGCCACCGCGGCGGCCGACGGCTCTTCACCGTTCGTCGATGGAGAACTGCTGAGCTGCGACCCGTCGGAGATCCCATGAGCCGGCGGCGTAGCTCCATCGCGGCAAGCCCGCTGCTGGTCGGCGCGATCACGACGCTGATCGTCGTGGTCGCCGTGTTCCTCTCCTACAACGCCAACAACGGCCTGCCATTCGTGCCTACCTACAACATCAAGGTCGAGCTGCCCAATGCCACCGGCTTGCAGCCCGCGAACCAGGTGCGCATCGCAGGGACGCGCGTCGGGCTCGTCGGCTCGCTTTCACCGCACGAGAATCCCCGCACCGGTCGCGTCACGGTGATCGCCGACCTCAAGCTCGAAAAGGGCATTGAGCCGTTGCCCGCCGACACGAAGGCAATCGTGCAGTCGGTGTCAGCGATTGGGTTGAAGTACCTGGAACTGGAAAAGGGCACCTCACACCAGACGCTGAAGGCGGGTAGCGAGATCCCGATCAGCCAGACGCGCGAACCGGTTGAGATCGAGGAACTCTTCAACATGTTCGACAAGAAGACCCGAACCGCAATCAAGATCAACACGAACAACTTCGGTGACGGCCTAGCCGGTCGCGGACTAGGTCTGAACGACACGATCCACGAACTGCGCCCGCTCGTGACCAACGCGGTTCCCGTGCTACGCAACCTCGCGAACCCGGCCACAGGCCTGCGCGAGCTGTTCATCGCGCTCGATCGCGCCGCCTCACAGACCGCCCCCGTCGCGGAAACCAACGCTGAACTGTTCAGCAACCTCGACACCTTCTTCAGCGCCTGGGCGAGCGTCGCGCCATCGCTGGAAGCAGCCAACAGAGGCGGGCCCGCCTCGCTGCAGCAGGCGACCTACTCGCTTCCACACGAGGCTCCGTTCTACGAAGCCGCAACTGAATTCATGCACCTGCTGCATCCAAGCGCGAGCGCCCTACGCACGGTCGCGCCACAGCTCGGACACGCTTTCAGTCAGGGCGCTGTCAATTTCGCTGCCGCTACCACCTTGAACACGCGGCTCGCCGAATCTTCGCAGGCGCTCTCGGAATTCGGCCAGAACCCCGTGGTCACGCTGGCGCTCGAAGACTTCCAGCAGACCCTCGAAGTCGGCAATCCGCTGCTCGCTGGGATCGCGCCCGAGCAAACGGACTGCAACTACTGGACCTTGGCGTTCCGCAACCTTGCGAGCCTCGAGACCGAGAACATCGGTGTGGGGACGCTCGCACGCACGGGCTTCGTGCTCGCACCCACCGGCGCGAACAACGAGGGCTACCCATCGTCAGCTCCCGCCGACGGCCCCTCCGAAGAACCACTTGTCGGGACGAAGCCGCTGCAGCACGCCGACACCAAAAACAACCACATCCACGTCAACCCCTACCCGAACGTGAGCGGCCCCGGGCAGCCGGCGGTGTGCGAAGCCGGAAACGAGACCTACGTCCCCGGCCAGGCCGAGATCGGCAACCTCCCCGCCAGCGACGTCTCGAACAACCGCGAAATCACAACGCGCGAACAGGATCTGTTCGGCGAAAAGTACCCCGCATCGACGCTCAAAGCGCTCGGTCTCGCGAAAGCATCAACCAAGACGACGACCAAGAGCAAGACGAAAAGCAAAGCCAAGAGCAAGGCCAAGGGGAAGAGCAAGTGAGCCCCGAGCGCAAATGGCGTCGTCAAGACCGGGTGCCGGTAATGGAGCTGCAGCGCTCGAACCCAGTGCGTGCAGGGATCGTGCTGCTGGTGATCCTGGCGCTTATCGTGTACTTCGGCTTCACCAAGCACATTCCGTTCAAACACGGCTTTCGTTTGAAGGCCGAGTTCGCGACGGCTGTCGACATCCAACCCAAGTCGCCCGTGCGCATTGCCGGCGTCAAGGTCGGCCAGGTCAGCTCGATCCAGCGGCAAGGGAAAACCGGCCTGGTGAACATGGAAATCGAAACGCGTGGCCTGCCGATCCACACCGACGCCACGCTGAAGATCCGCCCACGGCTGTTCCTGGAAGGCAACTGGTTCATCGAACTTCAGCCAGGTACGCCCACAGCCAAGGCGGTCACCTCCGGGTACACGATCCCGATCACCCAGACCTCTGACCCAGTCCAGCTCGACCAGGTACTAGATGCCCTCAACACGGACACCCGCGCCAACCTGCAGAGCTTCCTGATCAACTACGGCGAAGCGCTAACACGCAAGCCGGAAGCGCCCGAAAATGCCGAACAGGATCCAGAAGTGCGAGGCTTGAACGCCGCGCAAGCGCTCAACCAGACCTACAAGCATGGCCCCGCTTCGCTGCGTGGCAGCGCCATCATCAACCAGGCGATCGGCGGCACCGAACCCCATGACCTCTCGAAACTGGTCGCGAGCATCGGCAAGGTGACCTCGGCCCTGAACGTCCATGAGCAGGACCTGAGCGAACTGATACCCAACTTCAACACGTTCTTCGCGGCGCTCGCTGCGCAGTCATCGAGTCTCACCACACTGGTCGCAGAGCTGCCTGGGTCGCTCGCTAGCGTCGAGCGCGGACTCGCCGGTCTCGACGCTACCTTCCCGCCCACACGTGCGTTCGCACACGACATCCTCCCCGGGATCAAAAACACCAACGCTGCTGTCAAGGCGGAGCTCCCGTGGATCGAACAGGTGAAGGCATCGCTGCAGCCCAGCGAGCTCGGGGGGGTCGCCAAGGGCCTGGAGACCTCGGTGCCCTCACTGGCGCGCCTGAACAACGAACAAACCCCGCTCTACAAGCAGACGGGCCTGTTCAACAAATGCCTCACCAACGTGATCTACCCGGCCGGCAACACCAAGATTCAGGACGGCTCGAGCACCTCGGGCGTCGAAGACTACAAGGAATTCTGGTACAGCCTGGTCGGCCTCGACAGTCTCGGTCAGGCCTTCGACGGCAACGGCGCAATGGCCAAATTCCTGGTCGGCAACAGCGGACAGACGCTGCTTTCGCAGCCAACGTCGAACCTCGGCAGCAGCGAAAAGGGCGAACGCCTGCTGACGCGCTCGCCGCTGACACCGCTCGGCACGCGCCCTGCCTTCCCCGCTGAAGAGCCGGCCTACGAGCCGCTCGTGCCGTGCTACACCCAGGCGCTGCCAAACTTCAACGGGCCCCTCTCTCAGGGCCCAGCGGACGGGAGCGGCGGATGACCCCGGCCGAGAGCCACGAAGGCGGGCTGAGTGTCCGCGATCAGATCGAGCGCTATCGCACGGCGTTCATCGCGGTGGTGACGATGGTCGTGATCGCGGCGGTCGTCGGCGGCTACATCCTCGCGCACGAGAACCTCAAGCTTCCCGGCTGGGTGCCTGTCTTTGGCCGCAGCTTCTACACGTTGAAGGCAGAATTTCAAACCGCCCAAGCGGTCGCGCCCGGCCAGGGCCAAGCGGTAACGATCGCTGGCGCCAAGATCGGGGAAATCGCGAGCGTCGACCTGCACAACGGGGTCGCGGTCGTGACCATGAAAGTAGTCCCCAAGTACGGCAAATATCTCTACCACAACGCGACACTGCTGCTACGTCCCAAGACCCAGTTGCAGGACATCACAATCGAGGTCAACCCGGGCACCCCTTCAGCGGGCAAGCTGCATAGCGGCGAAGTGCTGCCGCTGTCCCAGACTGCTCCGAACGTCGACTTCGACGAATTCCTCGCGGGGCTGGACGCCGAAACGCGCTCCTATGTGCAGGAGCTGCTGGCTGGTCTGGGCATCGGACTGAAGGGCAACGGCAGGGCGCTTTCGGCGGCGCTCAAGCGCTTTGACCCGACGGCGCGCCTCGCGCAGGAGATCTCACACGAACTCCAGCTGCGCCACGCCAACGAGGCGAGGTCGATCCACAACTTCCGGTTGCTCACCGAAGCGCTGGGCGGCAAGGACCAGCAGCTATCGGAGCTCGTCGATGCATCCAATGCTGTGTTCGCCACGTTCGCCAAGGAGGACGCCAACTTCCAGAGCACGTTGAAGCTATTGCCAGGTGCGCTGCACAAGACTGGGGTGGGCCTGGGCAAGCTGGCAACAGCCACCAAAGTGCTCGGTCCAACGCTGCACGAGCTCGAGCCCTTCGCGCGCGCTCTCGGACCGGCCAATGCCGCCGCGCGGAGCCTGGCACTGAAGACCACGCCGATCATCAAGAACGAGATCCGTCCGTTCGCGCGGCAGATTCTGCCGGTGGTCAACGAACTGGGTCCATCCACCAAGCAGCTCGGCGAAGCGTTCCCGAAACTCTCGGGGAGCTTCTCTGTGATCAACGAATTCTTCAACGAGCTCGCCGCCAATCCGGGACCGAGCAAGGGCGGCTTCCTGTTCTTCGCGGATTGGGGCGCACACAACCTCAACAGCGTTGTCAGCACTGCAGACGCCGGAGGCGCCTTCGGTCGCACGCTGGTCTACTTCAACTGCAAAGTGCTCCCGATCTTCAAAGGAGTCGAGGAAGTCAACCCGACCGTGGACCTTCTGCTCAGCCTGCTCAAGCCACCGACCAAGGAAGAATGCGCCAAAGAGGGCATCCTCAAAAGCACGGCAGTTGCCACGAGCGAGCGCGCGCACGCCAAGACGCCCGCGCGAGGTCCCTTCTCGGGTCTAGGCTCGCAGCCGTTCGGGGGGAAGGGCTGAGATGCAGAAGCGTGCGCCAACACTCGGCAACCTGCTGGTGATCGTCCTGTTCGTGCTCAGCTGCTTTGGGTTGCTGATGTTCCTCTGGGAGTCCTTTGGCGGGCCTCTGCCGCTGAAACCGAAGGGCTACCGCTTCACGGTCGCCTTTCCACGCTCGTTTGCGCTGGCCGAAGAGTCAGATGTGCGCATCAGCGGCGTGGAAGTCGGGCATGTTGTCTCGCTGAAGCTCAACAAGGAAGGCCGCACGCAGGCGACCGTGGAAATCGCCGGCAAATATGCACCGCTGCGCGCGAACATGCACGCCATCCTACGCACCAAGACGCTGCTGGGGGAGACCTACATCCAGCTGATCCCCGAGGGTCAGGGCGGTCCCTTCCTGCATGACGGCGGACGGCTATCCAACAACCAGGTCGAACCGTCAGTCACGCTCGATGACATCCTCTCGGCGTTTGACCCCAAGACCCGGCGCGACTTCCAGATCTGGCAGGAAGCCGCGGCGGCCGGCATCAACAACCGTGGCGAAGACATCAACGCCTCCTTCGCCCGGCTCGAACCGTTCATCGAAAGCGCCAATCGCCTCGTCACCCTGCTCAACTCCCAGGAAGGAGCGGTGAAAGCGCTAGTCCACAACACCGGCGTCGTCTTCAACGCGCTCGCCAGCCGGGACCACCAGCTCGAAGGCTCAATTGTCAATGGCGAGCGCACCTTCCACGCGGCCGCACAAGCCAGCCACGCGTTCGCGGAAACCTTCCGCGCGCTGCCCACGTTCGAGCGCAACTCGCGGGTAGCGCTAAAAGAAGTCGACCGCTTCTCCACCATCGCCAACCCGTACTTCAAGGAATTCCGCCCCGCCGAGCGTCAGTTGGCGCTGCTCCTCCAATCGGCGAAGCCCTTTGCTCCGGAATTCAATAAGTTCATCACCTCGATTGGACCGCTGACGAAGGCCGCCAAGAATGGTCTGCCGGACTTGAAGAAGTCGCTTAACCTGGTCGTCCCGGTGCTCGAAAACCTACGGCCCGTGTTGCATAACCTCGACCCGTTCCTGCAATACACAGGCGAATACGTCCCAGAGGTGCAGGCCTTCTTTGCCAACATCACCGGTGCTACTGAGGCCAGCGAACCGAACTCCAATACCGCAACGGGACCCAAGCTTCACCTCCTGACGACGATGGCGGTGCTCAGTCCGCAGAGTCTCGCGATCTACCCCAGCCCGGTCGGCACCGCTCGCTCCAACGCGTACCCGCACTCTGGCGTTTACCGCTCACTGGTCAGCGGACTACCGGTGTTCAGCTCCAGCGCGTGCGCAAACTCCGCTCCGTCGGTAAGCGGACCGGCTAACGAAACCGTCTCAACGGAAATCATCGAAAAACTGATCCAGTTCAAAGTGGCAAACGCACCGGAAAGCTCCAACAGCGTCCCAGCGCCGGCCTGCGTCCAGCAGGGTCCGTTCACGTTCAACGGTGAAACGAGCCAGTTCCCGCACGTCGTTTATAAGGAAAAGTGATGGCTGACGACCGCCACCAGTACCACGCCAGCGACCTCGATCTCGCGGGGGACTCTGAGGATGGCAACTGGTCGATCCGCTGCCTGGATGTGCATAAGCGCCTCGGCGGAGTGCCCGTCTTGGATGGGCTCAACGTTGCCTTCCCCGAAGACAAGATCACCGTTGTACTGGGTCCGTCGGGCACCGGCAAGAGCGTGCTGATCAAGCACATCATCGGGCTGATGTTCCCCGACTCGGGTGACATCGTGGTGAAAGGAAAAGTGGTCAAAGAGCTAACGATGCCCGACCTACTGGCGATGCGACGCAAGATCGGTGTGCTGTTCCAGGACGGCGCCCTGTTCGGCTCGATGTCAGTGTTCGATAACGTCGCGTTCCCGCTGCGCCAGCACACAGACTTCTCCGAGGCGGTGATCGCAGAGCGTGTGCGCGAGCGGCTGGGTGATGTCGGCTTGTCTGACGCAATGGACGATGCGCCCTCGCAGCTCTCCGGTGGCATGCGCAAGCGCGCGGGGTTTGCACGGGCGCTGGTGATGGAACCCGACATCGTGATCTTCGACGAGCCCGACTCCGGGCTTGACCCTGTGCGCACAGCTCTTCTGTGCGACCTGATTCAGGAGATGCACCAGATCCATCGCGGTACCTACATCGTGGTCACACACAACATCGCCTCAGCACGTCAGATCGGCGAGTACATCGCATTGCTGTGGCGAGGGCGGATCGTGGAGGCTGGTGATGCCGCCAAGATGTTCTCCTCGGAGAACCCGTTCGTGCGCCAGTTCCTGAGCGGATCGGCTGAGGGTCCGCTGACAATGGATTGAGCGCGCCGGCGCTCAATGTAGACGTCTAACTGTTGCGGCTGGGCGCCCACGTATGCGAACGTGTGTTCGTATGGTCGTGTGTGTACACATTCCTCGCTTCGAGCTGGCAGTGGCTGCCGGTGAGGGCCCGCGGATCGCCCAGCAGACACTGGCGGGGCGGGCGTTGGCGGTGGCGCCGCTCGTTGGTGGCGAACAACGCGTGGGTGAGGTATCGGGAGCCGCTGAGGCGCGGGGCGTGGCCGCTGGGATGGTGCTCGGTGAGGCGCTGGCTCGCTGTCCTGATCTCATCCTCCTGCCCGCGGATCCCGTGCGGGTGGCCGATGCCTGGGAGACGGCGGTGCGCGCCTTGGAATCGATCGGTGCGGCCGTCGAGCCGGCCCGTCCGGGGCTCGCCTATTTCGAGACGGCTGGGCTACACGGGATCCACGGCACGCGGGAGGGAGCGATCGCTGCCGCTCGGCGCGCGCTCGATCGTTCTGTGCGTATCGGAGTCGGGCCGACGCGCTTCTGCGCGCTGGCGGCTGCGCTGGCGGTGCGCTCGCGTCGTGCGCTCGTGCTCGAGGGCAAAGATGCCCAGCGCTGGCTGGCCGGTAGGCCAGTCGGGCTGCTCGGATTTCGCAAGGAGACGGCAGCGCTCCCGCAGCCACTCGGGCGTCTCGGTGTGCGTACGCTTGGCGAGCTCCTCAGGCTTGGGCGCCCAGCGCTCACCGACCGCTTTGGGGCGCCGGGTACGCTCGCCCATCGGCTGGCATGCGGCGAGGACAGTCCGCTGCAGACACGGCGTATCGAGGAGCGCCTGGAGGAGTCGATGGAGGTTGGCGAGGCGAGCTCAGGCGAGGCACTGAAGCGTGTGCTGGGCGTGCTGGTGGATCGGCTGCTGGCACGCGCAGAGCGCCGTGGACGCACGCTGCGTGTTGCCACGCTCTCCGCGGCGCTGCTCACGGGCGGCGGCTGGCGCGAGCGGGTGGTCTTTCGTCAGGCGATCTGTGATCCCGAACGCATCTGGCTGGCGCTGTCGGTGCGTCTGCTTGGGCTCCCCGCTCCCGCTGCTGTGTTGAAACTGGCCGTCGAGCGCTTCGGACCTCCGGCCAGTGCCCAGGATGGGCTATTCGACGAGATCGATGCTGTCGCTCACCCTGCCATCAGCGCCGCGCGTGCACTACGTCTGCGGGAGGCTGTCGCCCAAATGCGCGCTATGGCGGGTCAGGATGCGGCGTTGCGATATGCGTTGATCCAGACTCGCGCGTGCCCGAGCGCCGGGTGGTGCTGGCGCCGATCCCGGATTGAAGTCCTGCACCGTGGCACGCACTGTGAACGCCCCCCGACCCGCGCGTGTGCGCTGGGGCGATGACATGCCTAGCGTGGTGAACGGCGAAGCAATCGAGTCGCTGCGCGAGTCCTGGTTGGTGGAGGATCGCTGGTGGACCGCCGCGCCGCTGCGACGCCGCTACTGGGAGCTCGTGGGCAAGCATGGCCGCAATGTGGTGGTCTTCCATGACCTGCAGTCGGACGGCTGGTTCGTTCAGGGCCCCCAGGGGTGAGCGGATGGCTACGTCCACACCCGCCTATGTGGAGCTGCACTGCCATTCTGCGTACTCGTTCCTGGATGGCGTCTCGCTGCCGCAGGAGCTGGCTGGGCGTGCGGGCGAGCTGGGCCACACGGCGCTGGCGCTGACCGACCACAACTCAGTCTCTGGTTCGATGGAACTGGCCCAGGTGGCGCCAGACTATGGGGTGAGGGCGATCCACGGTGCGGAGATCGACGTGGCGCTCCGGCCTGTCGGGGCGGATGAGACTGGTGCCACCAGGCATCTCACGCTGCTCGTGCGCGACGAGCGCGGCTGGCGCAATCTCTGCCGGATCATCACGCTCGCTCACCAGCACACCCGTGACTCTGCGTCGCGGCGCGATCGCACAGAGCCGTGGGTGGATGTGCAAGCTGTGATCGACCACGCAGAAGGCCTCATTTGCCTCACAGGATGTGCTGGGCGGTCTGTGATCGGTGGCGCTCGCGGTGAGCACAATGAGCACAACGCCCGGCAGCTGCTCGACGCGTTCGGCCCGGAGGGTCTGTATGTGGAGCTTCAACGCCCATATGCGCGCAACGATCGTGCTCGCAACCGCGCGTTCGTGGCGCTGGCCAGGCGTCTGGGGGTGAGATGCGTGGCCACCGGTGATGTCCACGCGCATGTGCGCGCCAGGGCCGAGTTGCAGGATGCGTTCGTGGCACTCGCTCACCACGCCACGCTCGATGCGTGCGAGCCAATGCGCCGCGGCAACCACAGCCACGTGATGAGCACGCCGCAGGCGATGGCCAGGCGCTTCGCTGATCATCCCGATGCGGTTCGCGAGACGCTGCTGCTGTCTGAGCAGCTGACATTCGATTTGACCAAGGACCTCGGCTATCGCTATCCGGGGGCCGAGGAGCAAAGCTCCTCACGTCTTCTGGCTGAGCTGTGCTGGGCGCGGTTGGACGAGCGCTATGGAGTGGTGGGCAACGCGGCGGGGCGAGGTGATCGCGCGGAGGCTCAGGCTCGTCTGGAGCAGGAGCTGCGCGTGATCGATCGGCTCGGGCTGGCAGGTTTCTTTCTGCTGCACCACGACATGCTCGAGCTAGCGCGCGAAGTGGCGCTGGAGGTGCGTGGCGCGGACTCGGTACGCGCGCTGCTGGCGCCAGGGCGCGGACGGGGATCCTCTGTCTCTTCGCTCGTGTGTTACCTGACTGGGCTCTCCCACATCGACCCGATCGCTGGCAAGCTGGCGCTGGGGCGCTTCCTGCATGAGGATCTGCACGGGCTGCCTGACATCGACCTGGACTTCCCGCGGGACATCCGCGAGCGGCTGATACCGCGTGTGCACGAGCGCTACGGGCGCGATCACGCGGCGCTGGTGGCGGCCTTCCCGACCTTCCGTGCGCGCGGGGCGATTCGCGAGTTGGGCAAGGTGCTGGGGCTCGGAGCCGGCGAGATCGAGCGTGTGGCTCGAGGTGCTGAGCGATATGGATCCGCCAACCCCGGCGCCGAGCACGACATCATCGCTTCGCTCGGTGGTGGACGTTCGGCTGGGGACAGGGCATCTGCGATCGGGGGAGCCCACTCCGATCGCTGGCGCTGGTTGGCGCGGCTGGTCGAGCAGTCCTATGGTCTGCCCAGGCATCTGTCGCAGCACTCGGGCGGGATGATCATCGCAACGAGGCCGCTGATTGACTGTTGCCCGGTGGTGCCCGCTGCGATGCAGGGCAGGCAGATGGTCCAGTGGGATAAGGACTCTTGCGCGGATGCGGGCTTCCTGAAGATCGACCTGCTGGGCCTGGGGATGCTCTCCGCGGTGGAGCGCTGCGTGGAGGAGATCGCACGCGTACACGGCGAGCGCATCGACCTCTCACGCATCCCGTTCGATGATCCGCAGACCTTCAAGGCGATCCGCGCGGCGGACACGGTCGGCGTCTTTCAGATCGAGAGCCGCGCGCAGATGCAGTCGATCCGCCGTACCCAGCCGGAGAACCTCGATGACCTCGTCGTTCAGGTCGCAATCGTGCGACCAGGGCCGATTCAGGGCGGGGCGATCAACCCCTACATCGAGCGACGCCGGCGCCTGCGCGAGGACCCGACATTTGAGATCCCCTACGCGCACCCGACGCTCGAGCCGGTCTTGCGTGAGACGCTCGGCACGATCATCTTCCAGGATCAGGTGATGCAGGTGGCTGAAGCGTTCGCCGGCTTCAGTCCCGGCGAAGCCGACGGGCTGCGGCGGGCGATGAGCCGCAAGCGCTCGCACGAGTTGCTCCAGCGTCATCGCGAACGTTTCATTGAGGGAGCGCTGCAACACACCGGTGGCGCTGCGCCGCCACCCGATAAAGCGACGGCGGAGCGTGTATGGGAGATGGTTGAGGGCTTCGCTGGCTTCGGTTTCCCCAAGGCTCACAGTGCCGCCTTCGGCCTGCTCGCCTACCAGTCGACGTGGCTTCGGGTCCACTACGGCGCGGAGTTCCTATGCGCGCTGCTGAACGAGCAGCCGATGGGCTTCTACGCCCCCGACAGTCTTGTGCACGAGGCCGAAAATAGAAGCGCGCCCGCCCGGATCGCGGTCCTGGGGCTTGATGTGAACGCTTCGCAGGTGCAGTGCACTGTCGAGCATGGAGGAGTGCGCCTGGGCTTGGGCTACATCAAGGGCATCACCACTATCGAGGCGCAGGCACTGGTGAGCGAGCGCCTGCGAGGCGGATCTTTCGGCAGTCTCGCTGAGCTCGCTGGGCGTGCGGGCGTGCGGCGGGAGACACTCGAGCAACTGGCCTGGTCGGGCGCCTGCGACAGCCTCATGACTGGGTCACTTGCGGGGCAGGACAGGCGGCTGGCTCTGTGGCAGCTGGGCCTGGCCGCGAAGGCTGAAGCCGGCGGCGAGGGGTCACAGACGGGCATGAAGGGAGGCGTGCAGCTGGCGCTGCCCCTCGATTTGCCAGCTGCTCCCAGGCTACGGCCGCTCGGTCGCTGGCAGAAGCTGATCGCTGACTACTCAACCAGCGGGGTGACGATCGGCGAGCACGCGATAGCGATCCTGCGTCCGCGGCTGTCGGTGCCACTGCTTGCCACCAGCGCCCAGCTGCCAGGGCTGGTGAGCGGCTCGCGGGTGGCGGTGGCGGGGCTGGTGATCGCCAGGCAACGGCCGGGAACGGCGAAGGGGACGATGTTCCTGCTGTTCGAGGATGAGCTCGGCACGGTCAACCTGATCGTGCCGAAGCCTGTCTACGAGCGCCACCGGCAGCTGGCGCGAGCAGAGCCGTTGCTGCTTGCGAAGGGCGTGCTCGAGTGCGCGCAAGGAGTGGTCAACGTGATCGTGCGCGAGCTGGCAGCACTGGAGAGCTTCTTGTCGGGCGGTGTAGAGGGAGCCGAGGGGGCGCCAGCGGGTGCGCGGGTGCACCGTCTGCCCGGTCGTGAGGATGGTCCGGAGGGGGCGGAGGTAGGGTCAAGCATGCGTGCCGTGGCCCCGCCCGTGCAGAGCTTCGCGGCAGGGCGGCGACGGTAGTCAGCCCATCCCCCGGGTACTCTCGGCGCATGAGTAATCCGATCCACCTCGTCGTCCTACTAGTGGTTCTCGGCGTCTACTTTGGACAGGCATATCTAGCCGGTCGGGTGGCTGACCGGAAGGGCCGAAACTTCGGCCTCTACGTGGTGGCGGGACTAGTCGTCGGGCCGCTGGTCTTGCTCATTGCGCTGGTGCTGCCCAGACGCCGCCGACTCGCGTAGCGGAGCGCCGCGCTACCTTGGGTGCCTGATAGCTTCGAGCCGGCGCTCGCTTGTGGCTAACCTGATCGGATCGCCCGTCTGGCTGACACCGACCTGAACGTATTTCCGCTGTGCCTGGGCGGCAACGTGTTCGGCTGGACGATCGATGAGGAGCGCTCGTTTGCCGTGCTCGACGCCTACTTCCAGGCGGGCGGCAACTTCATCGATACCGCTGACTCCTATGGACGCCGCGGCACCGGCGGCGCGGGCGAGTCCGAGCGGATCATCGGCCGCTGGATCGCCTCCCGCGGCAACCGCGATGAGCTGGTGATCGCGACCAAGGTCGGCATATCGCCGGATCTGCAGGGGCTGTCGCGGGCCACGATCAGGCGCGGCATCGAGGGCTCGCTGCAGCGGCTGGGCATCGACTGCGTGGATCTCTACTACGCCCACCGCGACGATCCCACCACGCCATTGCAGGAGACGCTCGGGGAGCTCGGCGCACTCATCGCTGAGGGCAAGATCCGTCACGCGGCGGCCTCCAACTACAGCGCGGCGCGCCTGCAGGAGGCTCTGAACGTCGGCGAGGCTGCGGATATGGCCACATATGTGGCCCTGCAGCCCCAATACAACCTGCTGGAGCGCAGCGAGTACGAGGGTGAGCTGGCGGAGGTCTGCCAGCGCCACGGGCTAGCGTGCGTTCCCTACTTCGGTCTCGCCAGGGGCTTTCTCACGGGCAAGTACCGCCGCGAAGGCAACGAGATCGACAGCCCGCGGGCGGCGGGAGTGCGGGAGAGCTACTTCAATGAGCGAGGCTTCGCGGTGCTTGGAGCGCTGGATGAGATTGCTGCCGTGCACGACACCTCGCTGGCTGCAGTCGCCCTCGCATGGCTGCTCGCCCAGCCGACGGTGCTCGCGCCGATCGCCAGCGCCACCTCGCCCGAGCAGGTGACGCAGCTGCTGGCGTGTGCTGAGCTTGAGCTCTCACCCGCTGAGCTCGCGCAATTGAGCTCGCAGTCAAGCCTCGTCAGCTGAGTCCAGGAAGCGCTTGCCCTCGCGCCAGATCAGATCCACGCCTGCGCTCTTCAGATACTCCCTCAAGTCTGGCCGTGGCAGCGAGGGAAGCAGTACTGCCAATCGTGGCGTAGGCTCCACGAAGCGGCTGTAGTCCAGAAGCTGTCCGACCGCCATCCGGATCGATCCGCGCTCGACCGTTCCCTTTGCCTCGAACAGCGTGTTGGTGCTGCGGTCGATCAGGTCCGAGAACAGCGGCTTGGCCTCACCCGGTGGGACAATCTTCAGCCGACATACGCTGTGGCCTTGGTCGAGCAGATGATCGCGAAACGCCAGGACCAGCGCCTGCTCCCTTCGCTCTGCCTCATATGCCTCGTGGCTTGGCGCGACGAACGCCTTCTCTGTCCATTGCTCCTCGATCGGTACATCTTCGAGCCCAGCTTGGCCAACTCGATCGAGCTTTGACGAGCCCGGCTTCGGTCGGATGTCCAGTGGTCGCAGTCGAAACACGATCACGTTTCGAATCGGGCCGTTGCCGGTCTCGGGAGCATCTGTGGTGTAGAAAGGCGTGTCTCTCGCAACCTCGAATTCGCCCTCATAAAGCACCTGACCTCTGGCTCCCAGGAACAGCCGCAGGGCGCGACCTGCACTGAGGTGGTTCAGGATCGCCGCATTGCCAGACTTCATCTGTTGGTCGCCGCGTTGGCCTTCTCCGGTGTAGTGAAAGCACCCGTCCGCATGCCAGCCATCGAAGTATCCGTGCGGCTCTCCTGCTATCGGATCTGAGAACAGCAAAACGTTTGGCGAATGCGCCGAGGGCCCGATCCGTCCCTGTGTACGCCCGCCATAGCGCTCCTGCAACGTCTTGCGCTCAATCGCCTCTCCTGGCTGTAGCGCCCAAATTGCTGGGTCGCCATAGCTTCCGTTACCCCCTGCCGGACTTGCCATGCGCGCCATCATCGCCGCCACGTCGGACGCTCAACGCGTGTCGGATTCGCGCCTGCGATACGAGTTCTGCCATTCACCGCCGATCAGCGTTGACTAAATCTCAGCAGCTGACCGTCGGGATCGCGCACCGACAGCTCGCTGTCTGAGTCCTCTGCAGCCGATGGCATCGACCCCGCTTCGGTGAGGGAGCGCTTGAGCGCATCGAGGTCGCTGAGCTCGAGCTCCACACCGCGCAGCCCTGGTGCGCTGTCCGGGGCGCCACTCGCTCCACGGCTCTGCCACGAGTTGACGCCCACGTGGTGGTGGTAGCCGCCGGCTGCAAGGAACGCAGCGGACGGAAGCTGAGCCCGCTCCTCCAGGCCGAGCGCGTCACGGTAGAAGACAACGGCATGCGGCACGTCGGACACCTTCAAGTGCACGTGTCCGATCCCCGTTTGCGGTGATACCGCTGCGCTGGGCTCGCCGGGATACTGGGCCAGCAGGTCATCGAGATCGAGCGGCAGCGTGACCATCCGCACTCCATGCCCGTCGGCTGCCGGCTCCCATTGCTCGCGCGGGCGGTCGGCGTATATCTCGATCCCCAAGCCATCGGGATCGCTCAGGTACAGCGCCTCGGAGACGCCATGGTCGGCGGCGCCCTCGAACGGCCACTGAGCACCGGCGATGCGTCGTACGCTCTCGGCGAGCGCGGCGCGAGTGGGATGTAGCCAGGCCACGTGAAAGAGGCCAGTAGTGCTGGTCGGCAGTGGCGTGGGCGCGGCGATATCGCTGAGCACAAGTGCCGGGTGCAGAGGATCGGGCCCCAGCTGCGCCTGGTGCTCCTCACGGGCGATCAGCGGCAGCCCGAGCACTCGCTCATAGAAGTCGCTGCTGCGCGGCAGGTCGCTGACGCCGAGGTGCACGCAGCGGATGCGCAGAGTGGGGTCGATCGCAGCCATCGATTCAGACGGTAGTGTGCTGCCCAGCATGAACTTCCGCAAGCTCGGCAGCAGCGACATCGAGGTCTCCGAGATCAGTCTCGGGTCGTGGTTGACGTACTCGGGGGGAGTAGAGCGCGAGCGGGCCAAGGCTTGCGTTGACGCCGCGTTCGACGCGGGCATCAACTTCATCGACACAGCCAACGTTTACGGGCGTGGCGCCGCTGAGACGCTGCTCGGTGAGGTGCTCACCGCGCATGAGCGCTCCTCCTATGTGCTGGCCACGAAGGTGTACTTCCCGATGTCCGACAGCGACCGCGGGCTGTCGGCGGCGCAGATCCACAAGCAGATCGACGCGTCGCTGGAACGCTTGCAGACCGACTACGTCGACCTCTACCAGTGCCACCGCTACGACAACCACACGCCGCTGGAGGAGACGATGGGCGCGTTGTCCGAGGTGGTGCGCTCGGGCAAGGCACGCCACATCGGCTTCAGCGAGTGGCCGGCGGAGAAGATCGAGGAGTCGCTGGCGCTGGGAGGCGTGGAGCGTTGGGTCTCGAGCCAGCCGCAGTACTCGATGCTGTGGCGTGCGCCTGAGGCGGATGTGATCCCGCTGTGCGAGCGGGAGGGGATCTCCCAGATCGTGTGGTCGCCGCTCGCCCAGGGGGTGCTCACTGGCAAGTACCTGCCCGGCGAGCCGCCGCCGGCCGACTCCAGGGCAGCGAGCGAGAGCATGGGCGGCTTCATCGACCGGCTGATCGAGCCCCGCGTGCTCGCGGCGGTGCAGCGGCTGCACGCGGTGGCCGAGCAGGCCGGGCTGACCATGGTCCAGCTGGCGCTCGCGTGGGTGCTGCGCGAGCAGAACGTGGCCTCGGCGATCGTCGGCGCCAGCCGCCCCGAGCAGGTGCACGCGAACGCCTCCGCGGCAGGCGTGACGCTCACCGCGGACGTTCTTGCTGGCGTTGATGACGCGCTCAGCGACGTAGTAGTGCGCTGAGCGCGTCCTCGCTCAGCTCGCCTTGACAGCGGAGATGTCGAGCAGGATCTTGACCTTGTCGCTGACTACGACGTTGCCCGATCCGAGGGCCATGTTGAACTTCATGTCGTGATCGGAGCGGTTGATCTGGGCTATCGCTGAGAGGCCGACGCGCGGGTTGCCCTGAGGGTCGGTCTCGGTGCCCTCGAGTGTGGCGATCAGTTTCAGCGGTCGTGTGACGCCGTGCACGGTGAAGTCGCCCTCGATCTCGAAGTCCTCGTCGTCGATTGCTCGCACAGCAGTCGACTGGAAGGTGATCTGGGGGTGCTGATCGGCATCGAAGAAGTCCGCTGAGCGCAGGTGCCCGTCGCGCTGGGGCTCGCGCGTGTCGACGCTTGCCGTCTCGACCGTGCCGTATGCACTCACTCCCTCGGGGGTCACCTCGAGCCTGCCCTCAAACTCCTTGAACTGGCCCTTGACGGTGGCAATGCCCAGGTGTTTGACCTGGAACTCGACGCTGGAATGGACTGGGTCAACCTTCCACGTTCCGGTTGGGAGCGGGGTCTGTGTGGCGGTTGTCTCGGGTGTTGACATTGGATCTCCTTTTTGTGAACGCAGGTGCTGTCGCAACTAGGACGAGCTGCTTTCGACAGTAGCAAACTGCTTGCGTCTGCAACTATTTTTATTTAGCGCGGTTGGACGACGAGCGTCTGGAAGGCGCGGCCAACCGGTCCGTGCGTGTCGTGCAAGACGCTCTCGGCCAGACCGGTGCCGCCGCTCTGCAGCAGCGTGCGGGCATCCAAGCCGATCCACTCGCCCCGCGGCTGACGCCGCAGGTGGATCGTCAAATCGGCGTTGATGAACAGAAAGCGCTCGAACGGCAGCGCCGCCCCGATCCCGTTGCCGAAGTCCGCGGTGGCGGCCAGTCGCGTCAGCGACGTCAGCGGCTCGCCCGGGAGCAACGGGTGGCGCAAGCGCATCCACACTCGTGCGGGGCCTAGCGCGAGAGGATCATCCAGCCAGCGCATCTCCATTGCCGTGGCCGCAAAGCTGGAGTCGCCTGAGCCATCGAGTGTGAAGCGCGCCGGTTTGGCCGTCTCCGGCGGCGCCAGCGCGCGTGTGTCTGGCGCACTGGCAGCATCCTGCGCGGCCGCGGCAGGCACCTCCGCGGGGAGCGCCTGCACGCGCAGCGCGCTTGCCCGGCAGACGAGTTGCCGGCTCGGGCCATCGTCGCCGTCCGCGGTGATCAGCTCCGCGGCCAGCTCCTGCACGCGCCTGCCGGGTCGGACGATTCGCGTTGACAGCGTCAACGGTGCAAGCGGGATCGGGCGCAGGAACTCAAAGCCCAGCCGCGCGATGCGCAGCTCCGAGCCTGGCTCCATCCGCTCGAAGGCGCTGGTTATCAGCGCTGCCGGTGCACCACCGTGCAGCGCCAGTGGATCCCACGGTCCGCGCGCCTGCTCGGTCGGCTGTATAGCCATTGCGATACACCACTCGCCAGAGGAAGCATCACGCACCTGCGGCTGCTCGCCGTCGAAGAGGAAGATGCTCTCGCTCATCAGCCGCTCAGTCCGCCAGGCGCGCCACGAAGTCGGCGAGCTTGCCGGGGTCGCGCAGTGGCGCGCCGTGTCCGAAGCAAGCCAGGCGCGGCCTCAGCTGGGCGAGCCTGCGCGCGGACACGCGGTTGCGAGCGGGGTCCGGCGTGAGCATCGCGGGAGGCTCGTGCAGGCCGGGGATGCCGGGCCTGAGGTCGATGTTGGTGAGCACGTCCCCCAGGATCAGCACCCGGTCTGACTCGCGCCAGTAGGCGAGGTGCCCGCGCGAGTGTCCCGGTGTCTCGAGCACGGTGAAGCCGGCCACCTCGTCGCCCTCGATCAGCGCTCGTGCGACTGGGTGCGGTGGACCTGTCAAGAAGCGCGCATACAGCTGGTTCAGCCATCCTGGCATCTGTGGGTTGGAGATCCCGCCGGCGCTCTCCATCGCGGGCACGTCGCCCTGGCCGCACCACAGCGGAATGCGCAGTCGTTCGCAAATCGCGTGACTCGAGCCCTGGTGGTCAGGGTGGACGTGGGTGAGCGCATGCGCGCTCAGCTTGTGCCCAGCCAGCTGGCTGAGGATCCGCCTCTCTGCTTTGCGCGTGCCGGCGTCGAGCAGCACATCGCCGATCAAATACACGTTGATCGCGTTCGCGGGCCAGCCCCGCAGCAGATGGACATCGTCGGCGAGCTGTCTCACCGTGCGGCAGTCCTGGCCTCAGCGCTCACGCTCGCGAGCCCTCCCAGGAGAAGCCGCGCACGGCGAAGTACAGCCCAAAGACGCCCCACAGCGCGATCACAACGAGCGCGTCGAGATGGTTGCTGAGACCAGAGCCGGTGACCATCGCTGCGGATAGCCCATCGATCAGCGGCTTCAGGGGCAACGCTTCGGCGATCGTGCGCACGAAGCCGGGCGCGCCGCTGGAGTCGTCGAACACGAAGAACGAGACGAACACGACGGGCAGGAACACGGCGTTGACGTAGGCGGCGGTCGACTCGAAGTTGGGGATCACGTGCGCGAAGGCGACGCCCAGGGCTGCCAGGCTGACGACGCCGACGAGCACGAACACGATCAGCTCGGCCCAGTGCAGCGGCCAGCCGATCCCGAACACGGTACGCCCGGCGAGCACGATGATCGCGATCTGCAGCGCGGTGTTGGTGACCGCGTTGGCGGCCACGCCGCCGAAGTAGGAGATCGTCGGCAGCGGCGTTCCACGAATCCGCTTGAGCACGCCGCGCTCGCGCAGGAACACGATGTTGTAGGCCAGCGCTGTGAACGTGGTCGACATCACACTCATGCCGGCGATCGACGGCACGAGCTTGTTGAGATCGTGCTGGTTGCCGCTGAGGATCACTCCACCTGCCGCCAAGAACAGCAACGGCAGCACGAAGTTGAAGAACGCAGCGCTGGGGTTGCGCCAGAACATCCTGCGCTCCAGGCGGTACTGCCGCCAGGTCAGTGCAAGCGCGTCAGGCATCCCGGTCCCCGGAGGATGCGCCAGTCAACTCCAGATAGACGTCCTCAAGCGTGGGGCGCCCCACCGAGAGATCCTCCAGGCGCTGTCCATGCGCGAGCGCCTCGCCCGTGAGCTCGTGCAGCAGCGCGGTTGGGTCGTCGGTCTCGCGCTCGATCAGCTCGCCAGCAGAGTCGCGGTAGGCGACTTTGTATCGAAGCCCACCCACCCGGCCCTCGTCCCCGTCTGCTCCCACGCCCAGCTCGCGCGGCGGGCCGATCGCCAGCACCCGCCCGTCCTTGACGATCGCCACGCGGTCAGCCAGCGCTTGCGCCTCCTCCAGGTAGTGCGTGGTCAGCAGGATCGTCTTGCCGAGCGCGCGCAGCGAGCGGACGGTCTCCCATGCGGCACGGCGCGCCTCCGGGTCAAAGCCGGTGGTGGGCTCGTCAAGGAAGATCAGCTCGGGGTCCCCGACCAGCGCCAGCGCGAAGTCCAGCCGGCGCAGCTGACCGCCTGAGAGCTTGCGGCTGCGCTCGTCTGCCTTCTCCTGCAGACCAGCCAGCTCGAGCACCTCATCGACCTTGCGTGGGTGTGGATAGAAGCTTGCCCAGTGCGTAAGCGCCTCGCGCGGGGTGATGTGGCTGTAGATCCCGCCTGACTGCAGCACGATGCCGATACGCCTGCGCAACTCGATCGAGCGGCTGGCCGGGTCATGGCCGAGCACCGACACCTCGCCGCTGGTGCGCTTGCGATAGCCCTCGAGGATCTCCACGGTGGTGGTCTTGCCCGCCCCGTTGGGACCGAGCAGCCCGAACACCTCGCCGCTGCGCACGGTGATGTCGATGCCGCGTACCGCCTCGTAGTCGCCGTAGCGCTTGCTCAGGGCGCTCACCTCGATCGCCGGGGCCGTCTCGGTCACCGGTTGATCATCTCAAGACGCGCTTGGCGAGACGGCGCTCGCGACAAGCGTGCTGCGCGTTACCAGTGCACGCCCCTGGTCAGCGTGGCCATCGCGATCTGCTCAAAGGACGCGCGCTCCTCAACATCCGCGTGGCCCTTGGAGGCAGCTGAGTCGGGGAACACACGGTAGGCGAGGTGCAGCAGCCTGTCGACGGCGCTGGGCGAGAGCGTGTATGCGACCTCGCCGAACTTGCCCATCCATGTGCCCATCTCCTTGGGACGTGCGCGCAGCGCCTCGCAGATCATGTCCGCTGCCTCCTCTGGGCTGAGCGTGGGGAACGCGTCGTACATCTTGGTAGGGGCGATCATTGGCGTACGCACGAGTGGCATGTGGATCGTGGTGAACGTCACGCCATCGCCGATCACCTCGGAGGCGACCACGCGCGAGAACGCGTCGAGCGCGGCCTTTGAGGCAACGTAGGCGGAGAAGCGCGGCGGGTTGGCCTGTACGCCGATCGAGGAGACGTTGACGATGTGCCCGGAGCCACGCTCGCGCATGTGCGGCAGGAGGCCGATGATCAGCTTGACCGCGCCGAAGTAGTTGAGCTGGATGGTGCGTTCGAAGTCGTGGAAGCGGTCGTAGCTGAGCGCGATCGAGCGCCGGATCGAGCGTCCGGCGTTGTTGACGAGCATGTCCACGTTGCGGTGGTCGGCGAGAACCCGCTCGAGCAGCCGTTCGATCGACTCCATGTCGGAGATGTCAGCGGCGTACACGTACGCGGTTCCGCCCGCGGCGACGATCTCCGCGCGTGTCTCCTCCAGCTTCTCCACGTTGCGCGCCACCAGCAACGGCACCCCACCGGCAGCGGCCACCTTCAGAGCGGCGGAGCGCCCGATGCCCGAGGAGGCGCCGGTGATCATCACGTGCTTGCCCTCGAGCGCCTGCTTGAGCGTGGCGCCACGGCGTAGCTGATTGTCCATCTCCCGATCCCAGTAGTCCCATAGACGGGCTACGTAGTCGTGCAGTGGCGGCGGCTGTTCCAGTGGCGAGCCAGCAAGCGCGCGCGCTGTCTCGTGCGTGTCGAAGCGCGGCACCAGCTCCATGTTGGCGAGGATCTCGCTGGGGATGCCCAGCTCGCGCAGCGCCAAGCTGCGCACCTGGCGCAGCGGCGGTAGCGCCAGGGCGAGCGACAGCGGCCACTTGGGCAGGGGGGCGATCAGGCGTTTGTCGATGCTCACAGCGAAGCGCGGGGCGTGAGCGACGCTAGCCAGCTCGTTGATCAGGTCATCGACGCGCTGGGGTCGGGGGTCGGTGAGGTGGAAAGCCCTACCGTCCAGATCCGGCTCGTGCGCGATCTGCTCGAGCGCGCCCGCCACCCAGTCGACGGGGACGATGTTGGTGTAGCCGAGATCGAGGCCCACCAGCGGCACCCACTCGGGCAGCAGCTGGCGCATGCGCTGGATCGCCTTGAAGAAGTAGTAGGGGCCGTCGATCTTGTCCATCTCGCCTGTCTTGGAGTCGCCGACGACGATCCCCGGGCGGTACACCCGCCAGGCGACGTAGGGCTGCTCGCGCACGATTCGCTCGGACTCGTACTTCGTGCGGTGGTACGGCGATGGCAGTCGCTGCCCCTCGTCGAACATTGTCTCGGTGAACACGCCCTTGTAGGTGCCGGCGACGGCGATCGAGGAGACATGGTGCAGCCGCTTGACGTCGAGCGCGCGCGCTAGTTCAACCGCATGCGTGGTGCCGCCGACGTTCACAGCTGTGTTGCGCTCGGCCGGGGCGGTCATGTCATAGACAGCTGCGAGATGGAAGAAGTGCTCGATCTTGCCACGCAGCTCCGCCACCTGTTCCTTCTCGATGCCCAGCAGTGGCCGACGCAGGTCACCGACCACGGGATGGATGCGCTCGGTTACTGAAGCTCCCACCACCATGCTCCAGCGCTCGATCAGATCGTCAAGACGCCCAGTGGAGTTGTTGCGCACGAGCACATACACATCGCCCTCGCGCTTCTCCAGGAGCTGTTCGACCAGTCGACGGCCGATGAAGCCCGTTGCTCCGGTGATGAAGTAGGACATCGCCAGCAGAGCCTACCTCGAATCCTGCCGCGAATTCCTACGCGCCTGCGCCCGCTCCTCCGCGTCCCTCGCCGGCAGCAAAGCGGGCAGCTCCACGCGCTCCTTCCTCGAACACCGCGGGGCCCGCCTGCGCCTCTAGCGCAAGCCCCTCCGCGAGCGTCATCCCCAGGCCCTCGATTGCCGCTCGGCGGTCGCCGAGCATGGTGCGCTGGGGGAACGCCGCGAGCCCCTCGGCGAGGGCAAGCGCGCGCTCGAGGTGCGCTCCTGCTGGGACGATCTCCGTCAGCAGGCCCATCGACAGCGCCTCGCTAGCGTCGATCATGCGGCCGGTGAGGATCAGGTCGAGCGCGCGCCCGAGGCCGATGATGCGCGGCAGGCGCTGTGTGCCGCCGTCGATCAGCGGCACGCCCCAGCGGCGCTCGGGGTAGCCGAGCGTGGAGGTGTCGGTGGCGATGCGCAAGTCACACCACAGCGCCAGCTCCAGTCCGCCCGCGAGACAGAAGCCAGAGATCGCGGCGATTGTGGGCTTGGACGGCGTCAGCCGAGTGAAGCCCATCGGCCCCTCCTCGCTCATCAGCCGGGCTACGAACGTGTCCTGCGCCTTCAGGTCCGCGCCAGCGCAGAAGGAGACGCCGCCCGCGCCTGTGAGCACCAGCACGCGCGCCGCCTCATCAGCCTCGAAGCGTAGGTAGGCCTCGTGCAGCAATGCCGCGGTTGGTCCGTCGACGGCGTTACGACGATGCTGGCGGTCAATCGTGACAACCGCAGCGGCGCCGCTGCGCTCGTAGCGAACCGGGCTGGGCTCGCTCATAGCCCGCGGTGGGCTACCAGCCGCCGCGCCACTGAGCGTTGCTCATGAGCGCCTTCTGCGCGGCTTTGCGCGCTTCCTTGCGTTTGTCGAGGTAACGCTGGAGCATGCTCATGAGGAACACGAACGTGGGGAAGAAGATGACGAGGATGAAGCCTGTGTCGACGATGTCTTTGTCGCTTGTGGCCCCATAGAAGCCGCGGCCGTCGTTGAACGCGCTGGCGGCCGGTGCGAGCACGAGCAGCGCCAGCAGCGAGAGCGGAAGGAGGATTGCGAGCAGGCGATTACGCATCGATCGGAAGATGATCCTATCGGAGCACGCGGAGGGTCGCTCCCGCCGGTATGCCATCCCCGGTGATGTGAGTCTTCCCCGCTGCCGACTGTATAACAATCGCTATACACCACCCCGAAGCGCGACAACACCTCCGTGCCGGTCACACCTAGGACACAAAACACAGCGCCTACCATCAGCAGCCGATGGCTCTGCTGATCGCATCGGATCTCAATAAGGACATGGCTGGGCAGCCACTGCTGCGCGGCGTGTCGTTCAAGCTCGAGCGCCGCGAACGAATGACGATCGCGGGACGCAACGGTGCTGGCAAGACGACGCTGCTGCGGATGCTCGCGGGCGAGACCTCGATCGACCGCGGCGAGCTGAGCGTGGCGAAGGGCGTGCGCATCGCGCTGCACGATCAGCGTCCGCCGCGCGAGCGCGCGATCCCGTTGCGCGAGTACCTGCTTTCGGGCTGTGCGGAGGAGCTGCAGATCGAGGCGGAGCTGAGTGAGCTCGAGACGAAGATGGCGGCTGGCACGGCCGATGAGGCGATGCTGACGCGCTACGCCGGCGCCCAGGCTCGGCTGGAGGCTCGCGGCGGCTACCTGTGGCGCAACCGCGCTACGGCGATGGCTCACGGCCTTGGGTTCGCCGAGGCGGACCTCGACCGTCCGCTGGACACGTTCTCTGGCGGTCAGCTGACGCGTGCATCACTCGCTAGGGCGCTGGCCACGGGGGCGGACGTGCTGCTGCTCGACGAGCCCACCAACCACCTCGACATCGAGTCGCTGGAGTGGCTGGAGCAGACCCTGGTAGAGCTAGATGCAGCGATCGTGCTGGTGGCGCACGACCGCTGGTTCCTCGAGGCGGTGGGCACGGCGGTGCTCGAGCTGTATGGCTCCCCATCCACCCGCTCGCGCTTCTTCTCTGGCACGTGGCACCAGTGGCGTCGTGAACAGGCAGCGCGCGAGATGGCGTTGGGCAAGGCGATCGACAAGCAGCAGGCTGAGATCGAGCGCATGGAGCGCTTCATCGAGCGCTTCCGCTACAAGGCCACCAAGGCCAAACAGGCTCAGTCGCGCGTGAAGAAACTCGCGAAGATCGAGCGCATCGAGCGCGACTCGGCGGATGGCAGGAGCCTCGAGTTCGCGTTCGCCGCGCCGGAGCGCTCCGGACGGGTGATCTTCGAGCTACTCGACGGACGCATCGACATCGGCGAGCCGGCGATCACGCTGCTCGATCATGCCGAGCTGTGGCTGGAGCGTGGCGAGCATGTCTCGCTGGTCGGCCCCAACGGCACCGGCAAGACGACGCTGATCGAGACGCTGGCCGGCCGGCGCGAGCTGGCTGCGGGCACGCTGAGCACGGGCCACAACGTCAAGGTCGGCTACCTCTCCCAGCACGCTGAGGAGCTCGGTGCGGGCGGCGACGCTGGTCAGAGCGTGGTGGAGGCGGCACAGCGCGCCACGGGCCTCAGCCCCGGCAAGGCGCGCGCGCTGCTCGGGGGGTTTCTGTTCTCCGGCGAGGACGCCGAGAAGCCACTCAGTGGCCTTTCCGGTGGCGAGCGCCGGCGCCTATCGCTGGCGGTGCTGGTTGGATCGGATTCCCACCCACCCAACGTGCTGATCCTGGACGAGCCCACCAACCATCTGGATATCGAGAGCCGGGAGGCGCTGGAGGATGCGCTGCGCTCTTTCGCTGGCGCGATCCTGCTCGTCTCCCATGATCGCGCGCTGCTGGATGCGGTTGGCACCCGCACGGTGGCGGTGGAGGAGCGCTCGCTGCACAGCTACGTAGGTGGCTGGCCCGAGTACGTGCGCATTCGCGACGAGCGCCGGGCGTCGTCCACTGGCCGGGCGGGAAAGCCAGTTACGTCAAACCTGTCGCCGGCACCCGCCGCAAACGCCACCAACGGACATGTGCGCGCTGAGGGAGCCGCCGCTGCGCCGAAGCGGGGCAGGTCTAAGTCGAGCCCCAAAACGCCGTCCAAGAACCGGCTGAGCGCGCAGCAGACGGCTGAGCAAACGATCGAAGCGGCAGAGGCAGCGCTGCGGGCGCTGGAAGCGGAGCTTGCGGATCCGGCGGCATGGGCTACGCGCTATGAGTCGGCCAAGTCCGAAGCACGCCACACGGCGGCAACGCGGGCGGTGGAGGAGGCGTATGCGTCGCTGGAGGCGCTGGTGGATTGAGCCGCATCGACAGCTAATCTCTGTATGTGAGCGAACAGCTAAAGACGGCTCGCAACGTGGCGATCCTGTTGGCGATCGCGGCGGCCGTGTATTTCATACCGGGTGGCGGACGCGCGGCGGGCACTTTTGAAGCGGCGCTGTGGGTTGCGTTCGCGGTGGGTATCGGCTATTTCGGGTTGCGCGCGTACCGCGAACAGCGCGTGGCGCTTCACGGTCTTGGCGACTTCCACCGGGCTCTGCTGTACGGCGCGGTGGCGCTCATCGTGTTCGAGGTGGTGGCGAGGGATCGCATGTGGCAGACGGGCTTCGGCGAGCTCGCCTGGTTCGTGCTGGCTGGGATCGTTGTGTACTCGCTACTGACGGTGTACCGGCAGTGGCGCGCGTACAGCGCCTATTGAGCGTCTCGTGCGCAGGGGCCTATCCTCGAAGCGATGGCGGCCACTGGTGAGCTGACGGGCAGGCAGGACGCGGGCGCTAGCCTCGCGGAGCAGCGGCGCGCGCTGCCTGATCAGCCTGGCGTGTACCTGTTCAGAGACGCGAACGGCCGAGTGATCTATGTCGGCAAGGCCAAGTCGGTGCGCAAGCGGGTGGCGTCGCACTTCTCCAAGGCTCAGGTGGGCGGGCGGGGATCGAGTTCACCGGGCCACGCGGAGATGGTGGCGAGCGTCGAGCACATCGAGTGTGTGGTGGTGGCCACGGAGGCAGACGCGCTGCTGGCGGAGCAGAGCTTCATCAAGCAGTACCGGCCGCGCTTCAACATCCGCCTGCGCGACGACAAGTCCTACCCGTTCATCGCGATCTCGCTCGACGAGGACTATCCGCGCGTGTACTTCACGCGCGAGCGCCACCGTGCCGGCCGCGCTTACTTCGGCCCGTACTCCAACGCCAAGCGGGTGCGCGCCACGCTGGAGGTGCTGGCGAAGGTGTTCATGTTCCGCTCGTGCACGGGCCCCGAGCCGGGGCGACGCAGCGGCAACCCGTGCCTTGACTACTACATCAAGCGCTGCGGGGCGCCATGTGTTGGCTACGTCTCACAACAGGAGTATCGCGCGAGCATCGAGGGCGTCACGGACTTTCTCAGCGGACGCTTCTCGGCGATTGAGCAGGATCTCGATGCGCGTATGCGTGCGGCGGCGGCTGAGGAGGAGTTCGAGCAGGCAACGCTCGAGCGCAACCGGCTGCAGGCCGTACGCTCGCTGTTGGAGCGCCGCCGTGTGACCAGCGAGTCGGTGGGGACGTTTGACGCTGTTGCGGTAGCGGTTGATGGGCGGGAGGCCAACGCGCAGGTCTTCCAGGTGCGTGACGGTGTGCTCTCGGACCGTCAGTCCTTCTATTTGGCGAACGAGGCCGAGCGCGATCTGTCTGAGGTGTGCGAGGAGTTCATGCTGCAGTACTACGGCGGAGCGATGTCGATCCCCGCGCTGCTCGTCGTCCAGGGAGAGCTGGGTGATCGCCCGGCCCTGGCGGATGCGCTTGCCCGCAGGCGCGACGGACCGGTGGAGCTGCGAGCGGCGGAGCGTGGTGAGAAGCGTCGGATTCTCGAGTTGGCGCAGCGCAATGCGCTCCTCGCGCTCGACCAGGAGCGACTGCGCTCTGAGCGTCGCCGGCAAAGCCGGGTGGAGGCGCTGGAGGGCCTGCAGCAGGCGCTCGGCCTGGACGTGCCACCGATCCGCATCGAGTGCTTTGACATCTCCAACTTGGGCGGCACGCACACGGTCGCCTCGATGGTCGTGTTCGAGGGTGGGGCGCCAAAGAAGTCGGACTACCGGCGCTTTACCATCCGCACCACGGAGGGCGCCCCCGACGACTTCGCGTCGATGGCTGAGGTGCTCGGCCGGCGCTTTGCTCAGTGGGAGCGTCAGGCGGACATATCGCCGCATGACCCCGCGTACGACCAGAGCTTCGCGTCGCTGCCGAACGTTGTGGTGATTGACGGCGGCAAGGGCCAGCTGGCGGCGGGCCTGGGTCCGCTTCGGGGTTTCCGTGACCGCGGCGTGGCCGTCGTGTCGCTGGCCAAGCGCATCGAGGAGATCTTCCTTCCCGGGCGCAGCGCACCGCTGGTGCTCGCGCACTCCACCCCTGAGCTGCAGCTGTTGCAGCGGGTGCGTGACGAGGCGCATCGCTTTGCGATCACACACCATCGCACTCGCCGAGACAAAGCGATGAAGAGCTCGCTGCTGGATGGGCTGCCGGGCATCGGGCCGTCACGTAAGCGCGCGCTGCTGACTCACTTCGGCTCGCCCGAGGCGCTTGTTGCAGCTTCGAGTGAGGAACTCCAGGCTGTTCCTGGACTGCCAGCGAAGGTGGGGCGGGATGTTCATAGTTACCTGCACCGCGCGGGTTAGCGCGGTGTCATCAGTCCGGTCGCGCTCACGGCTTCCCGGCAAAGTGACACGCGTGTCCGTGATGCGCGGCACAATGCACAACGATGGCCGTGATCAAGCCTCTGCGCCCGCTGCAAGCGGCCAGTGATAAATCGGAGAAGCCGGTGATCGAGTCACGCCTAGAGGACTTCGTGGTGATCACAGGCTTCTCCGGCGCGGGTAAGTCGACGGCGATGAATGTGTTCGAGGACGCGGGCTACTTCTGCGTGGACAACCTCCCGCCGGAGATGATTCGCTCGCTGGTGGAGCTGTTCGTGCACAAGGGCTCGAAGGTTGAGCGGGCGGCGGTCGTCTCGGATGTTCGCGGCGGCGTGTACTTCGAGGCGCTGCGAGCGGTGGTGGATGACTTGGATGCGCTTGGCCTTAGCCATCACGTGCTGTTCTTGGAGGCAGCTGAGCAGACGCTGGTGACGCGCTACAAGGAGACGCGCCGGCGCCATCCACTGGCGCCGGAGGGGAGCATCGCGGCGGGTGTGGCGGCAGAGCGTGCCCTGCTGGAGCCGCTGCGCGATCGCGCAGACCTGGTGATCGACACGACTGGCATCTCAGCGGCGATGCTGCGCGAGAAGATCGCCGATGAATTCCTCCCGCGCAAGGCGGTTGGCCGGTTGTCAGTGACGTTCATGAGCTTCGGCTTCAAGCACGGTCCGCCGCGCGAGGAGGATCTCGCATTCGATGTGCGCTTCCTGGCGAACCCGCATTACGAGCCTGAGCTGCGCGAGCTGACGGGTCTTGACGCGGCGGTGGTCGACTACATCGCTCGCGACGGGCGCCTCGAGCAGCTCTATGACAGGCTTCACGCGCTGCTGGACTTCCTGCTTCCGCAATACGTGGCCGAGGGCAAGGCGCACCTGGTGATTGCGGTTGGCTGTACCGGTGGCCGGCACCGTTCAGTGGCAATCGCCGAGCAGTTGGCCGCGCGCTATCGCGACCGCGAGGATCTCGACGTGGCGGTAGCTCATCGCGACATCGACAGGCAACCAGGCGGTGCCTGACACAGTCGCTCATACGACGCGCTGATAGCCTCCCAGGGGCACGCCGGGCGAAGGAGCGCGACTCCTGAGGCCCGGCATCGTTCATTTTCGCTTCAGGAGGCAGTGAATGGCGGTACGCGTGGGCATCAACGGTTTCGGCCGTATCGGTCGAAACGTGTTCCGCGCCGCGAAGGCACGTGGCGCGGCCTCGGGAGATGAGATTGAGTGGGTGGCGGTCAATGATCTGACCGACTCCAAGACGTTGGCGCATCTGCTCAAGTACGACTCAATCCTGGGTCCGTATCCGGGTGAGGTGCGCGCCAGCGGCGAGGGTGCGCTGGAGGTGGATGGTCGTGAGCTGAAGGTGCTGGCGGAGCGCGACCCGGCGGCGCTGCCGTGGGGTGAGCTGGGGGTCGATGTGGTGATCGAGTCGACCGGTCTGTTCACAGACCGCGATAGCGCGGCCAAGCATCTGGCGCAGGGTGCGAAGAAGGTGATCATCTCGGCGCCGGCGAGCAACCCAGACGCGACGGTGGTCCTGGGCGTGAACTTCGACCAGGTGTACGACCGGACCCGCCACGATGTGATCTCAAACGCGTCATGCACGACCAACTGCCTTGCGCCGGTGGCCAAGGTGGTCAATGACACAGTGGGGATCAAGCATGGGCTGATGACAACGATCCACGCGTACACCGCTGACCAGCGCCTGCAGGATCTGCCGCACAAAGATCTGCGTCGCGCGCGGGCGGCGGCGATCAACCTGATCCCGGCCTCGACGGGGGCAGCGAAGGCGATCGGCCTTGTGATCCCGGAGTTGCAGGGCAAGCTGAACGGCTTCGCGGTGCGTGCACCCGTTCCGACAGGCTCGGTGGTGGATCTGACTGTGGAGTGTTCGCGCGAGACGAGCGTGGAGGAGGTCAACGCGGCGCTGAAAGCCGCCGCGGAGAGCGGCCCGCTGGAGGGGATCATGCAGTACACGGAGGACTCGATTGTCTCCAGAGACATTGTGCAGTCGCCGTTTTCCTCGATCGTGGATTCGCAGCTGACGGCGGTGGTGGACGGCACGATGTTGAAGGTGGTTGCGTGGTACGACAACGAGTGGGGCTACTCGAACCGCGTGGTGGACTTGGTACAGAGGGTTCTGTGAGCCAAGGATGGCAGTCCCTTCGATGCGTTTGGCAGAGCGGTAAATGCCATCCGACGGGGGGTATCGTGAAGGAGCACGAAGAGATCGGAGATAGTCGATGAGGAGCATTGACGACCTGGACGTGCACGGCAAGCGGGTGCTGGTGCGCGTGGACTTCAACGTGCCGTTGGGAGCGGACGGCGAGGCGGCGGCGGGCGGCGTTCCGCTCGTAAGCGACGACACACGTATCGCTGCGGCGTTGGCAACGATCGAAGAGCTGCGCGCTCGGGGGGCACGACTGATCCTGGTCTCGCATCTGGGTAGGCCAGAAGGCAAATGCGTGCCGGCGCTGTCATTGGCTCCAGTGGCAGATCGTCTGCGCGAGCTGACGGGCGCGAAGGTGACGCTGGCACCGGCGGTGGTGGGCGATGAGGTGACGGCGCTGGCGGACGAGCTGCGCGACGGCGAGATACTGGTGCTGGAGAACCTGCGCTTTGAGCCAGGAGAGACGAGCAACGATCCTGAGTTCGCGGCAGAGCTTGCAGCGCTGGCTGATCTCTACGTTGACGATGCCTTTGGCGTAGCTCATCGTGCACATGCGAGCAACGAGGGCATCACCCACCTGCTGCCTAGCGCGGCTGGAAGGCTGCTGGAACGCGAGGTCAAGACGCTCACGGGGATTCTCGATCATCCCCAGCACCCGCTGGTCGCGATCGTGGGCGGCGCAAAGGTGGCCGACAAGATCAAGGTGATCGAGCGCTTCCTCGCGGTTGCCGATGTGGTGATGATCGGCGGGGCGATGTGCTTCCCGTTCCTGTGCGCGCAGGGGCACACGGTGGGGAAGTCACTGTGCGACGACGAGGATGTCGAGCACGCTCGTAGCGCGCTCTCGCGAGCCAGCGACACGGACTCCCCGCAGCTTGGTCGCGCGCGTTTGCTGGTGCCGAGCGATCTGGTGATCGGGGAGCGCCTGGCGGCTGATGCAGAGCACCGCGTGCTGCATGGGGTGGAGGTGCCGGAGGGCTGGATGGGGCTGGATATTGGACCGGAGACGGCGGAGCGCTACGGGAGTGTGATCGCGAGTGCGGGCACGGTCTTCTGGAACGGCCCGATGGGGGCGTTTGAGCTGGAGCCGTTCGCGGCGGGCACGCGTGCGGTGGCCGAAGCGGTGGCGAGCGCGCCGGGAATGACGGTGGTGGGCGGCGGGGACTCGGCGGCGGCGCTCGCGCAGTTCGGGCTGGAGCACGGCGTTGACCATCTCTCGACGGGTGGAGGTGCGACGCTCGAGCTGGTAGAGGGCGCCACACTGCCGGGCGTGCAGGCGCTTGAAGGTGCAGGGGTGGTTTCTTAGTGGAACCCCACCCACCCGGAGCCCGTACGCCGCTGATTGCGGGCAACTGGAAGATGTATAAGACGGAGGAGCAGGCGGAGGAATACATCCAGGCGCTGCTGCCGCTCCTGTCGGCGGTCGATGGCGTGGACGTGTCGATTTGCGTGCCGTTCACGGATCTGCGCGCGATGGTTGACAGCGCGCGAGGCTCACGTGTGGAGGTGTATGCGCAGAACATGCACCAGGCGCCGGAGGGCGCCTACACGGGCGAGGTGTCGGCGGCGATGTTGGGGGAGCTTGACGTGCGTGGTGTGGTGCTGGGGCACTCCGAGCGCAGGGCGCTGTTTGGCGAGACGGACAAGGCGCTGGCGTTGAAGGTGCCGGCGGCACTGGAGACTGGCCTGGTGCCGATCCTGTGTGTGGGTGAGACGGAGCAGGAGCGCGATAACGACGACACCGATCGCAAGCTGCGCCAGCAGATCAGGGAGGATCTTGCGGGCGTACCCAGCGAGCGGCTGTCGGAGGTGGTGATCGCGTATGAGCCGATCTGGGCGATTGGCACGGGTAAGGTGGCCACCCCGGAGCAGGCGCAGGAGGCGATTGCGTTTATCCGCGCCTTGGTGGGCGACCGCGACAAGCAGGCAGCGGAACAGCTGCGGGTTCTCTACGGTGGGTCGGTAAAGCCTGAGAACGCAGCTGAGCTGCTGGCGCTTACCGACGTGGACGGGGCGCTGGTGGGTGGCGCCTCGCTGGATGCAGAGGCTTTCGCACAGATTGTGGCGGCTGCGTCGCCGAGCAGATGAGCGTTCCTGCGGGCCCCGCGGAGTTGCCGGCGGGATGCGCCTGCCTGATCGTGCTCGATGGGTGGGGCCTGGCGCAGCCGGGCCCAGGCAACGCGGTGTCGCTGGCGCATACGCCGGTATTTGATGAGCTGTGGCGGACCTACCCGCATACGACGCTGACGGCGTGCGGGCGTGCGGTGGGCTTGCCGGATGGGCAGATGGGCAATAGCGAGGTCGGGCATTTGAACTTGGGCGCGGGCGCTGTGGTGCGCCAGGACCTGGTACGGATCGACGATGCGGTGGCGGACGGCTCGCTGGCGCGGAATGAGCTGCTGCGGGCGGCGTTCGCTGACGCGGAGCGGGTGCACCTGCTGGGTCTGGTGTCTGACGGCGGTGTGCACTCTTCGCTTGATCATCTGCGTGCTCTGATCGCCCTTGGCCGGGAATTGAGTCCCCACCCACCCGCGGACCTGGTGGTGCATGCGTTTACGGACGGGCGCGACACGCTGCCGCGTGCGGGGGCTGGGTATCTACGCGAGCTTGACGACTCGCCGGGCGCACGGGTGGGCTCGGTGGTGGGGCGCTACTGGGCGATGGACCGCGACCGGCGCTGGGAGCGCACGCAGCGCGCATACGACATGCTGGTGCACGGTCGTGCTCCTCACCATGCCCAGAGCGGCGAGCAGGCTGTACAGGATGCGTATCGCAGGGGCGAGACGGACGAGTTCATCGAGCCCACGCTGGTGGGTGCGGAGGCGAGGATCCGCCCGGGGGACAGCGTGATCGCGTTCAACTTCAGGCCCGATCGCATGCGCGAGCTGACGCGGGCGCTGGCGGAGCCGGGATTTGATGCCCGCCCACCCAACGATTCCCACCCACCTGAGGAGCTGCCTGGGTGGACGGGCCGTGGGGGTACGCCGGCGATCGCGCGCTATACGACGCTGACGAGCTATGAGGAGGATTGGTCCTACCCGGTGGTGTTCTCGCCGGAGCATCCCGCGAGCACGCTGTCGGTCGTGTTGGAGCAGGCGGGCGCGACACAACTGCATGTGGCGGAGACGGAGAAGTACCCGCATGTGACGTACTTCTTCAACGGTGGCGAAGAGACGCCGCTGCGCGGTGAGCGCCGGGAGATGGTGCCCTCACCGCGCGACGTGCCGACGTATGACCACAAGCCGCAGATGAGCGCGCGCGAGGCGGCGGCGGCGTTCGTTGGCGCGTGGCGCGAGGACCAGCCGCGCTTTGGAATCATCAACTTCGCGAACGCTGACATGGTGGGGCACACGGGTGTGATTGCGGCGGCGGTGGAGGCGATCGAGACGGTGGATGAGTGCCTGGGCGAGGTGGTCACTGCTGTGCACGAGCGCGGTGGTGTGTGTTTGGTTACAGCCGATCACGGCAACGCGGATCACATGCTGGAGCCTGACGGCAGCCCCAATACGCAGCACTCGCTGAACCCGGTGCCGCTGATCTTGACGAGCACAGTTGCGGCGCTGCGGGAGCAGCACGGCATCCTCGCGGACGTGGCACCAACGGTGCTGCAGGCACTGGGGATCGAGCAGCCCGCTGCGATGACTGGGCGCTCGTTGATCGTTGCCGGCTAGATTTTTGATGAGCGGCGCGGCCGCGGCGGCGTTCGCAATGAACGAAGGAGCGCAGATGCAGTCAGATGAGCAGACGGCAGGATCAGGGCGACGCTCACGTGGCCTGCTGGCCGCGTTTTTCATTGGCGCGGGGGTGAACCATTTCGTCCAGCCGCGCGCCTACGAGGCGATCGTGCCGCCGCGCTTGCGGGACAATGCGAAGCGAGTTGTGGAGATCAGTGGCGTGGCAGAGATCGCTGGTGGCGTGGGGGTGCTGCTGCCGTGGACACGGCGCCTGTCGGGCCTCGGTCTGATCGGGTTGCTGGCGGCGGTGTTCCCCGCGAACATCTACATGGCGCATGAGTCGGAGCGCTTCAAGAAGATCCCCCGTTGGGCGCTATATGCACGGCTGCCCTTGCAGCCGCTGATGATGCTGTGGGCGTGGAAAGCGACGCGGTAATGAGGACGATCCCCCGCGCATAAGGCGCTGGCGCTGCTATGTTCGACTGAGGAAGGACGTTGGACCGGACCGCCATGTCGACCGTCACAGCCGTCAAGATCGCCAACTCCGAGCAGGAGTCCCTGACATTGGGGGAGCTCCGCGCCTGGCGCGGCCTACTCCGGGCGCATGCATGTCTGGCCAAGCGGCTGGATTCAGAGCTTGAGCAGGCACATGGCCTGCCAATGACCTCTTACGAGGTGTTGCATCATCTGGAGGAGGCGAGCGGCGCTCGCATGCGTATGTGCGAACTGGCTGAAGAGGCACAGCTGTCGCGTAGCGGGCTGACGCGGCTCGTTGACCGCATGGAGCGTGACGGGCTGCTGGAGCGATGCTCTTGTGACCATGACGCACGCGGTTCCTATGCGTGCCTCACAGCTGCGGGACGCGAGCGTCTGCAGGAAGCCCGCGGCACCCATCTGGCGGTCATCCGCGATCAGTTCTTCTCGCATTTCTCCGAGAGCGAGCTGGGCGTGCTGGCCGACATGTGGGAACGCATCGCGCCCTGCAGCAGCTACTGAGCGCTAGCGTTTACTCCTCGGATGCTCGCGAGCCATCGCGGCTGGCGTGGCGGCGGTGCAGGATCAGCCCGCCGACGATTGCGATGAGCACGGCGGCCAGGCCGTAGATGCCGAAAGCTTCGATGGCATTACCAGCGGAGTGGCCGAGCAGGTAGGCGACTAGCCCGACGGCGCTCGCCCATGTGATGCCGCCGAGCGCGTTCCACAGCGCGAACGCGCGCCAGCGCATGCGGGTGGCGCCTGCCAACCACGATGCCCACACGCGCAAGCCGAGCACGAAGCGTCCGAAGAACACAGCCTTCGGCCCATGGGCTTCGAAGAACGGCTCGCCGACGCGCAGCACCTCCTGTCGCTGGCGGTGAAACGGGCCGCGTCGCTCGAGCAGCCAGCGCCCGCCCTTGCGGCCGATCAGGTAGCCGATGTTATCGCCGACGATCGCGCCGGCCGCGGCAAGCGGGATGACGATCTCGATCTGAAGCTTGCCTTGGCTGGCGAGCACAGCAGCGGCAATCAGGGCGGTCTCCCCGGGGATGGGGACGCCGCCGGCCTCGCTCATCACAAGCACGAACAGCAGCGGGTAGCCGAAGTCCTTGACGAGATGGCTGACATCGAGGATGGAGGCGAGCATGGCGGCGGCCCGGGTACGTGCGTTGGCACCCCGGGTGGGTGGCCTCCTTTACTGGGTGTTTTCCGAGACGAGCTGCTTGAGAGCCGAGGAGGCACGCTGAACGTCGGAGTAGACGACGTTGCGTAGCACCACCTTGGTTGGCGTGGGCGCGGTGAGGACGACAACAGCAACCACTGCCAGCGCGAGCACCAGCAGTGCGAGCAGGGCCACGAGCGGGCGGTTGGAGCGCCGGCGGCTGCTAGGTGCGGCTGGACGTGCCGATGGGACGGGATCGGCGCCGACCCTGGACGGTCCCGGCCGCGGTCGGCGGACAGCGACGGTGGGGGAGGGCGCGCTGGAGCGGCGAGCTCCTGCGAGCACAGTCGTGGCATGGGTGCGGGCCGCGCCTCGGGCGCCGCGGGGTCGCCCGCCTGCTGGTGGGATGCCCTTGGCGCCGTTGCTCAGGGCGTGCCCCATCTCGAGGGCGGTGCTGTAGCGATCGTGTGGGTCCAGTGCCAGCGCGATGGCGACTGCGTCGGACAGCTCGGGGGTGACGGCGGCGACGAGCGTGTCGAGCATCGGTGGCTGCTCCTGCTGCTGCTTGAGCGCCAGCTCGGTCAGCGATGTGGCCTCGTAGGGGAGCCGCCCGGACATCAGCTGATAGGTGACGACGCCGAGCGCGTATAGGTCGGCGCTCGGCCCGGCCTCCTCACCGCGTGCCTGCTCGGGCGCAAGATAGGCGGCTGTGCCGAGCACGGAGCCGACCTGCGTGATGCTTGACTGCTCGGTGGCCTTGGCGATGCCGAAGTCGGCGAGCTTGACCTCGCCTTCGCGTGCACGCAGGAGGTTGCCGGGCTTGACGTCGCGATGGACGACGCCGTGGCGATGCGCGTAGTGCAGCCCCTCACACGCCTGGCCGATGATCGACATTGCCTCGTCCACCTCGACCCACCCGTCGTCGCGAAGGATCTCGGCGCAGGATGAGCCTTCGATGTACTCCATCACGATGAAGTACTGGCTGGTGCGTTGGTCGCGCCCGGAGTCGAAGACCTGCACGATGTTGGGATGGACCAGGCGCGCCGCGGCTTGCGCCTCGCGCTGGAAGCGGGACACGAACGTGGGATCGTCGGCGAGGTGCTCGGCGAGCAGCTTCACGGCGACCTGGCGCTCGAGGCGCAGATCCATGGCGAGATGCACGGTGGACATGCCACCGAACCCGAGGCGACTCTCAAGCCGATAGCGCCCGGCGATCTCAGCGGCGCTCATTTTCCGGCTTCCTGCGGGCTGGCGCCCACTCCGGGGGTTGCGCCAGCGCCTGCTTCGGTGGGGCTTTCGCCTGCGCCAGTGCCGCCTCCTGTGCCGGGCGTCGCTTCACCAACTCCTGGCGCGGGCGTACCACCTCCGGTGCCGGGAGTGGTTTGAGGCGTCGTCGGCGCGGTGGTCGTCGTAGTGGCTGTTTCGGTGGTAGTGGGGGGTGTGGTGGTGCTAGTGGTGGTGGTGCTGCGCGTCGTCTTGGGAGTAGTGCTGGTGGCTGTGGCCTGCGCGAGCGGCTGGGCGCACAGCGCGAGTGCATGGGAGCGCAGGTTGTCGATGCCTTGGCGCAGCGTATTGCGTAGGCCAGTGTCGACGCCGGTGGGAAGTGCGTTGAAGTCCTGTTCGGTGGTGAGGATCGCGGCTTCGGTGGCCGAGCAGTTGCCGTTGCCCGCTTCGGCTGCTTGAGCGACGGTTTCGAAGTCACTCTGCAGCGGCCCCGCGTCGGCGACGGGGATCAGCTTGCCGCTGGAGCTGCCGCAGGATACGAGCAACGCGGCGGCAACGCCGAGCAGGCCCGCGAGCAAGCCGCTGGAGCTGAGGCGCAATCTCACTGCCCGTACTCCAGGCGCTCGGCCAGGGAATCGGGCAGCCGTGCGGCCCGGATGGCCGCGGCGGCACCGGCGATGTCGTAGTCGGCCCGCTGGAAGGAGGCGGCCATGCTGTCGAGGTCGAGCAGTAGCCAGGATGCGCGCGGGTCACCGTCGCGCGGCTGCCCCACACTTCCTGGGTTGAGTAGCCACTCGCCCTCAGAGACGTCGAGCTGGGCTCCGTCGCGGCGGGGCTCGCCAGTGGCAAGCTCCCCGTCGTGCCGTACAAATGAGAGCGCGACATGCGAATGCCCGATCAGGCAGATGCGCTGGCGTTGCACGTCCAGGCACAGCTCGGCAAGCAGCGCGGAGAGCACGTACTCCCACACCGGGTCGCGTGGGCTGGCGTGAAAGAGGCCGACTGGACCCTCGTCCTGCTGGGGACGAAGGCCTTCCAGGAAGGCGAGGTTCTCGGGCGCAATCACGTCCTTGGTCCATTGCGCGGCGACGCTGGCGCCCTTGGAGAACTCGTCGAGCGCGATCTCGCCTGTCACGGCGAGGTCGTGATTGCCTGCGAGGCAAACAGCGACATGCCGGCGCGCGAGCTCCACGCAGGCGTCTGGCTCGGCGCCGTAGCCGACGAGATCACCGAGACACCACAGCTCGGATGCGTCGCTGGCCGCGACCGCGTCGAGCGTCGCCTCAAAGGCGTGCCGGTTGGCGTGAATATCAGAGATAACCGCGACCTTCATCCTTGCAGGGTAGGAACACCGCTGGGCCTCTGGCGTTCCACGCTCGATCGCGCTGCAAGCGAGCAGCCAGCGACGGGCACCTCCGCGGCGCTCGCCGCTCGCGCTAGTCGACGCTGGCCCCCGGCTCGCTGCCGCCGTACTCGGGCAGGTTCTTGATGCCCTCGCGGGCGCTCCACTTTGAGTAGTTGTCCTCCATCGCGTCGATCAGCTCGCGCATGAAACGCGCGGACAGGTTGACACGCGAGACAACAACCCCAGGGACCTCCTCAGACTCGACCTCATGGTCGACGCGGGCGAAGGTGACGGTGAACTCATAGTCGGAGTGGCTGACGTTGGCGAAGTTGGCGTATACGCCCCCCATGATCTCGGGGGAGAGATGGATGTTTATGTGGCGCTCGGCGCCTGAGTCTTGGTCGTTCACGCAGCTAGTATCGCAACCCCCGCCACCAGAACCATGACTGAGCCCGCACCAGACCACGACCAAGCCGCCTCCGGGCGGGCAGGGAGTCCGACGCCAACGCCACTGGAGCATCTGCGTAGCGCTGTGGTTGCTGCTGCGCAGGAGCTTGCCGGAGAGGCAGCTGGTCGGGCGCCGATCGCGCTGGAGCGTCCGCGGCGCGCACAGTTCGGCGACTACTCGACAAATGCGGCGCTGTTGCTGGCGCCGGGGCTGGGCATGCCACCGCGCGATCTCGCCGAGCAACTGGGGCAGGCTCTGCAGGCGCGGTTGGGAGCTAGCGTGGAGCGTTTCGAGGTGGCGGGTCCGGGGTTCCTCAACCTGTTTGTGTCGGACTTGTGGCTGACGTCGGCGCTCGCCGTCGCGCTGGCGGCGGGCGACGCGTTTGGTGGCGGGGCGGTGGCGGCGCCGGAGCGCGTGCTCGTCGAATTCGTGTCGGCCAACCCGACCGGGCCGATGCACGTGGGCCATGCTCGCAACGCCGCCTACGGCGACGCGCTCGCGCGCATGCTGGCATTGCAGGGACACGAGGTGCAGCGGGAGTTCTACGTCAACGACGCCGGCTCACAGGTACGCAAGCTGGGCGAGTCGATCGGCGCGTTGGCCCGTGGCGAGCAGGTGGCGGATGACGGCTACAAGGGTGAGTACGTGGTGGGGCTTGCTGGGCGGCTGACGGATGCGGCGAGCAGGGATCCGGTGGAGCTGGGCGAGGCTGCTGTGGCAGTGAT
>Ga0302326_10000616_pt1 | contig 97289 bp, 77 predicted proteins | sample Palsa_T0_3_FD_202264 | JGI IMG/M metagenome (GOLD analysis project Ga0302326, IMG submission 202264) | Peat permafrost microbial communities from Stordalen Mire near Abisko, Sweden - Palsa_T0_3 | ecosystem: Environmental > Terrestrial > Soil > Palsa > Peat permafrost | place: Sweden: Abisko... | reverse complement strand
CCTTCCGCACCCGCGCCTCCGGCGATAAGTAACTGAATATCTGACTCTGCTGCTCGTCCGTTCCTCGCATGCTTCTTCGTAACACACCCGGCTGTGGATGGGGAATTGTTTTTCAGCAGCCTGCTAGCGGTCCGCCAGCCAATGCTTTTCATTCAACCATCAAAAATCAACAATCAACAATTGCTTCCTGCTATATTCCATTTCGGAGCCCGCTGCTAGAGCCATGTCCTCGCATCCCAACCCGCCCATCCCGTTTCCCGAGCAACCGGGCTGCGCCGTCCTCGAGCCCCGCCCCAAAAAGCCAGGCATGTCGCGCACCCAGAAATTCCTCTTCTTCGCCATCGGATGGCTCATCGTCCTCATGCCCTTCCTGTTCTGGTGGAACACCTGGTTCGGACGCCATCTCTCCAACCAACAACTCACCGAATATCTCCACGACAACGCCAAGCCCCGCCACATTCAGCAAGCGCTGGTGCAACTCAGCGAGCGCATCTCGAAAAATGACGCCTCGACGAAACAGTGGTATCCCGATCTCGTCCGCTTGTCCACCAGCCCGGTGGAAGAAATCCGCAACACCGACGCCTGGGTCATTGGCCAAACTGCGGGCCAGACCGCAGGACAAGACACAACCGCCGCAGGCTTTCACGAAACGCTGCTCAAGATGCTGCAGGATCCCGCGCCCGTGGTCCGCGGCAACGCCGCCTTAGCGTTAGTTCGCTTCGGCGACGCAACCGGACGCCCTCAAATCGTCGCCTTATTGCAGCCCGCTGAGATTCGCGTCCCCACTTCCGGTAAAATCGGTCCCTCCGTCACCCAGGATTCCTGGTCCGACAAAGGACGCACCGCCGTAGTCATCGATACCGCCGCCGCCGGCACCACTATCCGCGAAGGCGGAGTGGTGGTCAAGCTCAGCACCGCCGTATTCGCCGACGGCACCGCCTCGCCCCAGTTGCGCTCGCCCATCACCGGACGCGTTCGCATCATGGCCGCGCAGCCGCAGCACCAGGTTCATCCCGGCGATCTGGTCGCCGTCATCGATCCCTCCAGCGACCAAATCTGGGAAGCTCTGCGCGCCCTCTACCTGATCGGCCAACTCGACGACCTCCCAGCCATCCGCCCCTACGAACGCAACGTCCCAGATATATCCAACGACGTCCGCCAGCAAGCCCAGGAAACAGAAAAAGCCATCCAAGCCCGCGCCCAGGCAAAGTAGCACCGAAATAAAGTAGCGCCGAAACCCTAGCGCCGCCGTCCCGCCGGCTGGCTGCGTGGGCGTCCGCCCACGCAGCCAGCCAACAACTCAAAAGCGATCAAGTCTCATAATCCCCACCCAGAGTTCGTCGAAGCAGAAGCACCGATGAATTCTGGTGGAAGCCGAACAACGCGAGCAATGCGACAGATATTTCGCCGGCACGAAAAGCGGTCCGAAGATGAAGCGGAAGACGCCTGACGCTCGTCGCCCGAAGCCCGCTCCGACCAGCCTTCCTCATTAAGTCTTACTTACGAATTCCAAACTGAAACTGCCCTTCGAAACTGAAACTGCCCTTCGAACCCCACAGCGCACCAAGGTGGGTATGCGCGGGAATCGGCATTCAAGCTGCACGCCGAATTCGCCGATCAATAGAACGGTGCGACAAAAAGATGAGTTCACCGGCACAATCAGTCCGCAGCTGCACATTCCAATTCTCAAAAATAGCAAGATCGGATGTGCCGCTTTCGCATTACCGTGTCTCGCATCGCCGGAAAGAAGCCGCACAAACTATCCGCCGGCAAGTTCTTGCGTCCGCCCGGCCGAACAAGATTCCACGACTTTGCCGCGCACCCTGTGGGCAGCCATTATTCTGGCGTGCCTGCTTCCGTTTGCCGCCTGCGCCGGAGTTTCCGTCGGGAAATCTAGCACGACCGTCGGCCCGGTTGCCACGGTAACCGTTTCTCCTGCGTCCGCCATCCTTGTTCCCGCCCAAACCCAGCAGTTCACTGCCACAGCCGCCGATGCGAACGGCAATCTCATTTCCGGACTCACCTTCACCTGGGCGTCAGACACCACTTCCGTAGCCACCGTGAACGCCGGCGGCCTGGCCACCGCCATCAGCAATGGAACCGCGCACATCACAGCCACAGCGCCCAACGGAATTTCCGGTTCGGCCCCGCTCACCGTGGAGTCATCCCCTCCCGTCATAGCCAGCATTGCGGTTGCGCCCCCCTCCGCGCTGCTCAGCCCCGCTCAAACCCAACAGTTCACCGCCTCTGCGTTCGACGGCAGCGGCAATCTCATTTCCGGAGTCACTTTCACCTGGTCGTCAGACACGACCTCCGTCGCCAGCGTAAACGCCAGCGGCCTCAGCACCGCCATTAGCAATGGAACTGCGCACATCATAGCCACAGCTCCCAACGGAGTCTCCGGCTCGGCCGCGCTTACGGTGCAATCATCTCCGCCCGTCTTGGCCAGCGTTACAGTCTCGCCCGCTGCGGTGCTGCTCATCCCCGCCCAAACCCAACAGTTCACCGCCACCGCCTTCGATGGCAGCGGCAATCTCATTTCCGGAGTCACTTTCACCTGGTCGTCAGACACGACCTCCGTCGCCACCGTGAATGCAACCGGCCTCGGCACCGCCATCAGCAGCGGAACTGCGCACATCATAGCCACAGCTCCTAACGGAATCTTCGGTTCGGCCACGATCACCGTGCCCTTGTCCCCGCCGGTCGTGGCCAGCGTTACGGTCTCGCCCGCTACAGTGCTGCTCATCCCCGCCCAAACCCAACAGTTCACCGCCGCCGCCTTCGATGCCAACGGCAATCTCATTTCTGGGCTCGCCTTTACCTGGTCATCGAATACGCCTTCCGTCGCCACCGTGAATGCAACCGGCCTTGGCACCGCCATCAGCAGCGGAACCGCGCACATCACGGCCACAGCTCCCACCGGAGTTTCCGGTTCGGTCACTCTTACCGTGCCAACATCCCCGCCGGTCGTGGCCAGCGTTACGGTCTCGCCCGCTGCGGTGCTGCTTAGCCCCACCCAAACCCAGCAGTTCACCGCCGCCGCCTTCGATGCCAACGGCAATCTCATTTCCGGACTCACCTTTACCTGGTCTTCGAATACGCCTTCCGTCGCCACCGTGAATGCAACCGGCCTGGCCACCGCCATCAGCACTGGAACCGCGCACATCATAGCCACGGCTCCCAACGGAGTTTCCGGTTCGGCCGCGCTTACCGTGCCAACATCCCCGCCGGTCGTGGCCAGCATTACGGTTTCGCCCGCTGCGGTGCTGCTCATCCCCGCCCAACCCCAGCAGTTCACCGCCGCCGCCTTCGATGCCAACGGCAATCTCATTACCGGACTGACCTTTACCTGGTCTTCGAACACCACTTCCGTCGCCACCGTGAACGCCACCGGCCTCGGCACCGCCATTGGCAACGGAACCGCGCATATCATAGCAACGGCTTCCAACGGAATTTCCGGTTCATCCGCGCTTACCGTGCAATCAGCCCCTCCCGTCGTGGCCAGCGTTACCGTTTCGCCCGCTTCGGTGCTGCTCACCCCCGCCCAAACCCAACAGTTCACCGCCACCGCCTTCGATGCCAACGGCAATCTCGTTTCTGGACTCACCTTCACCTGGTCTTCGAATACGCCTCCCGTGGCCACCGTGAATGCAACCGGCCTCGGCACCGCCATTAGCAGCGGGACCGCGCACATCACGGCCACAGCTCCCAACGGAATCTCAGGTTCGGCCACGCTCACCGTGCCAGCATCTCCACCCGTCGTGGCCAGCGTTACGGTCTCGCCCGCTTCGGTGCTGCTCAGCCCCGCCCAAACCCAGCAGTTCACCGCCGCCGCCTTCGATGCCAACGGCAATCTCATTTCCGGACTCACCTTTACCTGGTCTTCGAATACGCCTTCCGTCGCCACCGTGAATGCAACCGGCCTCGGCACCGCCATTAGCAGCGGAACCGCGCACATCACGGCCACAGCTCCCAACGGAATCTTCGGTTCGGCCACGCTTACCGTGCCCGTATCCCCGCCAGTCGTGGCCAGCGTTACGGTCTCGCCCGCTGCGGTGCTGCTCGGCCCTGCCCAAACCCAGCAGTTCACTGCTACCGCCTCCGCTGCCAACGGCAGTCTCATCTCCGGAGTCACTTTCACCTGGTCATCGAACACGACTTCCGTCGCCACCGTGAACACCAGCGGCCTCGCCACCGCCATTGGCAATGGAACGTCTAGTATCACGGCCACGGCTCCCAACGCAGTTTCCGGTTCGGCCGCGATGACTGTGCTGGGACCAGTTGTGTCGAGCAACTTATTTGGCGCCGACTTCAACGACATCCCGCCGGCAGTTTGGCCGGCCACCGACAGCAACGCCAACACGGCGTCGATCACAGGTTTTCGCGTATGGGATGACGGACAAAAAATCAATGAGCTACAGAACTCAGACGGAAGTTATAACTGGACAAGACTGGACGATCTCATCAAGACCCTCGCGCCGGGACAAGACATGCACGTGCTCTATTCCTTCGGCGGAACTCCGCTGTGGTGGACCGTGTGCAACGGCCAGCCCGATCCGGGTCCGTGCTTTCCCGGACCAACAACCTACACCATGACCGCCACAGGTGCCGTTGCTTCCGGCCATCTCAACGAACTGACATCCACCGGCAGTCCTTTCTTCGCCGCGAACGTGGGCAGCATTTTCGAAATTCCCGGCGCCGGGCCTGCGGGCGCTAGCCTCACGGCTACTGTGACCAGCTACGTCAGCGCGAACGAAGTGATGTTCTCGCCGGCAGCGTCGCAGGCTGTGAGCGCAGTGACCGTCACCAGCGGGTACGGCGGAGGAACGCAATGTGCCATCACCTATAACGCGTCAAACGACGCAAGCTGTTTGCCGCCGGACGATATCAGCTCGGAAGGTACTGGTACGGATGCACAAGTGCAATCGTTCGTCAGCGCGGTGGCGCAGCGCTATGGAACTGGCATTGCCTACTGGGAAATCTCTAACGAAGCCGACTCGGCGAACTTTTGGTGCCTGAACTCTTCGGTATCGGCCTGCGGCGGATCCGCTGCCAGCCTAGCACGCTTAGTCCGCATCGGCTGGGATTCGCGCCAGATCCTTCTCTGCGCCAATCCGGATATCAAAATCGTCAGTCCCTCGGGGCACGTGGGCTCGATGACCACCTGGTTTGAGGCCTACTCCAATACCACGATCGACGCTCCCGCGGGCTCGATTGGCGGATGCTCCTGGCCAGCCCAAGCCGTTACCGGCTTGATGACCTATGACATTGTGAACGAGCACATGCGCGGCACCTCCGCGAACAACCATGATCCCACGCAGGTGATTCCAGCCTACAATGCGGCAGTCACGGCCATGTCCGACCTGGGAATCGCGGATTATCCGCTGTGGAATGGTGAGTTCGGCTACGTCAGTCCGCAGGCCGCGAATGCCGACATAGCCGCCGCTTATGTTGGAATCGAATATGCCCTGATGGCTTCCTTCAGCAAACCGATCATCTCCCAGTCCTACTGGTACCTTTGGGACGACAGCTATGAGCCGCTGCAAGGCACGGAAGCGGGCACGGCCTTCGACGTTCTCTACTCGTGGGAGGTTGGCAACACACCCGGCCCTTGCATCATCACCGGAACGGTTTATCAGTGCAACATAACCAGCCCTGCCGGAAAACTGTCGCAGATCATCTTTGACTCATCGCAGAATTGCAACTCGGGATGCACCACTTCCACCCAGACCACGACCTTCGATCACTACATCGACCTGGGCGGTGTAAGCCACGCCATCTCGGGAACCACGGTCGAGGTATCTCTGAAGCCGGAATTACTCACTTTGAACTAAGGCCGTCAGAAGGAAAGGAAGTCCTGGCCGAAAGCAGAGAGCAGAAAGGTCTAAGGTAGAACGCCGAAAGCCGGAAGCCCGCCTCTAAATCGCCATGACTCCCACTTCCTTCTCCACTTCCGCGGTATCGACCATCGCGATCGCATCCCACGGACAGCCATCCAGGAAGCATCCATCGGGCCCTTTGCTCAAACATTTCTTGCACCCGATGCACAAAATCGGATCGATCTGAATCCGCCCGAACGGCGGATTATCTTCATCCGGCACCCAGAACATGCAGTCTTCCACCGGACAATATTCCACGCAAGCCGGCGACCCCGCGCATCCCGTGCAGCATTCGGTGATCACCGCCAGCTCTTTCGGTTTCTTCTTCCGCGGCGTGGCCAGTCCCTTAGACTTCGGCTCAAACTTCAGCTCGTCAGGAACCATCCCAACGGCCCTCGTAGCTCCAGGCGCAGCAGGCATAGCAGCGATTATAGCAAACCCGGCGTTAGACCTAAGCCCTAGCAGGCTGCTGAAAAACTCCAAAACGTGCGGGCGACCGTGGAAGAGCGGCCCTTTAGGGCCGCGTAAGCTCTTCGAAATCAATCCGGGCTTTAGCCCCCGCGCTCGTCTTGCGCGAGCGGAATAGCCTTTTTCAGCAGCCTGCTAGGCCCTAGGCCCTAGGCCCTAGGCCCTAAGCCCTAATCCCTATGCCCTCGGACCTCAGGCTTTTGGATTGTCAAAACTTGTAGGCGTCATCCCGCACGTGCGCGCTTTCACCAGCGCGCGGAGGGATCTCCCGCGCAACAAATATCAGGGTGTTGGCCTATCACGCTCCCACCCGCTCCCCCGCCCGATGCGGCACATTCCCCTTGCCCACGCCGTTGCGAGCCGCAATCCGCAAATCGTAGTCATTCTGCAGATTCAGCCAGAACTGCGTCGGCAATCCACAATACTTTCCCAGACGAATCGCCGTATCCGCGCTGTTTGCCCGCTCGCCGCGCACCACTTCATAAATGCCAGGAAATCCCAGCGCCTTTGCCAACGCATAACCGCTCACTCCCATCGGCTCCATAAACTCGGTCCGCAGAATTTCTCCCGGATGCACCGCGAACACGCTCTGGTCTCTCGCCATAACTCGCTCCTCAGCGTACGACTCTTGTTTGTCATCCTGAGGAGCGTTCTTTGCGACGAAGGATCTATGCAACTTGCCGGCAGCGCCAATACCGCCAGCAGGTTGCATAGATCCTTCGACCCGCACAGAACGCGGGTCTCAGGATGACAAACGAGGCTACAAAATTTAGCTAAACGGCTCCTAATGCCAATTGGGCAAATCCAGAATCGCCTCCACTCCTTTCATAAACTCCCCCTCATCCCCAATCAAGCTCACCACCAAATACCCATCGCTCTCAAAATCATAAAAATGTCCCGGATGCACCATCACCCGCTTCTCCCTTACCAACGCAACCACCAACTCCTCATCCGACCGCGTCACCGGAACCCGCACCACCGCATACCATCCCCCTTCCACCGCCAGCCGCGAGCAAGACTTCTGCCCCGCCAACTGCCGATCCAGTTCAGCCAGATTCGCGCCCACGCGCTCCCGCAACTGCCGCTGAATATCGTGCCGCTGCTCCATCAGCGCCGGCAGCGCCCATTGCATCGGCGCATTCATCGACAGATAAGTATCGGCAATCACCTCCAGCCGCGCCATCGCCTCCGCCACTTCCTCCCGCGGCCCGCTCGTCACCACCCAAGCCACTTTCATCTGCGGCAGCCCCGCAATCTTCGACAACCCGCTCAGTGTGAACGTCAGCACCTCGCGATTCGCAGCAAAGCTTTCCGGCTTCCGACTTCCGGCTTCCGCCCCCGAAGCGCTCAACCCATAATCCAGAAACACCTCATCCACCACCACCGTCAGCCCGCGCTCCCGGCAAAACAAATTCAACAACCCGCGCTCCTGCTCAGAAACATACGACCCCGTCGGATTATTCGGATGCACCACCACCACCCCCCGCGTCCTCCCAGTCACCGCCCGTTCCAGCGAGTGAAAATCCATCTGCCACCCATGGTCATAAATCAGCGGATACGGCACCAGCTTCACATCCTGCAAATCCGCCAGATACTCAAACAGCGGATAGCTCGGCTTCGGCACCAGCAACTCATCTCCCGCATTGCACAAAAGCCGAAACACAAACGAATATCCCTCGCTGGTGCTCGTAGTCGGCACCATGCGCTCAGCATCGACCGCGCACCCGTGATCGTCCCGATAGTACGCAGCCACAGCCTCCCGCGCCGCAACCAATCCCTTGGCCTGCGGATCGTAATCCAAAGCCTGCGGCGCAGCCAGCGCCCCCAGAATCGCCCCCGAGTCATACGACAGACCTACCCGCGTCGGATTCGACGCCGTCAAATCCAACAACTGCACTCCCGCCGCGCGAGCCTCTTCCACCGCCTCGGTAAACCGATTCCGCGCTAACCGCCAATTCGTACGTTCAGAAAACATCTGTTGGATTCTATGCGATTGCCGCAACCATAGGCTCGTGAGCGCGGCAGTAGCAATCGCGGTCGCCATCCCGAATCGTCGCCCGCCCCCCAACCCCTGATCCCTACCCCCTAGTCCCTGGTTCTTCAGCACACCGCCGATTGATTGAAAACCTGCGCCTGCGGTCTTAGGGTTTTCATTCAACAATCAACAATTCTCGAAATCCCGCAACTCTTGCCACCCAAAACAAAAGGCGCCCCGAAGGACGCCATAAAAATCAACGATCCTAAGCTCCTACTGCTGCCCCGGCCACTTCACCAGTATCGACCCGTTATCCCGGCTCACTCTCTCGTCCAGGCCCATTTCCATCTCCCCGGGCCAGTCGCGAATCCCCACCGCCGGACACACCAGGCCCTTGCCCGCCGGACGCAGCAACTGCCGCAGCGTCTGCACTCCATAGAACAATCCCTGCCCGGTATTGGCCGCAACAATCAAATGCTGATCGTCCGAGAACAGCAAATATCCGTTCTCGCCCACCGCCTGATCCGCCCGCAATCCGTTCTTCGCCAGGAATTGCCGCACTCGCGAATCCTGCAACCGCGCCAGCACAATCGCGCCATCTTCCGCCTTGCCCGCCGGCTTCATGCCCAGAATGTCCAACTTCAGCCCGGACTCATCCTCAACCTCTTCCGCCAGCGTCTCAGCCGCGATCCGGTCTTCCGACTGATGTCCCAGCAGGACATAAATCTTCGTATGCGGTCCCACCTTGAAGCCGCCCTCGCGCAAATGTAATTCCTTAGGCTGAGGCTCCAGCTTCATCGCCGCATGGTTCGTGGTATCGATCCCCCCAAACGCAGAAAGGCTACACAGCACCACCACAACAACTGTTAGAGTTCGCACATGCATCCAGTTTTTGAATCGTTCCCGCACAATTCTCCTATTGTACCCGTAACCCATGGCAATCTGCCGAGAATCTCGTCGCTGGCACCGATCTAAAAAACAGATCACTACCGCGCCGCTCTTCCTGTTCCAACCCGGCTGCTCCCCCGATTCCTCGGTCACATCGATTTTCGATTGCCAATTGCCAATTTGCGACTGAAACCCGTCACCGATTCTCCAGCGAAAATCGCTAATCGGAAATCGAAAATCATCTAAACCCTTCCTTATTCACCACATACGGCATCTTCGTCACATCGCCGCCGTAGTTCCCTTCCAGCACGTCAATCAGTCCCTGCACGCATCGTCCGGCCATCCCCTTCTCCGGATCGGTCGAGAGCCGTGTAATCCGCGCCGCGCTGGCAAAGTGTGGCATCAGCCGGCATCGATCCGCAATCGCCTCATCCCGCAGCGGAGAATCCACCGGCAGCGGTTCCTTTTCATACACATCCAAGGCAGCCCCGGCAATCCAGCTCTCCCGCAGTGCCCGCGCCAGCGCCGCTTCGTCGATCACCGGCCCGCGCGACGTATTCACTAGGAACGCCGTTTTCTTCATCATTTGCAGAGTCTTCTCATTAAACAGATGATACGTCGGCGTCGGGCTTTCCCCCTCGCGCAGCAGCGGAACATGCACGCTCACATAATCTGCGCCCGCCAGCGCCTCCTCAATCGCCACATATTTAATCCATGCCTTCTCCCGAGTCATTCCGCGCGCATGCCGCAACTCGTTGACTTCCTCGACCGACTTCACAAACGCATGATTCTGATACGCCGGGTCATAACACAAAACATTCATGTCGAACCCAACACATTTCTTGATGAACGCCAGCCCAATCCTTCCCGTCCCAATCACCGCCACAGTCTTGCCGGTAACCTCGTCCCCCAAAAACGGCAGGTACGGATGCCAGAATCCCCACTTCATCTCCCGCGTCAAAAGTTCCGCGGCCCACATCCGCCGCGCCAGCATCCCCATCATGAAAAACGCAAACTCCGCCGTAGCCTCGGTCAGCACATCCGCCGTATTGGTAAACGGAATCCGATACCGGTCCGCATCCGCGCGATTGATGTTGTCAAACCCCACCGCAAACTGCGCCACAACCTTCAGAGTCCCCTTACCGGCCTCGAACACTTCAGCATCAATCGGATCGCGCAAAGTAGTGATCAGCCCATCCACGCCCGACGCGACCTTCTCGACAATCAGCGACTTCGGCGGCGCCTGCGGCTGCGGATAAACCTCCACGTCATATCCCCGCCCCCGCAGCAGTTCAATCGCCTCTCCAATATCGCAAGTAGCAAACACCCGAAATTTCTTAGTCATAATGTTTGGAAGAATCAGTCCCAGAATACTGCCAACAAACCTAAAAACTATACACGAGGGACGATATCCAACGTGTGGCGCTCGGATCCTGAGTGTGGCGCGGGCACTCCTGCCCGCGAGCGGCCGAAAGCTCCACTAAACGGTTGCCCCACCCTTCCCGCGTCCGTTGAGGGAGGTTGGGGACTTTGACTTTTCTCTGTGCCGCTCTGTGTCCTCTGTGGTGAGGGACTCTGACTTTCCTCTGTGCTCCTCTGTGTCCTCTGTGGTGAGGGATTTTGACCGTCCTCTGTGCTCCTCTGTGTCCTCTGTAGTGAGGGATTTTGACGTTCCTCTGTGCTCCTCTGTGGTGAGGGATTTTGACTTTCCTCTGTGCTCCTCTGTGTCCTCTGTGGTGAGGGACTCTGACTTTCCTATGTGCTCCTCTGTGTCCTCTGTGGTGAGGGATGTTGACCGTCCTATGTGCCGCTCTGTGTCCTCTGTGGTGAGGGACTCTGACTTTCCTCTGTGCTCCTCTGTGTCCTCTGTAGTGAGGGATTTTGACGTTCCTCTGTGCTCCTCTGTGTCCTCTGTGGTGAGGGATTTTGACCGTCCTCTGTGCTCCTCTGTGTCCTCTGTAGTGAGGGATTTTGACGTTCCTCTGTGCTCCTCTGTGGTGAGGGATGTTGACCGTCCTCTGTGCTCCTCTGTGTCCTCTGTGGTGAGGGACTCTGACTTTCCTCTGTGCTCCTCTGTGTCCTCTGTGGTGAGGGACTCTGACTTTCCTCTGTGTCCTCTGTGGTGAGGGATTTTGACGTTCCTCTGTGCTGCGACGTTTAGAGTGGGATTTTGATTCCTCGTTTTGATTTCCGCAAACCATGATTTCCTCTGTGCCCTCTGTGGTGAAGGATTTTCCTCCGCGGCCCCCCAATCCAATCTCCCCGCCCCCACGTATCTATCTATGAAAGCGGTCGAAATCAAACCAACAGATCTCAGGAGAAATGTATGACTCGCAAACTAGCCGTTCTGCTGTTCACTCTCGTCGCCATCGTCGGATCCGCCCTCGCCGGTGACAAAGCCCCCATCGTCGGCGGACAACCCATGTATCCCACCAAAGACATCATCGACAACGCCGTCAACTCCGCCGATCACACCACCCTGGTCGCCGCCGTCAAAGCCGCCGGCCTCGTCGACACCCTCAAAGGCCCCGGCCCGTTCACCGTCTTCGCCCCCACCAACGAAGCCTTCGCCAAGCTGCCCGCCGGCACAGTTGATACCTTACTCAAGCCCGAAAACAAAGAAATGCTCACCAAGATTCTCACCTACCACGTGGTCGCCGGACGCCTCAGCTCCGCCGAACTCAAGAAAGAAATCCGTGCCGGACACGGCCAGGCCACCCTCAAAACCGTCAGCGGCGGCACCCTCATCGCCATGCTGCAAGGCTCCGACATCGTCCTGAAAGACGAAAAGGGCGACATGTCAAAGGTCACCATCCCCAACGTCTTCCAGTCGAACGGCGTAATCCACGTAGTCGACACGGTCGTGCTGCCGAATTAACGATTCGCCAATCCGCGGATTCGAAGACTCCTCCATTCGCAATTTCGTCGCCCGTGTTTCGGGCGCTCACCCTGCCGGATCCTTCCCCGCAGGGTGATTTTTATTGTTTTGATCCGAGGTCGGAACCCAACCGCTTCATAACTTCCTCCTATCATCTACCGCGCCAGCTCTTACCGCCGCGAATCAGGTGGAACCAGGTTGTTAGCGCGGTAATACACCACGAGCTGTCCATAGTGCTCCCCGCTGTGCTCGATGGCGTACATCCACATATACGAACCGTGCGCAAGGCTGTTACCCCACGCCATCTTCATGACCTTGTCGAGCCCGGCGTCACCCTGTTCCTCGATAAGCTTCGCCCCATCGGCCACGGCCTGCTGAATCAGCTTCACCACCTCCGCCTTGGTCTTGTAAACGTCACGCGACGGATTGTGCCGGTTCTTCCCAAAGTCCGGTCCCACGCTCGATCCCGAAGCAGCCCGCATCAGATCGTAGTCCACGGCGGCCACGTGCAGAAGGTTCTGCGCGAAGGTGCGTTCGTCTTGCTGTAGCTTGTAGTCATACTTCTCTTCGGGAAAGTCCTTCGCCATGGCGACGAGTTTGTTGCCGATATCGTTCCAGCGCTCCAGCATCTCGTCGGCACGCGAGCCCGCCGCCCGCGGTGCCGCACTCTGTGCCGGCGTTTGCGCGAACGTAAGAGAAGTTGTTGCGGCCGTGATCACCAAAAGCCCAATGACAAAGACAAACAGCGCACGCCCGAGGCGTACGGTGGAAGAGCGCATCATAAATCCTCCCTGAATTGTGGTCCGCCGAGGGCGCGGACCTCAACCGGATTATATGCGGCGCCTACAGCGAGGGTTGGATGAACTGTGGACAAAATCGGCAAACCTTTGCCAAGCTCCATCACCGTCCGCGCCGCTTCCCTTTCATGCTGAACAGCCTTGCCTTCACACGGTCGTCATCTTCTTCTCCGTTTCCGCTTTTTCTTCCTTCTTCTCTTCAACCACCACCACGCCTCCCGATACTCCTCGAACCTCGCCCCCTTCACGCTCCCATCCGGATAGAACCACAAATTCTTCCGCGGCCGAAATTTTTCCACCGGCACGATGTACCAGATATTCCTGGGAAAAATGTACGCCGCCACCACATCGCAATCTTTCTTCGTCAGCCCCACCTGCTTTTTCCCGTCGTGCACCGACGCATGCACCGCATACGACACTCCATTCACCAGACTCTCCGTAGCCCTCACCTGCACCCGCCTCAGAAATCCTCGCCAGTCCGTAATCGCGTCATAACGATCGCTGTCTCCCCAAGGCTTCGACACCTGAAAGCTTCTCCGGATCCCCGCCTGCATAAACTCCAACTCCCCAATCTCCCCCACCCTCTTCGGAGGAAATCCCGTCCCCCGTCCCCGCTTCCCAATCGCCTTTCCTCCTTTCTCCGGATTCCCAATCCTCCGATTCGCCGTCAACCGCCCTCCCGCCGTCCGTCCACCGTGCACCCGCGACCGACCCACAATCACGCCCCGATTCCGCCTCATACCAAATTCATCCCTCCGTCCCTTGAAGCAATTCCCCACGCCCCTGATCCCTAATCCCTAATCCCTGATCCCTGATCCTGATCCCTAATCCCTAGCCCCTAATCCCTAATCCTGATCCCTAATCCCTAGCCCCTAGCCCCTAATCCCTGAGCTCAAAACGACCGTCTTTTCCATCCCAGTGCCCCATTTCTCTTGCCTTCTTTGCGCAAGAAATGGCGATGTTCACAAACCCAAAGCTCCGCCCACCCCGCTCTCCGCCGCCAAAGCGAAAGAGCAGGGCCAAGTCCCGCCACCGAATTGTCAAAGATCGAACGCCCCAAGCTCAGACCTCAAAGCTCGATCGAAGCTCGAAGCCAAAATACAAAACCCCCACAGGACCATGAGGTCCGGTAGAGGCCGATGTCAGACACTATCTGACTATAACCACCTTGCAGTTTCTAGGTATCTAGAGTCAACAAAAATCGGCATCATTCCCATTTCGGATTCCCAAATCGGGAATACACGTCAGGAGAGATCAGTAGTGGAATCCACCATGGAAGAGCGGCGCTCCAGTGCCGCGCGAGCCCAAGTCTCGTCTAGCAACGAGACATGCCGAAGAGATATGAAGCGCCCGCAAGCGCCGGACTATGCGATGGCGGCTTTCGGGAAACGCTCCCACCAGACCTTGGGAGCATCAGGATCGCTCAGCATCCGTGACAGCTCATCTTTGATCTCGCGCAGACGCTTAGCGCGCAAATCCAGAGCAGCCTGTTCGGGCTCGGACTGACGGCCCTTTTTGGTCAGGGCATTCAAGGTGCGCAAAGCGTTGATTTCCTGGCGAAGGCTGGAAAGGTGCTCGGAAAGATCAGGCATCTCCTCCATCATACGCCCCGATCGTCAGGATTGACGGTTAATTCGGCAGCGGGGCGTGGTCGGACAATCCGGGGCGAACGATCCGGCGCAGGAGCGAAGCGACAAGCTGGATCGTTCGTGGGCAAGCGGGCGGGGCGCGCCTGAGCCGGGACGCAAAGGAGCGAAGCGACGCGCGCGGCCCGGCGAAGGCGCTCGGGGAAACTCCGGACAACGCGCCCCCACATCCAATAAAAAGCCCCGCCATGAAGTGAGGCCGTTGAGCTTGAGAACACCGGACGCCTGATGCGGACGCCTGATGCCAAACGCCCGCCTTCAGCCGCAGGGGACAGAGTGCCAGAATCAGACCCGGGGCGAACGATCCGGCGCAGGAGCGAAGCGACAAGCTGGATGGTTCGCGGGCAAGCGGGCGGGGCGCGCCTGAACCGGGACGCGAAGAGCGAAGCGACCCGCGCGGCCCGGCGAAGGCGCTCGGGGAAACTCAGGACAACGCGCCCCCACACCCAATAAAAAGCCCCGCCATGAAGTGAGGCCGTTGAGTTTGACAACACCGGACGCCTGATGCCGGACGCCTGATGCCTGCCTCTAGCCCCAGGAGACAGAGTGCCAGAATCAGACCCGGGGCGAACGATCCGGCGCAGGAGCGAAGCGACAAGCTGGATGGTTCGCGGGCAAGCGGGCGGGGCGCGCCTGAACCGGGACGCGAAGGAGCGAAGCGACGCGCGCGGCCCCGGCGAAGGCGCTCGGGGAAACTCCGGACAACGCGCTCCAACACCCAACAAAAAAGCCCCGCCATGAAGTGAGGCCGTTGAGCTTGACAACACCGGACGCCTGATGCCGGACGCCTGATGCCTGCCTCTAGCCCCAGGAGACAGAGTGCCAGAATCAGACCCTGGGGCGAACGATCCTGCGCAGGAGCGAAGCGACAAGCTGGATGGTTCGCGCGCAAGCGGGCGGGGCGCGCCTGAACCGGGACGCGAAGGAGCGAAGCGACGCGCGCGGCCCCGGCGAAGGCGCTCGGGGAAACTCCGGACAACGCGCTCCAACACCCAACAAAAAAGCCCCGCCATGAAGTGAGGCCGTTGAGCTTGACAACACCGGACGCCTGATGCCAGACGCCCGCCTTCAGCCGCAGGGGACAGGTGCCAGAATCAGACCCGGGGCGAACGATCCTGCGCAGGAGCGAAGCGACAAGCTGGATGGTTCGTGGGCAAGCGGGCGGGGCGCGCCTGAACCGGGACGCGAAGGAGCGAAGCGACGCGCGCGGCCCGGCGAAGGCGCTCGCGGAATCGCAGACGCCCAACTCCCACCCAATAAAAAAGCCCCGCCGTGAAGCGGGGCTTCGATTCAAGCTAGAAGCTAAGAGCTAATAGCTAGAAGCAGTCCTTAGTACATGTCGCCCATGCCGCCGCCGTGTCCGCCGCCCTGGGCCGGAGCTTCTTTCTTTTCCGGAATCTCGGCGATCAGGGCTTCGGTGGTCAGCATCAGGCTGGCGATGGAGCCGGCATTCTGCAGCGCGGTGCGCACGACCTTTGTGGGATCGAGCACGCCCGCTTTGACCAGGTCCTCGTACTCGTTGGCGAAGGCGTTGTAACCGAAGTTAGCGTCCTTCGAGTCGAGCACCTTACCCAGCACAACTGCGCCTTCTTCGCCGGCGTTCTCGGCGATCATGCGCAGCGGCTCGGTGATGGCCCGCTTCACGATGTTGATGCCGATCTGCTCGTCGGTATCGGCCTTGATTTTCTCCAGAGCCGCAGCGCAACGCGCCAGAGCCACGCCGCCGCCCGGGACGATTCCCTCTTCCACGGCCGCGCGCGTCGCATGCATCGCATCTTCCACGCGGGCTTTCTTTTCCTTCATTTCGGTTTCGGTCGCGGCGCCAACTTTAATGACGGCCACGCCCCCGACCAGCTTCGCCAGCCGCTCCTGCAGTTTCTCGCGGTCGTAGTCGCTGGTGGTCTTGTCGATCTGGCTGCGAATCTCTTTCACCCGGCCTTCGATCTCCACGTGCTTGCCCTTGCCTTCGACCACCGTGGTGTTGTCTTTGTCGATGGTGATCTTCTTGGCCTGGCCAAGGTCCGAGATCTGTACGTTCTCAAGCTTGATGCCCAGATCTTCAGTGATGGCCTTGCCACCGGTCAGGATCGCGATATCCTGCAGCATCGCCTTGCGGCGATCGCCGAAGCCCGGAGCCTTGACGGCCGCCACTTGCAGCGTGCCACGCAGCTTGTTGACGACCAGAGTCGCGAGCGCCTCACCCTCAACATCCTCTGCGATGATGAGCAGCGGTTTGCCGCCCTTGGCGATCTGCTCAAGCAGCGGGAGCAGGTCCTTCATCGAGCTGATCTTCTTTTCGTGGATCAGAATGTAGGCGTTCTCGATCGCCACTTCCATCCGCTCCGGATCGGTGACGAAGTAAGGAGACAGATATCCGCGGTCGAACTGCATGCCCTCGACCACTTCAAGCTGAGTCTCAAGCGTCTTCGACTCTTCCACGGTGATGACGCCGTCCTTGCCAACTTTCTTCATAGCCTCAGCAATAATCTTCCCTATCGTATCGTCGCTGTTTGCAGACACTGTGCCTACTTGGGCTATCATGTCGCCGGAGACGGGTTTGGAGAATTTGTCGAGTTCGCCTTTTTCGCGTTCGCCGTCTTTGTTGAGTTTGCCGCAGATGGCGGTTACGGCGATTTCAATGCCGCGCTTCAGGGCCATGGGATTGGCGCCGGCGGCTACGGTCTTGACGCCTTCGCGGTAGATGGCCTGGGCTAGAACGGTGGCGGTGGTGGTGCCGTCGCCGGCGATGTCGGAAGTCTTGGAAGCAACTTCACGAACCATCTGCGCGCCCATGTTCTCGAGGCCGTCTCTGAGTTCGATTTCTTTGGCTACGGTGACGCCGTCTTTGGTGATGGTGGGCGAACCGAATTTCTTTTCGATGACAACGTTGCGGCCCTTGGGGCCCAATGTGACCTTCACGGCGTCGGCTAAAACGTTGACGCCGCGGAGAATCGCTTGGCGCGACTCTTCTCCGTGAATGATTTGCTTTGCCATTGTGTGTATCTCCTTGATTTCGTTTTGAGCTGTCAGCTATCGGCTGTCAGCCTTCAGCTAGAAGCTGCTAGCTTCTAGCGGCTAGCTGGAACTTCTGAAGTTGATCCGCGCGAGATCCTTCGCTCCGCCTGAAGAACGGCTCCGCTCAGGATGACAATGCGCGGAGGATGTCAATGCGCCTCAGGATGACAATGCGCGGAGAGCTTATCGCTTCGAGCCTGCCAGTTCTTTCTTGGCTGGGGCGGCGGCGCCGGTCAGGATGCCTAGGACTTCATCTTCTTTCATGATGATGAACTCTTCGCCATCGATCTTGATCTCAGTGCCGGAGTACTTGCCGAACAGGATGCGGTCGCCTTCGTGGACGGCCAGGGGGAAGGTTTTGCCTTCGTCGTTGGTGCGGCCCTTGCCGGTGGAGATGACTTCGCCTTCCTGCGGCTTGTCTTTGGCTGAGTCGGGGATGATGATGCCGCCGCGAGTGGTGGAAGCTTCCTCGACGCGCTTCACCAGAATGCGGTCATGGAGCGGTGAAAATTTCGCCATGTGTTGAACTCCTTTCAAGTAGTTGAATGGATGATCTGCTTACGGCAGACCTCGTAAACGTATGATTTGATAGGGATGGATGACGCTGTTAGCAATCTCTCCTATCGAGTGCTAATTATAGGGATGTGAGTGGGGAGTTGTCAAGGGGTGTGGCGTAAAGGTACTGGTGCCGTTTCAAACGGCACCAGTACCGGCGTAAAGCCGCTACATCACCCGATCAGCGTGGCATTGATTCGGGAGGCTATCCCCTCCACAATGAAGTGAGCACAGGCCTCAAGCAAGAACAGCCTCCCGGGAGGATTACGCCACGAGTTCCTAAGGCGGTGGGGCTTAGGCTGACCGTGGAGAATGCGCGCTAGTTTGGTGCGTCGAAATGGTGATCGTTATGTTGCGCCTCGATCCGGCGTAAGTTTTGGTGTTCGACGAAGAAGTCAAGGGCTCTCACCACAGAGGGTCACAGAGGATCACCGAGGATCACCGAGGATCACAGAGGATCACAGAGGAACGTCAAAATCCCTCATCACAGAGGATCACAGAGGAAACCGACGATAAATAAACGTCGATCTATTTGACGCACTACACTAGTTTGGCAGGCCGGGAGGACAGGGTTAGGGTCTGTGCCCTGGGTCAAGGAAGATTTCGGGGTTCGTGGCGACTCCGCTTGCCCGCGAGCTACGCTCTTCGGCAACGGCCTTCGGCAGAGTGGAATGGTTTTCTTTTTTTTCGTAGCGCGGCCCGTTCGACTGCGGTCGGGGCGGGCTCTGACGGGACGCCCTTTCACGGCGCTGCCGGCGTTCGATGCGGGATTGGCAGCCTGCGGAGCTTCGCTCCGCCGGACAGCCGAGGCCGGCTATCCCGACATGTTTCTCGTTGAAACTGGCTTGTGCGTCCGTGGATTCCTTCGCGGAAAAGCAGGTTCCTCCGCGCTCCCTTCGGTCGCCTGTCGGAATGACATCGTTTTTGTGAATGGCCCACCTATTTCGCAGAGGGCGCGATTTTAGGATGCGGCACCCGGCGGGACGGGGCGTCTGGGGCGGATTCACGTTGACTGGCACATCTTGTTCGCATAAGCTTTGAGGGCTTTCGCCGTCCGCATCTGGCCGTCCGGGTTTCGCCGTTCGCATTCCTTAGGTTCAATTTGCAGCATACGTTCAATCTTTGCCGATCAGCTTTGGGAGGATTCCATGCAGACCGCTTCTCTGAAATGGTTTTCTGTTGCCGCTTCTTTTTTAGCATTGCTATGCGTCGCCGCGGTCTCGGCGCAGGGTCAGTCATTCACCGAGAACGTGCTGTACAGTTTTTGCCCTCAATCAGGTTGCGCGGACGGGTTGAGACCCTACGCCGGCCTGATCATGGATGCGTCGGGTAACCTGTACGGCACCACTGATGAGGGCGGCGCTAAAGGTTATGGAAGCGTGTTCGAGTTGGTCAACTCTTCTGGAACCTACAGCGAGAAGGTGCTGTATAGCTTCACAGACTCTGGCGGAGATGGAGCCTACCCCTATTACGCCGGCGTGATCATGGACGCGTCGGGCAACCTCTATGGCACAACTTTTGTGGGTGGCGCTAAGGGTTATGGAACCGTGTTCGAGTTGGTTAACTCCTCCGGAACCTACAGCGAGAAGGTGCTGTATAGCTTTTGCTCTCAATCAGGTTGCGCGGATGGAAGCTACCCCTACGCCGGCCTGATCATGGACGCGTCGGGCAATCTGTACGGCACTACCTCTTCGGGTGGCGCCACCGCGGGAGGTTATTATGGGACCGTGTTCGAACTGGTCAACTCCTCCGGAACCTACAGCGAGAAAGTGCTGTATAGCTTTTGCTCTCAACCAGGTTGCGCGGACGGCACGGATCCCTACGCCGGCGTGATCATGGACGCGTCGGGCAACCTGTACGGCACTACCGTTTATGGTGGCGCTTACGATGATGGAACCGTGTTCGAGCTGGTCAACTCTTCTGGAACCTACAGCGAGAAGGTGCTGTATAGCTTTTGCTCTCAATCAAATTGCGCGGACGGAGAGTTGCCCTACGCCGGCGTGATCATGGACGCGGCGGGCAATCTGTACGGCACTACTTCTTGGGGTGGCGCCACCGTGGGAGGTTATTATGGGACCGTGTTCGAACTGGTCAACTCCTCCGGAACCTACAGCGAGAAAGTGCTGTATAGCTTTTGCTCTCAATCAGGTTGCGCGGATGGAGACATGCCCTACGCCGGCCTGATCATGGACGCGTCGGGCAACCTGTACGGCACCACCACAGGTGGCGGCAGCGGCGTCGGCAACTCCGCGGGAACCGTATTCGAGCTGGTCAACTCCTCCGGAAGCTATAGTGAAAACGTGCTGTACAACTTCACTGGCTCCAACGGAGCCTCCCCCTTCGGCGGCCTGATCATGAATGCATCGGGCGCCCTTTATGGCACCACCTCAGGTGGCGGCAACGGCGACGGCGCAGGAGTGGTGTTCAGCCTGAACTACATCACCAGCTTATTGATATCCTCGAACCTGGACCCGTCCAGCTATGGGCAGGCGGCGACGTTTACGGCGACGATCAGCACCAGCGAGTCCGGAGACGTGAAGCGACGGAGCAAGCGTAAGGCAGCGCGGCCGCAGGCGATAACCGGAACTGTAACCTGGAGCGCAAACACGGGATGCGGAAGCACGCAGGTGACGGGTAGTCCAGCTACAGCGACGTGTACGACTTCCAGCCTGCCCGTGGGCAACAACACCATCACAGCGACTTACAGCGGCGACGAAGAAGGCAGCAGCGGCGACGACGAGGGCAGCACGGGCACGTTGAGCGGCGGTCAGGTGGTGAATCAGGCTGGCCAGGCGATCTCCTGCTCGGGGATTCCGGCGAGTGGCGCGTATGGCAGCGGGTTTACGGCGTCATGCTCGGCTACGTCGGGCCTGGCGGTGAGCTACGCGAGTTCGGGAGGATGCTCGAACGCGGGAGCAAGCTACTCGATGACGAGCGGGACGACGGCATGCTTGGTCAGCGTTACGCAGTCGGGCAATACCGACTATTTGGCAGCGCCTACGTTCAATCAATCGGTGACGGCGACGAAGATCGATCCCACGGTTTCGTTCACCGGCTTGCCGTCGAGCCTTCCGTATAACAATACCTACACGCTGGCAGCGACCACCAACGCCAGCTCGACGGCGGATATCGTGAACTCCACGCCGACGATCTGCTCTTTAACGTCAGATACGGGGACGGCCGTGACGTTGCTGATCCTGGGCGACACGGGAATGTGTACCATCACAGCGACGTGGCCGGCAGATTCGAACTACAACACCGCTTCGCTGACGCTCTCGGGCACGGCAGTTAAGGGGCAGGCGGCGATTACGTGGGCGACTCCGGCTGCGATTTACTATGGGACGGCGTTAGGCGGCACGCAACTGGACGCGAGTGCGAGTCCGGGCAATGTCTACACCACGCCGGTGTATTCGCCGGCCGCGGGAAAGGTTGAGGCGGTGGGCAATGTGGCGCTGCGAGTGACGTTCGCGGAGCACGGGAATTCTAAATACGGAACCACTGTCGCAACAGTGACGCTGCAGGTATTGCAGGCGGTGACCACAACGACGGTAACGTCGTCGGATCAGACGATTACGCTGAGCAGAACGGGCAGTGCGAGCGCGACCGTGGATTTCAACGTGGGCAGCCACAAGCCGACAGGAACGGTGACGTTGAGCACAACACCTGCGGGTCCGACTTGCACGGGCACGGTGGCATCGGCGACCGGGGACGGGCATTGCAAGCTGACGTTCACGACGGCGGACACGTACACAGTCAACGCCTCGTACGGTGGTGATGGCAATCATGGGGGCAGCAACAATTTGGGCCAGAACCCGGCCGTGACGGTAACCGTCAACCCGTAGAGTTGGGGCAGGGGTGGAGCTGTTGTGTATTTCTGCCGCCTTGACGCGGCGCGGGGCGCTCCTGGCTAGTTGCATAGGTCCTTCGTTGGGAGTCCTCGGCGAAGCCGAGGACTCCGCTGCGGCGAGAGGCTGGCCGGCTTTTGCTATCCGGCTGAAACCTCAGAGCCTTTCACCACAGAGGACACAGAGATCACCGAGGCGAAAGGGATGCGCGGCGGCGGCGTAGCGCTCGCGGTATTCGGGATGGCGCGGGGTGCATCCCCGGCGGGATGCATAGGTCCTTCGTTGGGAGTCCTCGGCGAAGCCGAGGACTCCGCTGCCTCAGGATGACAACGTGGTTGGAGGGGCGAAGGGTATCGTGCTTATCATGGCTTTGCCGGCTATCCTGCTTAGCCGGCGCGGCGGATGCGGGGGGCTTGTCTGGGATCGGGTTTGGGTTCGGGCTTTGGTTCGGGGAGCAGGCCGATTACGCCGCGGAGGCTCTCCCAGGCGGCTTGATTTAGCGAGGGCTCGGCGCTGACTATTTCGCGGATCATCTCCCAGGCGACCAAATTCAGGGCTCCGTCTGGCGGCATGCCCATGGCCAGGGAGACGGAACATTGCGGGCAGAAGCAGATGCGCTGGGCTGCCGACTTTTGGCGCGGCCTTACGCCGACCGTCTGCGCGAACATGTAGACGGCTACGGATTTGTCTCCGGATTCGATCTCTCGCCTGCAGCGCAGGCAGGATGGCAGTTGCACGGTTCCCCCGCTTTCCCTGTTTCGCCGAAAACCCGCCGGGATGTGTTGAAAGTACTTGCATGGTCGTCGAAGGCTTGCGGGTGCCGCAAGTGCAAAGGCGGATTCCGGCCGGTCCCCAGATTCCCCCTTGGGGCTGGAGGCCTAAAAGCAGGTTCCTCACCGCGCCTTCGGCCCGGTTCGGAATGACAAATTGGGGAAGCAGTGTGCAAGAACCTTCATCCTTGACGTGGCAGCGGGGGCGGACAAGAATATAAGGACGAAGACCGGCCTGGAATTCAGCCTCTCCAACGCCCACGAGCGGGCGTCCTCCCTGGGGAGTGGCATCAGGGCTCGATTCGATGTGCGCGATTCTTTCTTGTGATGGGGCATTGGCGATTCGTGCCTTGCGGAGGGAAACTTGCTCACACTCCACGCTGATTGGGGATTCCAATGAAGCCTGCTGCACGGGGTAATCGGAAGACCGCGCGGTCCCATTCCTATCCGATCGTTTCCTATCTGATGGTTCATCCGGCGTGGATTGCTGCGCTGGTGCTGATGCTGAGCGCGGCGAAGATTCCTACGGTCTCGGCTAAGCCGGGGCGCGGCTTGGGTGCGAATGACTTGTCTGCGGCTTCTGCGGCGCAGGCAAAAGGAATGCAGACTCTTGGGAACGTTCCTCTAAGCTTTGAAGCGAATGTGGGACAGGCGGATGCGAACGTGCGATTTCTTTCGCGCGGGGCGGGATACACGATCTTTCTGACTGCGAATGAGGCGGTGTTTTCTCTGCAGAAGACTTCTTTCGGGAAGAGTTCGCTGCAGGCTTCGAAGTCTGCCGAGACGCAGGCGACCGATCCGGTATCAGTTCCTCGTCCAAGCTCCATCTCTTATTCGGTGGTGCGGATGAGCTTGCCGGGGGCGAATCCGCGGGCGTTGCGCGGCGTCGATGAACTTGCCGGCAAGACCAATTATTTCCGCGGCAAGGATCGCTCGAAGTGGCGGGCGAATGTTTCGAATTATGCGCGGGTGCGGTATGAGGAGGTTTATCCCCGGATCGATCTGGTGTACTACGGAAATCAGGGAAAACTTGAGTCCGACTTCATTCTTTCGCCGGGGGCCGATCCGAACGACATTGCTATGAAGTTTTCGGGTGCGCGCAGCGTGCGCGTGGACTCTGTGAGCGGCGATCTGGTGGTGAAGGCGGGCAGTGAGGAAATCCGGCTGCATAAGCCGGTCGCTTATCAGGGCGGGGCGAGTCAGGACGATTCTGCCGCCGATGCTAAAGCAACGCAAGTCGCCGCGAATTACGAGCTAGACGAGCGCAATCGCGTCAGCTTCCGCCTGGGCGCTTATGATCGCAGTAAGCCTCTGGTGATCGATCCCGCGGTCAGCTATTCCACTTATCTCGGCGGCAAATCGAACGACTACGGCAACAGCATCGCGGTCGATTCCAGCGGCAACGTCTATGTGGCCGGATACACGGGATCTACGAATTTCCCGGCCACCACCGGCGCTTATCAAACCAAATGCTCGGGCAGTTGCAGCGGCACTTTCGACGCCTTCGTTACCAAGCTGGATGCCGCGGGCTCGGCTTTGATCTATTCCACTTATCTCGGCGGCACCGAGGACGATTACGCATACGGCATCACGCTGGACGCTTCGGACAACGCCTACATCGTGGGCCAGACGTTCTCTTCCGACTTTCCCGTTACCACGGGCGCGTATCAGACCGCCTGCGGCGGAGGCTCCTGCGCCGGCGGCGATGCTTTCATCACCGAACTGAATTCCTCGGGCTCGGCGCTGATTTATTCCACCTATCTCGGCGGCCCCGGTAAGAATCAGGGCAACGCCATCGTGCTCGATTCTTCCGACAATGCCTACGTCACGGGATGGACGCAGTCCACCAGTTTCCCGGTCACGCCGTTTGCGTTTCAGACCAAGTGCTTCTGCACCAATAAGCCGGCGGTGTTTGTGACCAAGTTGAATCCGCAGGGCGCGGGCTTGGTTTACTCGACATACCTTGGCGGCAAGATGGCCAATGTGGGCTACGGCGTCGCGGTGAACACTGCCGGAAACGCCTATGTTGTCGGGTATACGGCTTCGGCAAATTTTCCCACTACCACGGGAGCTTTCCAGACCACGTTGAATGCGGCGTACGCAGGTTTCGTCACCGAGTTCAATACCACCGGCACAGCGCAGGTGTATTCGACGTATCTGGGCGGCAGCAGCACTGGCACCACCCCCTGTGAAGCCTGTGCCACGAGCATTGCGCTCGATAGTTCCGGGGATGCGTTCGTGGCCGGCCTGACCGCCGAATCGAACTTTCCGGTGACTCCCGGAGCTTTCCAGACTACGAATCAAAGCACCAGCAATGGCCACAACGCGTTCGTGACCGAACTCAATCCCACGGGCACGGCGGAGACCTTCTCCACGTATCTGGGAGGAAGCGGCGACACTGGAGCCAACGCTGTGGCCGTGGAGCCGGCAACTGGCAACGTATGGGTGAAGGGCAACACCTTAGCCACCAATTTCCCGGTCACGCCGGGATGTTTCCAACCGGCCAGTGGCGGAAACTACGACTACTTTCTCGTCCTGCTTAATTCCACCGGCACCAGCGAGCTCTACGGAACCTATCTTGGCGGAGCGGGCGTGGAGTATGGCGGGGCCACTACATTGATGGCGCTCGATACACAGATTCCGCCGAATGTCTACCTCGCCGGATACACCACCTCGACGAACTATCCCGTGACCACGGGAGCCTACCAGTTGAAGAATGCGGGCGACAACGATGCCGTGATCACGAAGTTCACTCCCAGCCCGAACGTTGGTCTTGCGCCCGCCAGCCTGGGCTTCGGCAGCCAGATCGTCGGCACCACGAGCAACTCGCAGACCGTCACGCTGACCAATACGGGTAATACCGACCTCAACGCCCCTACCATTGTCATCACCGGCACAAACAAAGCCGACTTCGGGCAATCGAATGGCTGCAACGAAACCATATCGCCGCAAACGTCGTGCACAGTTTCAGTGTGGTTCACGCCCAGCTTATTCCAGGCTGAAAGCGCAACCCTCAACTTCGCCGACAACGCGCCTGCCAGTCCGCAGACTATTCCTCTCAGCGGCACCGGCATTGCGAACGGACCCGCGGTCGCGCTCACGCCATCAAGCCTGACGTTCCCGGTGACGCTGCTCAACGTGAAGAGCGCCACGCAAACCATTACACTCTCGAACCCCGGCACGGCGACGCTCGACCTGACTTCGATTGTGGCCAGCGGAAACTTCTCTGAAACCAACACTTGCGGAGCGACCGTTGCGGTGAACGGAAGCTGCACCATCACCGTCACCTTCATGCCCACGCAGATCAACACTCTCACCGGCGCGATCACAGTGACCGACAATGCGCCCACCAGCCCGCAAAGCGCGTCGTTGAGCGGCACGGGTACGGAAGTGAAGCTTTCGCTGGCGCAGATTAATTTCGGCGATGTCACCGTAGGCACGAGCAGTTCCCCGCGCGTGATCACGCTCACCAACGAGGGCACGACTGCCCTGACGCTGAGCCCGACCACCATCACCGGGACCGATCCCACTGACTTCGCCCAAACTAACAACTGCGGCACCAGCGTCAATGCCGGAGCCAAGTGCACCTTCGATGTGACTTTTACTCCGCTGGTCAAAGGCGCGCTCAGCGCCACGCTCACGGTCACCGACAACGGCGGGGGCAGCCCGCAAACGGTGAACCTGATCGGCATTGGACAATAAAAAACGGCGAACATTTTCGTTCGCCGCTGGCACGCAACTCACAGCTGCTGTTTTAGCCGCTCGACCTTGATCTACTCAACTGTGAACGATTCGCAGCTGCTCCAGTAGCCTCCGGCCACATACAGATAAACATTCCCCGAGGTTGCATTGCTGGGGATCGTTGCCGTGACGAGAGTCGACGATGCCTGCTTAAACGTAGCGGGCGTTCCGTTGAAGGTCACCTCTGTGATGGCCGCAAAAGTGTCGCGGTTTGGCGTGATGTCGACGACCGTTCCTGGATAGGCCGCCCCGGGAGAAATGATGGTGCAGGGTGGTCTTGTTTTGGCCGGCGGAGCTTCGCCGACCGCCGATGCCGAGGCGTTGATCGTCTCTTTCAGCGTGCCGGACGAGGAGTTTCCCCAGCCGCTCCCGATAAAGCTCGCCGTGATGCTATCCGTGCCGACGGGCAGATTCGTTATGCCTATCACGAATACGCCGCCGCTCAGTGAGCCACTCCCGATCACCGTGCTGCCGTTGTAAAACATCACCGTTCCGGCGGGCACGCCATACGACGAGGTGACGATCGCCTTGAAGCTCACCGCCTCGCCTTCGGTCGCCGGATTCAGATTCGAACTTATTGTCGTCGCAGTCGGATACGGCATGTGTTTCGACCAGCCATTTGCGCCTTCCGCCGTCGCCGACACCGTTTGTTCCAGCGCCTTTGACGAGCTGGGTTCTGCGGTCGTCCAACCGCCGAAACTTGCGGTGATGCTCGATGTTCCCAGCGGCAGCGTCGATATCGCCAACTGCGCCACTCCGCCGACTGCGCTGGTCAGGTTCACTGTGCCCAGGGTCAGGCTGCCGTTCAGGAACGTGACCGTCCCTCCCAGTGGCGGACCCCAAACTCCTCCGGTCACTACTGCGGTGAAGGTTACCTGTTGGCCCGCGGCCGACGGATTCAGGCTGGAGTTGATCGTCGTGGTGGTGGAGTGCGGAGCGTCCCTGACTGGGGCTCGGCCACTCGCCGTCATCCGATAGACCGCGCCATATCCATAAGCGCCGCCTATCGTGGTCGCGCGATAGATATTTCCGTCGGAATCCTGCGCGTCGTTCCGCGCTAGCCTCTGCTCCAGATTCGCATTTTTGCAACTCGCCGCGGACACGCAGTTGGTCACCGCTGACTCCTGCCCGTCCATGCTCGTTCCATCTATGCTCATCTCAAAGGTCACGCCCGCGCCGTAAGCTCCTCCAAGCGCGGTGACGCCGTACAGTTTTCCTGCGTTCCAAGCCAAATCGGTTGGACCATTTCCATCCGCACAGTTCGTGAGCGAACAGAAGTTGTAGAGCGCCGTGTACCTGCCGGTTGCGTCAATCGTAAACACGGTACCTGCGCCGTAGGTTCCGCCCTGCGAAGTTGCGCCGTAAAGATTTCCGGAAGAATCTTCGGTCAGTCCCAGGGGAAACTTTCCGCCCAGGCATCCCCACGACGGACAAAAGCTGTAGACCACAGTCTCTTTGCCCGCGGGGTCGAGTTTGTAGACTGTGCCTGCGTTGTTCGCTCCGCCAAAGGTCGTCGTGCCGTACAAATTGCCGGCGGCGGCGCGGATCAGGCGTCCCGAAGGAAACGCTCCATCGAGGCCGCGATTCGCGCTGAAAATATCGGAGTTGCCTGCACTGGGATTATCCGAACTGGAACCGTTGGGATTGAAACTATAAAGGACGGTTGAACCGGAAGCCGGAGCTTCCGCCTGCTGCGCTCCCGAAACTTGTGCCAGGCATGCGGCGCATGCCAGAAAGAGCACCACCAGAGCGAGCACAATGGCCGCGCGCCCCACAAGGCGTCCTAATTCGGACGCCAGCTTTGTTTCCTGTGAATCGTTCCATTGAGACTGGGAATAACTTACGGTCACGGCTTCCTCCGCCAATCTGAAGATGGAGCCGGATGCAGTTCTCTTGCCCAGAAGTCTGGAATCGCAGAGCTCTGCAAGTTTCCCCTGCCTGCAGAACCCGGTCACAGAATCCTGTCGAGAGATCCTCGGAACGTCACCGCCCACCACACCCGGCTCTACCTGCTATAAGCGGGGAAATTGCGAGGGAATGCGCAGAGGAAAACGTGCAGAGGAGAAGGTAGTGTCCTAAGTTGTCGTGCCTCCGCTTGAGCGCGTGTAGAGGCTTCCGCAAACAGCAGGTTCCTCACCGGCGCTTCGCGCCGGTTCGGAATGACATCTTGAAGTTAGGACACTACCGAGGAGAACGCGATGCGGCGATTGATAAAGAATGAGTGGGGCGAAGGCCGCGTTTGTCCGGCTCCGAGCGGTGTCGAAGAGGCCCACCCTCCCGCACAAAACGCGGGAAGGGTGGGGCAACCAGAGTCTTAAGAATCGCTCGGCACTATTTGGCAGCGTCTTTCTTTTTGGCGAAGGAGCGGACGTAGTTGACCAGATCCCAGTTTTCTTGTGTTTTGATGCGCGGACCTTCGGCGGGCATATCCTGCGCGCCGTTCTTGATGATGTAGAAGATTTCGCCGTCGGTGCGATCTTTGATCGTAGTGGGATCGGTGAAGTCGACCATGGTCAGCTTCATGTCCTGGCCGGTCTCGCCTTTGCCGTTGCCATTGGCGTTGTGACACATGGCGCAGTCGAGATTCCACCACTTCTTGGCGCGGGCGAGAGATTCGGGAGAGGACTTCACCGGATTCGGCGCTTTCGCCGCTTCCGCTGGAACGGCGGCATAGATGGATGGTTTTGGGGCCGTGGGATCGGGCGATTGAGATTGCGAAACGAGGGGGACTGCGAGGATGCAGAGTGCTGGAAGAGCCAGTGCGAGACGGTACACAGGAGCCTCCTGCTAATTCCAGGTTTCTAACAAACAAGTGATTCTAGCACCGTTGCGGGCGGAGTTCTGTGCGCGGGATCACCTGGCGGGGTCATACGGCAATGCTCTGAGCGGCCTCGTCGAGGGCGGCGGAGAGTGCTTCGGCTTTGGGCGCGCCGCCTTGGGCGAAGTCTTTGGAGCCGCCGCCGCGTCCGCCGAGCTCTTGCATGGTTTGCTTGAGGAGCGCACCCATATCGAAGGGCTGGCCCGGTGATTGCGCAAAGACCAGCGAGGGTTGCGGCGACTGCGACGCCAGCAGTGCGATTGCGTTGGGTACGAGCCGGGTTAATTTCTGCGCCAGAAGTTTGAGCGAGTTCATGTCGCGATCGGGGAAGGTGCGAACGACTAGTCTGCGGCCGTTGTGCTCGGGAGTTTCGGCGAGGAGCGTGGCGGCCTGGGCTGCGGCGAGTTCTTCGAGCGACTGCTCGTGCTGCTTGCGGAGGGTGCGAATTTCGTCGAGCGATTTGCGGGCTTGTTGCGGGACGTCATAGATGTGTGCGGAAAAAAGCGCGGCGGATTCGGTGAGCGTGGTGAAATCATGGCGGGCGGTGGCCACGGCGCGCTGGCCGGCTACAAATTCGACGCGCCATCCCTGGCGGACTCGTTCAAACTTGCGGAGAAGGATGCAGCCGATTTGCCCGGTCTGGTTGACGTGGGTGCCGCCGCAGGCGCTGACGTCGACATCGCGAATGTCGATGATGCGGAGTTGGTCGCGATCGGCGGCGGGAACTTTGCGCAGTCCGAGTGTGGCGGCCTGGTCGCGAGTAACGAAACGGATTTCGACAGGGTGGTTTTCAAGGATGATTTCGTTGGCGAGGCGCTCGGCTTGCTCGACTTGGCTGCGCGTTAGATTGGGCGTGTCCAAATCAATGGAGCAGTAGTCGTCTGCCATGTGGAACGAAACCGTGGGCAGGTTGAACCGGAGAATGAAGGCGGCGGAGAGGACGTGCTGTCCGGAATGTTGCTGCATGTGATCGCGGCGGCGCGTGGGGTCGATCTGGCCGTGGATTTTGCTGCCGGGCTTGATTGCTTTGGGCGGGGCTTCGAGGTAGTGGATGACGCGGCCGTCTTCGGTGTCGGCGACTTCGACTACTTTGAGGGACTCGGTTTCGAGCGGGCTTGCTTCGCTCGCGGGACGGACGAATGCGTCCCTCCCTACATTGGTTGGCGCGACGTTGTCTGACGCGAGATGGATCAGGCCGGTGTCAAAGATTTGTCCGCCGCTGGTCGGGTAGAATGCGGTGCGGTCGAGAATGATGGCTGGGCGCGGGTCGTGGGAGATTTCGCGGACTTCGGCGTCAAAGTTGTAGAGGAAAGAGTCGTGGTAGTAGAGGCGGTCAGTCATGGTGAACCTCTATTTCATCACAGAGGGTGTTGCAGAACACAGCGAAAGACTCACCGCAGAGGGCACAGAGAGCACGGAGGGCGAAGTTCGAGGCAATGCATCACAACTTTGCTGGCCGCTGGGAGTTGTCTGGGCTATTTCGCGGGCTTGCCGTTATCGGTTACCGCGCCGTCTTGAAAGACGATCAGGTGTTTTTCTTTGAAGGCTTTTTTCCGTTGTGCTTCGGGCTCGAACGGGCCCAGGAAGCCCTGCATGGTGAGGGTGACGGAGTGGCGGTCGCTGCGCATGTCGTCGGCTTTGGCGCAGGTTCCTACTTCGTTTGAGACTGTGGCACCGGATTTCGACACGCTCACAAAATAGTAGCGGTAGGGGCAGGCTATGCCATCGCTGGCCGTGACCACCACTACGTCGCTGTCAGCCCGGTTGTAGACGACGGTCAAGTCGAGCGTGCGGCTGGTTTCAATTCCGGGTTGGACCAGGCGGCCGCGGAAGCGCAGTTTGTCGTTGTCGTCGAATTTGACCGTGCCGAAGCGGGTGCGGACCTGCTCATCGGAACTCTGGGGCTCGGAACTCTGAGTGAAGGCACACGGGCGCATGAGCAAAAGCAGCGCCGCTAGGATGAATGTGGCGTTCCGTATCGTCATGAATATTGAACCGGAGGCCGCGCATCCTGTGCGGATGCGCGGTCTCCGGTCTTCAACGACTTGCGCGTTGGAGCCTGGGTTGAGCGGTCCAGAAATACGCCGCGATGTTACGCCGCGAGTTTCGGGGACTTCTGGTAGCCGGCCGCGTCGGTGGACTTGGCCGCCAGGAAATTCTTGACGCCGATGCCTGCGAAGTAGAGGCTGATCAGAATCGACAGATACGTTCCCAAGCCATAGGAGAACGCCTTCATCATTTCGTCGGTCGCTTGCTTCTGGGCTTCGGCGAAGGGTCCGGAAGCAGCAACGCCGCCACCCATGGCGGTCGACAGGCTGCTGCGAACCATGATTCCGACGATCACCATGAATACGAGCGGAAGGACGCCCAACAGGTACGCCCGCTTGTCTTTCCAGAAGGCATAAACGAACGGACCGGCCAGGCAGACAATGGCGAAGAATCCATAGATACCAGCGCCACCGCCGCGCGCAGCGTGCTCCATTACCTCCATGATGTTGCTGGCATTCAGAAAGCCCAGAATCTGCCAGAAGGTAAAGTCCAGTTTCCCGCCGAAAGGCATCTGCATGGAAGCCGCGGTCAGGAATATCCAGGAAATCAGCAGCAGTGCGCCGGCAATCAGGTTGGTCAAACCGACCGCAGCCACGGCCTTGTCGAAGACTTTCTTGCCCTGATCTTTGGCGGCTCCCAGAGCAACTCCCGCCTGCTCCTTGGCCAATTGAGATTCGTTAACGGTCGTGATTCCCGTAATCTTTCCGTCCGCGTCAAACTCCACGTCCACGGTTAAACCGGGGCGGGGTGCCTGTTCCGATTTCCAAACACCTTCCAGTGAAAACGGATACTGCTGTCCTTCCACCATCAACAGGCCGGGGCCTGCGTTGGTGTCGCGTAGAACCTTGCCTCGTTTTGTCATAAGAGTCTCCAATTCGCAAGTCTAAGTTTTCAGGTCACACAACACGAGATGTTGTCGCCTGCGGGCTGAACCTTCGGCAGTAGGTTGAGGGTGAGCGATCAGCCGGTATTCCCTGCCGAAATCTCTTGTGCCGAAGCCTTCCACTTCCTTTAGCGCAAAACCGGGGCCAGAACCCTCATAATGCGGGAGAATATTACTTTAGCGCCCCTCAGGCTGCAAGGACGATTTTTGCGGCCTGGTGGGGTCAGCAGGCTGCTATCTGCCCTAAGTGGCGATGTCTTCCTTGCTGACGTCCTCCCGGATGAGGTTCTCTATAGCCCTGACGCCGTCTTCGTTGTCGTATAGGATTGCGCTGGCCGTACGGATTCTGGCACGCAATTCCGAGCGCGCGTTGGCGTCGGTTCCCAGATGGATGGCTAACTCGATGTAGTGATCGTGGTCGCGCGCAACCGCGTCGGCAATGCCCATCAGGCGATAGAAGCCGGCGGTATGACGTGCCCGCATGAACTTTCCGGGCCAAGTGACGATCGGAGTTCCGTTCGCAAAGGCCTCCAGACTGGTGTTCCCGCCGCTGTAGTGCAAAGGATCGAGAGTGAGGTCACACAGCTGGAACAGATGCACAAACTCTGCATGGGAGAGCGGCCCGAGAATATGAATACGGTCGGCCACTTCCGGAGAAAACCCGGTCATGCGCGACTTCACCAGCGCCATGGTTTCGGTGTCTTTGCCCGCCGCCAGCACCAAATGGCTTGCCGGCACGGCCTGCAGGATCTGAACCAAAACCCGGTCGAAATCAGGATGGAACTTAAAAGGAGTCTGAGGACACAGGTATAGGGGTGCGTGTTGCGGCAGGCCCAAACTGCGGCGGCTCAGCAGAGACCGGGGCGGAAGCGGCCGGGCATACACCACCGTGGGTCCGGGCAAACGGATCAGCCGTTCGCCGTAATGGCTCTCGCCGTCAGTGGGCTCCATGCAATCCGGCGAAAAGAACAGGTCGATGCTTTCCAGTCCGGTCGTATCCGGATGTCCCCACAACACGCCCTGTCGCCGAGCCAGACGGGCGTGAGCCAGAAACAATGTCAGGAAGTCCATCCCCAGATCCAGATAGAGGAGCACATCCAAGTCTTCGGAAGCGATCGCTTGCTGTGCGGCCACCAGATTGGGGAGCAACGAAATACGACGTTTTCCGGGCAGGAATGCGGATGCAAGCACATCGTCCTGGCCCTGAAAAGAGAAAACGGAAACGTCGAACGCCGCACTGTCAAAAGCCCGGAGCATGCCCATAAAGAGGCGGGAAATCGTGTGTTCGCGAAAATGCCAGGAGATAAACCCGACGCGAGGCCGTCCGGGACGGCGCGGACGAAGGCAATGCGGAGCCGTCCAATCCAGCTTGGGATCGGCCCGGCTACAAACCTTATGGAACAGACGGTGAAGAGACAGATTGTCGTGCTCTCCGTGATATGCCAGGAGAAAGAGGGTCCAGGCAACATCGGTTACGGCATCGGCTGGCACGGGTGGGGCTTGGGCGAGCGCGCTCAAGCGCGCGCGCACATTTTCGCGCGCCGCCAGAATGCCTGGCCGCGAAGGCAGCACCCTGGGGAGCAAGACGGAACGCCGGATCATCAATCCGCCGGACGAGCGCAGGGACAACGCATGATCAAAGCTGTGCTCAGCGCCGGCAAGATCGTTCTGCCGCCATTGCATAGTCCCCAGAAGGCTGTAGGCCCGCTCCTCGGCAATGACGACCGGCTCGCGCTGCTCGACTGGAATCTCAGCGATGCGCGCAAGGGTGGAAATTTGCTCCGCGATCGCCTTTAGTTCTTCCACCTTCCTCATAACACCGCCAGTGTCTCGTGCTCACGACTAGATTGTCTACGTCGCGCAGATTCAGGCCGGCACAGCGCGGACTCTTTCGCCTTACTCAGGATACGATTCCCGGGCCCGCACGATTCGAATCCACGAACAAAAAATCCCGCCCATGCGCAACCCAAGCGCAGGGGTGGGACGGTTGGCAAGACAACGGGCTAGGAGCCGCTTGCGGGATTGAACGAGGTAGAAACATAGGAGACGCTGCCGGTGCTGAAGCTGAGATTGCCGACATGGACGATTACGAACGTGTTGTCTTCGGTATCGCCGGAGCTGAAAACGTAGCCGGTCGTAGTGTCCAGGCGAGCCACGGCTGTGTAATTGATTTCCGGTCCGAACTCTTCGAACCAACTCCAGTTCTCAGCGGCCTCGCATTCCGTCGACGTTGGTCCGTCGCTGTAACAGACTTCCTCCTGGTAGGTTGCGATGGGGTCGTAGAAATAGAGATCGCCATGGGCAGATTGCCCGGTGCTTCCGCCCTGCACCGTCTGGCTCCAGGTCAGCCAGTCGCTTTTGTAGATCGCGCTTCCGGAGCCGGTGACGGGCGTAGCGCCCACCGATCCCGTATCCTCCCAGGTAGCGTCGGTCCCTTTCTTGTTGATAGTACCGGTCTCGGTAAGTTGAGTGGTCTGGCCATCGATCGACCCGGAGAAATTGAGCGTCCATCCGGTGCTGGTAATGGTTCCGCTCCAGGTTCCGGATACGGGTCCGCCGAGATTGAAGGCGAGCAGCGCCTCCACGTTCTGGGTGGCTTCCAGAGAAATCACCGCGTTCTGTTGCTGATCCGTCAATTTCGCCTTGACCTGCGAGCGCACTGGGGAATGAGAATTGGAGCTCCCGTCGACTCCCTGCGCGAACCCATCAGCCGGCATGAAGGCCACGGCGATCGCAAACAAAGAAATGAGGGCGCAACGTTTCACTGACTTGGTTGTAGGCTGCATTGCAACTGTTTTCGACGAACCATAGATCCGGGGCATATCACTCTCCTAGTAGTTGGGGTGGCCGGCTGAGTTTTTGAAGGCCTGCGGTTCAGCCGGCTTTTCTGGCCTTCACTACAAAACGCGACGTTGCGGAGATTTCGGGGTCATTGGGCCAAAAAGGTCTGGCTGGCCAGCCCACGAATCTACAAAACTTTACTCGTCGACGGCAGCCCGGCACACGACATCGGCAGCGTTCCGGGGTTTGCGTCATCGAACCTTCTGCCGGAAAATGTCGAGGGGCACACGTGAAATCAAAGCTAAAGCTTCAGCGGCATTGCGATAAAACACTTCCCACTCGAAGAATCAGCACAGCCTGTCTGATCCCAATCTTCCTGCTTGTGATGAGCGGATGCGCATCCCTGCAGGTCCACCTGGGAATGAAGGTTTACCTCGACAAGACCCCAGTCACATCTATGAAAGCCAGCCTGGCCCAAGGTGTGGGAATTGGGCCGGGAGAGAAGGTGGCGCTGGTGGCGCTATTCACCCAGCCGGACGGCAAGGTCCTGCAAACCGAAGGGGCAGGCCAAGGGAAGATCATGTGGAAAGACCTCAAAGTCGCGGCCACGGTTGCGATGGTGAACCAGAAAGGCATTGTGTCGCTTGCGAAAGATCCCAGGATCAGCGACGGCAAGGTTCCGCACATCACCATCACGGTGCCCAGCCATCCTGACCTGCGCGCCGATCTCGACATTCCCGTGCGCTACGACGAGAAGTACACCGCGAATTTCTCCGGCAGCCCCGGCTCCAGCGGCATGAATGGCATGGATGGAACCGATGGCACTCCCGGCAGCATGGGCTCCATGGATCCGAACAATCCCTCCCCAGGCGGCGACGGCGGCAACGGTAGCGATGGCTCAAACGGCCAGGACGGAAGCAATGGAGGCGACGCGCTGCCTGTGCAAGTTCGAGTGGCGTTCCGGGCCGGGGGCCATCCCCTGCTGCAGGTGGGAGTTTCTGCCGCGGGTCATGAGAAGTTCTACCTGGTCGATCCTCAGGGAGGTTCGCTCATGGTCAGAGCTGACGGCGGTGCTGGAGGATCTGGAGGCCGAGGCGGACGTGGTGGCCGAGGCGGCTCCGGAGGAACCGGAACACCCAACGGCAATAGTGGGCGGGATGGAATCCGATGGACACAGCGGCTCCGATGGTTCGTTCGGCAGGGGCGGTAGCATCACCGTAACCTACGATCCACAAGCCAAACCGTACTTGTTGGCGATCCGTCTGTCCAACTCGAATGGCCCCAAGCCAGTATTCATGGAAGCGCCGGTGGCTCCCCTGTGGTGAAGTCGGTGCAATAAGGACTGGGGTTGTAACATCGCGGTTACACGCATTGTCGCAGTAGGGGCCGGCTCAGTACGGGCCGATGATGCCCGCGATTTGGCGGGACTTCGGCTTGGCTGCCGCTGCCGGCCTCGCGGGCAGGAGTGCCCGCGCCACACTGGCTTGGGCCACACTCACATCCAGCACGTCGAGATACTTCAGGCCGCTGCCGGTGTTGAACAGGACTACTGTATCTTCTGGCCTGAGAAATCCGCTGGCAATCAGTTTGCGGTAGGCGACCAGGCAGGCTGCGCCTTCGGGGGCGGCGAAGATGCCTTCGGTTTTTGCCCAGTGGCGCGTGGCTTCCAGAATTTCTTTGTCCGTGGCGCTGACGGCTGTGCCGTGGGACTTCTTTAATATGTCGAGAATCAGATAGTCGGCGTAGGGTTTCGGCACGCGCAGTCCGGAGGCGAGCGTGGCGGCGTTCGGCCACATCTCGACCGTCGCCTTCCCTTCTTCCCAAGCCTTCACGACTGGAGCGCAGCCGGCCGATTGCACGCTGATCATCTTTGGCCTTTCTGTGCCGGGCGTCTCCGAGGAAATCCAGCCCAGGGCTTCCATTTCCTCGAAAGCCTTCCACATGCCGAGCAGGCCCACGCCTCCGCCGGTGGGATAGATGATGGCGTGCGGCAAGCGCCAGCCGAGTTGCTCGGCGACTTCGTATCCCATGGTCTTCTTGCCCTCGACGCGATAGGGCTCTTTCGTTGTGCTGACATCGAACCATCCTTCTTTATCCCAAGAATCGGAAGCTTTCAGTTCGGCGACCTTTTTCGCGCAGTCGCTGATGAGTCCGTCGACGAGCGTGACCTGCGCGCCATAGTAATCGCACTCGATGCGGTTGGCGGCGGGCACATCTTTGGGCATGAAGATGTGGGCTTCGAGCGACGCGGCGGCGGCGTAGGCGGCGAGGGCTCCGGCCGCATTGCCGGCGGAAGGAATGGCAAGCTTTTTCAGCCCGAAATGGCGGGCCATGGTCACACAGGCGGAAAGTCCGCGGGCTTTGAACGATCCGGTCGGATTGAGGCCTTCGTCTTTAATAAAGACGTTGGCGAATTCGCGGCTGGGCAGCATGGGCGTGAAACCTTCGCCGAGAGAAACGGGATCGGCTGCGGGAAGGATCGCGTCGTAGCGCCACATGGTGGGCGTGCGTCCGGCGAGGCGGGCGGAGGAGATCTGCTTCTTGATTGCAGCAAGGTCGTATCGGGCGTAGAGAACGCCTCCGTCTTTGGGGCAAACGGATTGCGGCCGGTCGGCGGGATAAGGTTCGCCGCAGCGGGTGCATTCCAGATGGGTGAGCATGACGAGGGTGAGTTTAGCACTCAGGTAGTGAGCCACTCTACGCAGGCGTTGACATTTTTCTTACAGCGTTAGGCTCGGCCTTGCGATAATATCGACCATCGCAAGGGAGGATCGAGGAAAGTCGAATGTCAAAATTCTTGATTGGACTGATCGTGGGACTCCTAACCGTGCCGCTGCTGGTTTATTCCTACTTCGCCACCGGCATGGCACCGGTCGCGACCGCTGCGGGCGGGATGCCGTTTGAAGAAACGCTGGCGCACATGGCGCTGCGCGCACGCATGGAAAAAGAAATGCCGAAGTCGGTGCCCATCGCCGCCGATGAAGCGGCGTATGACGCCGGCGCGGCCATCTATCGGGATAACTGCGCGGTCTGCCACGGGCTGCCGCTATCTCCGATGTCGCACATCGCGCAGGGCATGGCTCCCAAGCCTCCGCAACTGCTTGAAGGCACCGGCGTCACCGACGATCCTCCCGGCGAAACCTACTGGAAAGTAGCGGGGGGAATCCGCATGACCGGCATGCCGGGATTCGAGAAATCGCTCTCCTCCACGCAGGTGTGGCAGGTGAGCCTGCTGGTCGCCAATGCGGATAAGCTACCGGCCTCGGCCAAACAGATTCTGGTGGGAGGAACTGCGCCGGCTGCACCGACAACAACCGCGCCGCCGAATATGCCGACTTCGCCGCAGCCAGCTAAGTAGTGGGCGTGATCACCGAGAAGGCGCGGCTTCCAGGCGGACAATGTCGCCGCGCACTTGATTGGCACGCGGTCCGGTGGGCTCTTCCTTAAGAAACGTCTGAAACTCGGCCAGCGCGAGTAGAGGCTTGTTCAGATGCAGATAAGCCCGCGCCGCAATGTAATGCACGAATGAAGAATGCGCGGCTCTGGCATGGGCCAGACGGGCGTCGGCAATGGCGGAGTCGTAACGCTTGTCCATATATTTCGCGTCGGCCAGCAGCATCAGAGCTTCTGTATTGGTAGGATCGATGCCGGCCGCTCTTTCCAGCAGGCCTTCCGCCTGGGGGAATTTCTTTTCGCGCACGCACAGCTTGCCTAGATTCAGCAGCGCGGGACCGAAATGATCGTCGATGCTGATGGCTTGCTCCAGGGCCTCGCGTTCGTGCGCCGGATCATTCATGCGGGCGTAGAGCACGCCCAGGTTGTTGAAGGCAGTGGCATAGCGGGGAGCGAGGGCGAGGGCCTTCTGCAGATGCTTCAATGAGCCCTTGTAGTCGTACTCGATCATGGCACGGTTGGCGCGATCCAGCTCTTTGCGCGCCTTGGGAGCAACATTGAGATCGGCCACCGATACCACGGGCCCGCTGGCGTCGAGCGGCTTGGGAGCGGAGTCATCCACGCGGCGCACCACTACGTACTGGGACTGCGTAACTTTGCGCTCGTCGACATCGAAGGTGGGGCTGCGGGTGGTGACGATGCCGTCGCCAACGACCTCGACGTTGTATTCGCCGATGGGCACGCCACGGAACTCCGCCTCACCCGCTTCATCGGTATAAGTAAGTTCGACCGGACTACTGCTCTTCATCAGGCGCACCTGCAGATTTGCGCCCGCCGCACGATCATTGTCAAAGACGACGTGCACGTGTACGTTGCCCGTGGTGTTAACCCCGCCCTGATGGCCGTTGCCAAACTGGGCTTGCGCACGCACACCGAGCAGAAGGGTGAAAACCAAGGCGAGCCAGCGGCGGTGGTGCATGAGCCCTCCTGAGGAGTGCCGACGGGACCTGGCCGGCGCGATTGCGGCTCGGGCAGGAGTTGATTCATTGTGCGCCGCTGAGTACCGCGAAACAAGTTATTTGTTCTGGCGGTCGCGCACTTTGGTCTCGGCCAGTATGCAGCCGGTGCTTTAGCCAATCGGTAGGGTTCGGCATCCGCGGGCCGGCCCCGGCGGCATGCTATAGTGCGATTTCGCGATGGGATCGTTTCTCTTTTTTGCCTTCTCGTGGTGGTCGATTGCGCTGCGGATCGTGGCCATTGTGCACTTCATCCGCCGGCGGCCGAATTTCTTTTGGATCTGGGTCATCCTGTTTCACTGGATAGGGGCGCTGGTCTACATCTGCGTGGAAGTGATTCCCGATGCCGGGCTGCTGCGGGGTTCGTTCCAGGTGTTTCCGCGGCGGCGGCGCATTAGCGAGTTGCAACGCGAGATCATCGACAATCCTTCCGCCGGCAACTATGAGGAACTCGGCCAGCTCTATCTGGATGACGGCGATTTTGCGCGCGCGCGGGAGTGTTATGACAAGGCAATTTCTTCGCGTACCGACCATGCGGATCCCTTTTACCGGCGAGGCCTTGCGGAGATCGAGTTGGGAGATTTTGCCGCGGCGGTGCCGGATTTGGAGCGCGCGGTGACTTCGGACGCGGATTACGACTTTCATCGCGCCAAGGGCCTGCTGGCGTGGGCCTACGCGCAGACCGGGCAAACGGAGAAGGCGAACGCAATGTTTCGCGAGGCCACGCGGCTTTCGACCTTGTCGGAGACCTATTATCACTACGCGCTGTTTCTGGAACACGAGGGTCGCAAGGCCGAAGCGCGGGCATGGGCGCAGAAAATTCTCGACAAGAAGCCAACCATGCCGGGATATCTGCGGCGGAGAGAGCGTCCCTGGTTTCGGAAGGCGAACGCGGTGCTGGGCAGGGTGTGACGCTGCGCGGGTTGCCGAAAGACTCCGGCTTGCGGAGGTTTCGGAAAGGCACGACTTCAGAGGTCGGGAAAACTCCGCCCTGGGCCCGAGCTTTGAAAGGGCGCGGCTTCCAGTCGCGCTCGGACGAATATGTCCGTGCCTACACGTGGGCTCGCCTATGGGCAGGTCAGTTGGGCGTTTCCTGCGACCACGATGCTGGTGCCGTTGTTGGCGGAAGCGCTTTCGGTGACCTCTACGTCGCCGATAGCGCCTGCGGCGCACTGCACCGTAATGGTTCCGAGGCCGGCGTCGCTCGAAACGATGTTTGCAATGGTCTCGCTCGCGGGATTATCGACCACGAACGATCCGTTGTAAGGGCTGGCGGGGCTGATTGGACCGGATAGAGGCGGCAAGCTGAAGGTGCCGGTCGCGGTGTAGGTGACTTGTCCGTTGGGGAAGCTCTGCGCGTCGGCGGTCACTGGAGTAACCGAAATGCTGGTGAGGACGCGGCCGTCGTTGGGATTGATCTTGCCGCAGCAGAGCAGGGCCGCGGCCGAGAAAGTCAGGACAAGAATGACGATGCAGCGGTGAAGATTAGCAGCCATGATTTCGAAGGCATTCGACGGGTTTCCGGCGCTGAGACGGAGCGCCCGGCTCCGCAATGAATGCTAACATTAAGGTAGTGACTGTTTCCAAACCTGGCATACGGCTGCTGGCGACCGATATCGACGGCACGCTGCTCAATCCACAATTTCAGATTTCCCCGTGCGACCTGGAAGCCCTGCGGCGGGCGCATGCGTCGGAAATCGAGATTGTGCTGGTCACGGGTCGGCGGCACCGGTTTGCCCTGCCGATTGCCGAGCAGTTGGGATTCGATTTGTGGCTGATCAGTTCGAACGGAGCGGTCACGCGGTCTTTGGCAGGCGAGACGTTTCATCGCGACATGATGCCGGCGGAGACCTGCCGGCGGCTGTGCGCGGCGATGCAAGAATTCCGCGGCAATACCGTTCTAACGTTTGATCAGGAGGGCAAAGGCGCGATTGTGCTGGAGCGGCTGGACGAGCTGGGCCCGAGCATCCGGCGCTGGCTGGAGAAGAATATGGAGTTTATCGAGTTCGTAGTGCCGATCGAGCAGGCGCTGACCCGCGATCCGGTGCAGGCGATGTTTTGCGGCACCATGGCGCGCATGAGCCAGGCTCTGCGAAAGCTCAACGCAGCTGGCATGGATGGCAGCGTGACCATCCTGCGAACGGAATATCCGGAGCGGGATTTGTCGATGATTGACGTGCTGAATGCCGGCTGCTCGAAGGGACATGCGCTGGAGCGCTGGGCGCGGCATCGCGGCTACCGGCGGGAAGAGGTCATGGCCGTCGGTGACAATCATAATGACGTGGAAATGCTTGAGTTTGCCGGGCATCCGGTTATCATGGGGAATGCCTGCGAAGAGCTGCGCGGACGCGGCTGGCAGGTGACGCGCGGAAATCACGACTGCGGGGTGGCAGCGGCGGTAGAGATGGCACTGGCTACCCAGTGTGATTCTGAGCAAGGCGCTTGTCCTCCTGAGCGCACAACTTGTCATCCTGAGCGTAGCGAAGGACCTATGCACTTTGCTGGGCGCGGGCAAAATACATAGGTTCTTCGCTTCGCTCAGGAGGACAACGATTTTTGAGTGATTTGATTGAGTCGATGAGAATTCGGAAACCATTCTTCGGGCTGGGCTGCATCGCGATCCTCGCGATGGCAATTCCCTGCTTCGCGGGCGATGTGGCGGTGCTGAAGAACGGATTCTCCATCAAGCACGAGCGGCGCGAAGTGGTGGGCGACGTGACGCGGCTGTACACGACCGCCGACGGGTCGAGTTTTGTGGAAGTGCCCACAGCGGAGATCGAGCATTTCGAGGCAACTCCAGAGGAACCGGCCTCGCTGGAGACGCGGGCGGCGGATTATCGGCTGCCGTCGTCGCGGTTGAGCGCCTCGGGAAAGTCCCCACTTCGGGCAAAGGACGCGAAAAATGGGGCGCCCACAGCAACAGCAAATCTGACCGACTTAGTGAATGAAGCGAGCGGACGCTACCGGCTTGATCCGGATTTAGTGAACAGCGTGATCAAGGCCGAAAGCGGGTTCAACGCCCTCGCGGTGTCGCCCAAGGGAGCGCGGGGACTGATGCAGTTGATGCCCGGCACGGCCACGCAGTTGGGCGTGCCCAATGCATTCGATCCGCAGGCCAATGTTGAGGGCGGGACGAAATATTTGCGCGCGTTGCTGGAGCGGTATGACTTCGATTTGATTAAGGCGCTGGCGGCTTATAATGCGGGCCCGCAGCGGGTGGAGCAGTATGGCGGCGTGCCTCCGTATTATGAGACGCGGGCGTACGTGGCGCGGATCGTGAAAGATTTCAACAAGAAGAAGCTGGCGCAGAAAGCGGCGGCCGCGCCCAAAAGCGCTCCCCCCAAAAACGATTCAACCAAGACCGTCCAGACCAAAACGGTCCAGACCAAGCCCGCGAAGAGTGCTCACCCTTCGGCAGCAACCTCGCGTCCTCAGTCAACTGCCAGCCTGCAGGCAAAGTCGCAGAGCGCTCCCTGAGCGCGGCGCACTCCCCGGCAATCGGTTACTTCACTGCGTCGGCGCCGGCCTGAGCGCACTGGCCGTCATGATCGCTGCTATCGCCGGAGAGTCCGATCGCGCCGATAATTTTCCCGTCCACGACGATGGGCACGCCTCCCTCAATCGGCATTGCGCCATCGATTTTCAGCACGCCCAGTCCCGCTCCGCCCGCAGCCAGCCGATCCTGAAACGCTTTGGTGGGTCGCTTGAAGATGGCTGCGGAACGCGCCTTGTCCATGGAAACTTTGACGCTGGCGATTTGCGTGTTGTCCATTTTTTCAAAGTAGACGAGCATGCCATCCGGATCGACCACGGAAACCGCCATGGTCCAACTGTTCTTACGCGCCTCCGCAATTGCAGCGGTGGCCGCTTTCCTGGCGGTTTCCAGGTTGATGGGCGGACCGAACGGAAGCGGCGAATTCTGCGCCATGGCGCTGATGGCGAGAGAAAACAGAATCAAAGCGAAGACGGACTTGGCGAATAGCTTCATGTGCTCTCCAGGAAACTAAATTCAGCAAGGAATGTAAGAGGGAGTCTTTGGCAAGTCAAGCAGCCTCATCGCGCCGCCACCGCGTTTGACCACGCCTACTCCGTCATTTACCTTGGAACCTGCTTCGTTCCAGCCTCCCTTCATGGATAAGAAACGAATCCTTGCCATCACTGTCGTCGGTCTGATTCTGGCGGCGCTGGTGTATGTCCAGGTCCGGCACTGGCAGAGCTTCGACTGGAAAACTTTCTGGAGCCAGACGGGCAAGGTCAACCCGCTCGGCGTGCTGGCCGGAGTAGCGCTGATTTATTTCGGATATTTTCTACGGGCGGTGCGCTGGAAGATTTTCTTGAAGCCGGTGCGTCCCAAAGTTCGGACGCTCGACCTGATATCGCCAACGGTGATCGGATTTTCCGGGCTGGCGCTGTTGGGGCGCGCGGGAGAATTCATTCGTCCGTATTTGATTGCCCGGCGGACCGATCTTCCGGTGTCGTCGCAACTGGCCGTGTGGGGCGTGGAACGGCTGTTCGATTTTGGCGGATTCACGGTGCTGATGATGCTGGCCCTGGCCCGGCCCAGCGCGTTCGCTACGGTTCCGCATCAGGAGTATTACGCATGGTTTCGCAAGGCCGCGTTTCTGCTGGCCGCGGTGGTCGCCGTGGGAGCGATTGCGGCGGCGGTGATGCGGCGCAGCGGCGACGTGGCGGCCGCGTGGGTTGAGCGGCGGTTTGCGGATCTCTCCTCGAACTTCGGGCACAAGCTGGGCGAGAAGGTTCGCGAATTCGGCGCGGGCATGAACACGATTGACGGACCAATCTCGCTGCTGTCGCTCACGGCGGTTTCGGTGGGCATGTGGTTTGTGATTGCGCTGTCTTATTTTGCGGTCTCACACGCCTACGCAGCGAGCGAACTGCAGATTCCCCTGTCGCAGCTGTTCATCCTCATTCTGGGCAGCATGCTGGGATCGATCCTGCAGTTGCCGGGAGTGGGCGGAGGCTCGCAGATAGCCACGATCACGATCCTGTCCCGCGTGTTCGATGTGAAGCCGGAACTAGCCGCAAGCTGCGGAATTCTGCTGTGGCTGGTAGGATTCGCGTCTGTAATACCGGCAGGCCTGGTGCTGGCGCATCGGGAAAGACTGTCGCTGAGGAAGTTGTCAGCGGAAAGCCAAGAGGCCGGTTAAGCGGCGCCCCGCGCTATGAACGTTTCGTTGATCAGTTCGAGAACATCTTCCCTGAACTTCTTAAGCTTCTCATCGCTGATGTAAAATGTGCTCCTTGTTGTGCCAAGGACAGCAAAAAGCTTTTCCATGGTCTCAAAGCGATCCACGCCCTCCCGTTGACGCGCTGTCTCAATCGTATTTATAAGGGCGGCTCTCACATTTTCCAAGACAAGCAGAATGGGCGGATCGCTCTGGTAGGGCATCGCCAGCAGGGCGGTCTTTTGTGAGTGGGCATGCCTGTGGGCATGCTTAGTCATATACCGCACAAATCCGTCCCGTACGAGCGCACCTGTAGCGCCTGCTCTGTCCGCCAAGACATGGGCTGGCAAGGCCCTACCGAGTTGCGATTGCACCAGTGACGCCAGCGCAAGCCAAAGTGCCCTTTGGGGCCGGTTAGCTTGGCTCTCCAGCCCGACATCTCGGTTGAGAATCGATTCTGCCTCGCTCCAGTTCTCTTTCCACATCAGCAACTGGGCATGCAGTAAATCCGCCTCTAGTTGGACAAAGGAGTTCGACTTATACCTGGCTTTGATCCTGTGTATCTCTCGTTGGCAGAAGCTTTCTTCTCCGATACGCAGATAGATCTGCGCGTTCATGAGAGAGGTCAGGGCAGAAACGGCACCATGTGATCTTTGATTCGCCGCATTTTCGGTTTGCAGATCGAGATTTGGTTTCTCTCCTACCACGAGCCACACGTCACCGTCATCAGACTCCTTCATCTGCTGAAGGCGCACCAGCGCCAAATTGGAAAAGGCGCGCGCCAAAGCGCTATATCCGGGGTGTAACTCCTGCAGCGAAGCGGCAAGTGTTTTTAGTTCTTTCTGTGCATTCTCAGTAATTGCCCGGCCCTCTTCGGTCCATGTGCTATTCAGGGTTTCGGAAGCATGGAGGTACACTTTTACTGCAAGTTTCCACCTGTCCAGCCCAACCCCTTCGAGTGTGCAGAGCGCGGTTCGAAACCATGCCAGCGCTCCGGTATGGTCGCCGCGGAGAAACGCAATTTCGCCAAATCCAAAGGCTTGAATGCGGGCCAGGCAAGCTCGCGAAAAGGCCGCTTCTACATCCTCGTCACTGGGGCGTTGACGAGCATATTCGAACGACTCCAGGAAACTTTCTGTTGCGCCCTCGAGGCCTTGGTCGCGCAATTGCAGGCCACGATAGTATGCCAGACGGGACCTTGTACCCGGATGCGGATATTTTGTCTCAAACTCCTTTTCCAACAGATCTCCCGCAGTCTGCAGAATCTTCCCCATTTGGGGAAGATCGTTTTCGCGATGGTGGTGCAATGCATACGCCATGAGTACCCATATGATCTGACGAATCCATTTGTCTTGTTCCCGCGCATCGCTGATGGAGCCAAAAAACCGTTGCAGGCCCCCCTTCTTCCTTTCGTCCTGGATGTACTTTGCCACGTCGACAAGTTTGTCGTAAAACGCACGTCCCCTTTGATCATCGTGATCGAATATCAGGGAGATCGCTTGCAAGAGTTGAGTCGATCGGAATATATCGCTCGCCCGAACGCGGTCGAGGAAGTTCTTTAGCGTCGTAATGTCTGCGGCAACCGCAGCCCTGTCTTGCCCAACGCCGAACGATCGGACACCCCGCATCACGCGCTTGATACGCTCGGTTACATCATCTGGAAGCTGGGCGGGCATCGTGGGGATTGGTTGGGCTGGCTCCTTGGGCATGCGATAAGTTAAATCATCGAACCAAGGCGGTCAAGAAAGAATGGGCGGGGCGTGGACGAAATTCTGTCCGGCAGATCAGCAGACACAAAATCGTCCACCGATTTTATTGCTGACCTAGGAGAATCGATTTTGTAAAAGTAGCATCAGCGGTTGGAAAACAAGACAGCCGCTAGGAGGGGCCAAAATGAAACGTAAACAGCCGAGTGAGTATCGCAAGAGAGCTGGTAAGTTGTACCGTCTGATCCACGATTCAGAGATTCTGATCGATCTACTTTTGGTGGCAGCAGTGTTACTTCTGCGTTTGCTGCCGCCCCACCGCTAGCCCAGAGCGAGGCCGGCCGAAACTGACCGGCCTTGTTGTCTTCATGACCTTCAGCTTCCCGTCATTACACTATCTTGGGCAGTATGTAACTGCTTCTTTTGGCACACGATTTGACTTTGTCCGGGTGGAATTGTCGGCGAATCCGCACCGACGCTAATAGCCTGACGGCAGGTATAATTTTACAAGCGCGGCCCCGTAGCTCAACGGGATAGAGCTCAGGTTTCCTAAACCTGCGGTTCCGGTTCGAGTCCGGACGGGGCCTCCAGCGTGAACCGCGCGGGGAACGGATGATTATGGCTCGCAGAAAGAAACCAAGAATGGACGGCAGGGTCGATGCTTTTACGCGAACGTCGCCAGATCGCGAGATCCTGATCCTCAGCCCCCGTGATAGTCAGATATTTGTGGAGTTGTTGATGAATCCTCCCAAACCAAACCGGAAGCTGCTGGCCGCGGCGAAACGATTTAGGCAGACGGTAGATCGACAAATGGACACCAACGCCTAGGTCGCCGACCTGGTTCATCCCAAACGCTCGTCAGTGCGCCGCCGCCAGATCATCCAGCGCTAAATTTAATTCCAGAACATTCACCCGGGGCTCCCCAAGCAGGCCAAGGTCACGCTGCGTGGTGTGTTTCTGCACCAGATCGCGGACCGCGGATTCCGGAAGCCCACGCTCACGCGCCACGCGCGGAACTTGGAATTCGGCGGCGGCGGGGGAGATTTCGGGATCAAGTCCGGAAGCGGAAGTCGTAAGCAGATCGACCGGAACGGGCATCTTTGGATTTTCCTGCTGCAGCGTAGCCGCATCGGCGCGGACACGGTCGATCAGCTTCTGATTGGTGGAAGCGTAGTTGGTGCCGCCGGAATTCGTCGGGTCGTATCCGTTGTTTCCGGCGGCGGACGGACGGGGATGAAAATATTTTGCCGACGTGAAGGGCTGCGCGATCAGGCGCGAGCCGACGATCTGTCCGTTGCGCTGGATGAGCTGGCCGTTGGCCTTGTCTTTGAACAGAAGCTGCGCCAGAACGGTGATAACCAGCGGATAGATCACGCCGAGCAGGATAGTCGTGGCGATCGTCATGAGGAATGCGGTGATAAGATTTTTTTTCATGTGATTCTCGATTCTTATGCCAGTCCAACGGCGGTAATCAGCATGTCGATGAGCTTGATGCCGGCGAAGGGGGCGATGAGGCCTCCGACGCCGTAGACCAACAGGTTGCGGCGCAGCAGCGCTTCGGCGTTCATGGCGCGATATTTCACGCCGCGCAGCGCCAGCGGAATCAGCAGAATGATAATGACCGCGTTGAAGATGACGGCAGAAAGCACGGCGGACTGCGGCGTCTTCAGGCGCATGATGTTAAGCGCATTGAGCACCGGGAACGTGGCGGCAAACATCGCCGGAATGATGGCGAAATACTTGGCAACATCGTTGGCAATGGAAAACGTGGTCAGCGCCCCGCGCGTCATCAACAATTGCTTGCCGATTTCGACGACTTCGATGAGCTTGGTGGGATTGGAATCGAGATCGACCATGTTGCCGGCTTCCTTGGCAGCTTGCGTGCCGGTATTCATGGCGACTCCGACGTCGGCCTGTGCGAGCGCGGGCGCGTCGTTGGTACCATCGCCGGTCATTGCTACCAGCTTGCCGCCAGCCTGCTCGCTGCGGATAAGTTTGAGTTTGTCTTCGGGCGTGGCCTGAGCGAGAAAGTCGTCGACCCCGGCTTCGCGCGCGATCGCCGCCGCGGTCAGCGGATTGTCGCCCGTGATCATCACCGTGCGAATGCCCATGGAGCGCAGTTGCGCGAAGCGGTCGCGAATGCCGCCTTTGACCACGTCTTTCAAATGAATCACGCCCATGGCGCGGCGGTTTTCCGCGACCACCAGCGGCGTGCCTCCGGTTGAGGCGATGCGCTCCACCGTGGCGCGGACCTCTTCCGGCATGGAACCGTAATTACTTTCCAGGTAGCGAGCGACCGAGTCGGCTGCGCCTTTGCGAATCTCGCGGCCATCAAGATTCACTCCCGACATGCGGGTTTGCGCGGTGAATGGGATGAATTCGGCCTCGTGATCGGCCAACTCGCGGCCACGCAAGCCATATTTTTCCTTGGCGAGCACGACGATGGAACGGCCTTCGGGAGTTTCATCGGCAAGCGAGGAAAGCTGAGCGGCGTCGGCCATTTCGTTTTCGGAGACGCCCGGCGCGGGTAGAAATTCCGTGGCCTGGCGATTGCCGAAGGTGATAGTCCCGGTCTTATCGAGCAGCAAAGTGTTGACGTCGCCGGCTGCTTCGACCGCGCGTCCCGACATGGCGAGCACGTTGTGCTGCACCAGGCGATCCATGCCGGCGATGCCGATGGCAGAGAGCAGGCCGCCGATGGTGGTCGGGATCAGGCACACGAGCAAGGAGACAAGGACGAAGATGGTTTGTGGTGATCCCGAATAAATCGCGAACGGCTGCAATGTAACCACGGCGAGCAGAAAGATGATGGTCAGCCCGGCCAGCAAAATGTTCAGCGCGATCTCGTTGGGCGTCTTCTGACGGGACGCGCCTTCCACCAGTGCGATCATGCGGTCGAGAAAAGTTTCGCCGGGGTTGGAAGTGATTTTCACCTTGATCTGATCGCTGAGAACCCGCGTGCCTCCGGTGACCGCCGAGCGATCGCCGCCCGCTTCGCGGATCACAGGCGCGGATTCACCGGTGATGGCCGATTCGTCGACCGATGCGACGCCTTCAACAATTTCTCCGTCGCCCGGAATCAGTTCGCCGGCCGAAACCAGAACCATATCGCCTGCGCGAAGTTGCGCGCTCGGACACTGCTCGCAGTTGCCGTCGGACTTGAGGCGGTTCGCCATGGTTTCCGAACGCGCCCTGCGCAAAGTTTCAGCCTGCGCCTTGCCGCGGCCTTCCGCCATGGCCTCGGCGAAATTGGCGAACAACACCGTGAACCACAGCCAGAGCGTGATTTGAAGATTGAAACGAAACGCCTGGTGTGGATGGAGGATCAGCAGAACGGTAGTGATGACGCTGCCGATTTCGACGACGAACATGACGGGATTGCCCATCATGTTGCGCGGTTCGAGTTTCAGTACCGAACTCCAGGCCGCGCCGCGAATCAGCTTTGGATCCCAGATCGATTTGTGATGGCTTGCCATATTTTTCCTAGAAACGCGTACCTAGAAGGTCTTACCAACCTGCATGAGCAGGTGTTCCAGAATCGGCCCTAGACTGAGCGCAGGAAAGAAAGTAAGCGCGCCCAGAATCAAAATGACGCTGATCAGCAGAAACGAGAACAGCGGCGTGGTCACCGGAAATGTGCCAAGCGAAGGCGGCACATATTTTTTCTGCGCGAGATTGCCGGCGATCGCGAGCATGGGAATGACCATGAAGAAACGGCCTAGCAGCATGGTGAAGCCGAGCGCCGTGTCATACCAGGGCGTGGTCACACCCAGGCCGCCGAAAGCGGAACCATTGTTTCCCGCCGCTGAAACAAACGCGTAGAGAATCTGGCTTAATCCATGCGGCCCCGGGTTGGTGATGCCCGCCGTTCCGAATCCTTTGACCACAGAGACTCCGGCAAGAGAGAGAATGATCAACGGAAAGACCAGCGAAACCAGCATCGCCATCTTGACGTCATAAGCCTCGATCTTCTTGCCCAGATATTCCGGCGTGCGGCCCACCATCAGCCCGGCGATGAACACTGCCAGCACCACGTAAATCAGCATGCCGTAGAGACCGGCTCCGACCCCGCCGAAAATCACTTCGCTCAGCATGATGTTGACCAGCGGAACCATTCCTCCCAGCGGCGTGAAGGAATCGTGCCAGCCATTGATGGCGCCGCAACTGGCGTCGGTGGTGACGGTTGCGAACAGCGCGGAGTTCGCAATGCCGAAGCGAGTTTCCTTGCCCTCCATATTGCCGCCCGGCTGCGAATTGCTTACATGCTGCGCGACCGTTGCGGGATAAAGCGGGTTGCCCTTCGATTCAGCCCAATACGCGACGGTGACGCCGCACAGGAAAAGAATCGCCATCGCGCTCCACACCGCCCATCCGTGAGCCGGGGAGTTGGTCATTTTTCCCAGCGTGTAGGTCAGTCCCGCAGAAATCGCGAAGATGGCAAACAACTGGATAAGATTGGTAATCGGGGTGGGATTTTCAAAAGGATGAGCGCTGTTGGCGTTGAAAAAACCGCCGCCGTTGGTGCCCCATTCTTTAATAATTTCCTGCGATGCCACCGGGCCCTGAGCGATGGTTTGCGTGGTCACGGTGTCCATCACCGGCTTGCCGGCAGCGTCCATGGCGGGTTTGCCGTCGGCGCCCACATGCGGAACGAGTTGAGGTTCGACCAGGTTCACGGTGTCATAAGGTTTCAGATTCTGCACCACACCCTGCGAAACCAGCAGTAGCGCGCCCACGATGCAAAACGGCAGCAGCACCCAGAGCGCGGCGCGCACCATATCGACCCAGAAGTTCCCAATGGTCTGCATTTGGCGGCGGGCTATGCCGCGAATGAAAGCGATGGCAAGCGCGATGCCGACAGCGGCCGAGACGAAGTTGTGATACGCCAGTCCCGCCATTTGCGTGAAATAGCTCATGGTGCTTTCGCCGGAATAGGCCTGCCAGTTGGTGTTGGTGGTGAACGACGCAGCGGTGTTCCACGCCAGATGCTCGGGCATGACGGCAGCAAAATGCTGGGGATTCAGCGGCAGCATTCCCTGGATGCGCTCCATCAGATAGAGCACCAGCATGGAGACTGCGCTGAACAAAAGCATGGACGTGGCGTATTCCGTCCAGCGCATTTCGTGTTGCTCGTCGACTCCGGTGACGCGGTAAAGCAAGCGCTCAATAGGCCGCAGTACGGGGTCAAGGAACGTGCGCTCACGCGAAAACACGCGCGCCATAAAGGACCCCATAGGTTTGGTGACGGCGAAGATCAGCGCGAGGAATACGAAGATCTGCAGCCAGCCGTTGATTGTCATAATCCATTCACCTCAGTCAGAATTTCTCCGGGCGCAACAGCGCATAGAACAAATAAATCGCGGTCAGTGCGGTGATGATGAGCATGATCAAAGATTGAAGGTCCATACTTTTCTCCTGCGTCAAAGAGTCCTGCAGCGCGCGGCTCAAGCCGCGCCCCTTCAAATCACATTCCTGCTATTCGCTCCTTCTACTTCACCCGTTCGCAGAAATGCACGTACGCGACGGATGCGGCGAAGAAAGCGATGGTGACAACGATCCAGATTCCGTCTTGCATTGCGATTCTCCTGGGCTTTCCAATATACAGATTGCCCTCTTCAAGCCAAATCCGTTCCAAGCGAGCGCTTCGTCTCCCCCTCAGAACTTGACCAAAATGTCGAGGTCGATAAACTGTTCATCGCGGCGCAAATCCGGAAACCACACGCCCGACGATCCACACGTCGCCTGCGCTCCGCTGAGCGTAAGCGACATCGACGAGTTTCCATTGTTGCACGCGTAGTATTCCGGATATCCGTTGTTGGTGTAAGGCACTCCGCCAGCCCCCGGAGGAGTTATACCGCCTTGACCCGTCCAGTAAGGGACGCTGGCATGGCGATAGTCGTACTCCCAGCGGAACGTGATCCACTGCCGGGGCATGTAATCAAAAGTGATCGAACTATCCCATGCCTTATACGGGTCGCTGGGGTTTTCCGAGAAATAGGGTGAGTTGATCGAAGCCGAGGGTGCGGTTTCACCATTAATAGGCGGTAGCAGAACCAGATAGCGTCCCGGGTTGTTGATCTTGCCTCCGCCGATGGTGAAGGCGTACTTGTCCTTTTTGAACCAGATGCGGTTGTAGAGCATGAAGCCAATGAAACTCTGTTTTGGATTGATCCCTGCATTAAAGTAGTCGCCGCCAACTGAGTTCTTATCCCTGGTGTTACCGTGGCAGCCCACGCCCTGCAGATAAGTTCCATTCGATAGCGTCTGGCTGGAACCGAATTCGCATCCCATGTCGCCGGTGAAGGTGAACGCCATCTTGTCCAGCATGCGCTCGGGGTGGTCGTAGTATTTAATCTCGACGCTGTCGTCGGTGTGAATGCGCTGGCGGTTGGGCACATACAAATCGTCGTGCCCGACGCCGTAGTTGTTGGAAATGACGTTGATCCAGGGCCGTGGGGTCCATTTGATCTGTCCACCGATTCCCTTTCTGCTATTGGCTGAACCATAGGATTGCCAGCCGTTGATAATCCACGGCTCAATCTTCAGGTGAGGAGTGGGGAAAATCTGTATCCTCAATCCATTGAAGAACCACGGCGTGTTAGACGACACATAAGATGGTTGATAAGCCCAGTTATCATAGTTGTAGTAACTGAACAAGCCGATGTAAGACATGAAGATTCCGGCGTCGATGTTAATGCCGTTCAGCGCATTGATGTGGTAGCCGCCGTAAGCTTCCGAGATATAGCGGTATGCCGTATCCAGGTCCCACTGACCCTTGGCCGTGCTGGGATCGTTGCGCGGCGTGGCGGAGGAATACATGCCATACTGCGTCATCAGCCGCGCGCGAACATTGTCATAATGGAAGTCACCGCCCACGCCGAGTTGCTCCAACTGCATTTCATTCGCTCGGAACATTTCGCTCGATCCGCCAATCGAATTGTCTTTCGGCCGATTGAAGTCGTAGTCGTAAGTAGCATCGGCACGGATTTCCGGCGTGAAGAACGGCGAATCAAAAGCCGTATCTTTGTTGCGCGGATTGCCGTTGAGCCAAGTCCAGTCCCAATCGGAGAAAGGCGCGATCTTCTGTTTCTTCGCAGGCGGCGCAGCCGAAGCCTGAGCCTGCGTAGTAACGCTCGTCATCGGCACGGGCTGCACAGGCACGTTCGCGACAGGGGCGGGAACGGGCTCCGCAGGAGTCGCCGGCGCCAGAGACGTGGGCACGCTCGCTTTGGCGGAGGCAACTGGGGTGTTCGGCAACCCGGCGACCTCGTGGGCTCGCAACTCTTTTTCAAGGTGCTCCACACGCCGGGTCAGCGCTTCCAGTTGCTTCAGAATCTCCGGCGGCACGTTTTGGGTTGGGCTCGCGGCATCCTGCGCGGAATGGGCTGAGCTGGGATTCTCTAGCGCCGTTGGTCCGCTCTCGATTGCCTGCTGGCTATGTAGCGGGAGCGTCAAACCAAGAGTCAGGATTGCCAGCAAAACGATGCGCTGGCCAGTTTTCATCGGAAACTTTAGATGAAGGGCATAAGTGGGCATAACAATAAGCTCTCCTCGGCTGCGGCGTGGATGAAACTTCGCCAGATAGGCTCTCAGGGGACGGGGCGCAGGAATTGCCGCTTCTTTGAACAGAGCTGCCAGCACGCGCAACAGAAAGCTGCAGGCCGCGACACACAGCACCACCACGGCGAGTTTCATAGCACTCAGCGGCAGACCTTTACTGAAAGGGTTCCCAACAAGATTTGAAAGCCCCTCGCATAAAAGAGGGATGAAGAATTCATAAAGATTTCATAAGTGGGAGCCGAAACCGTTACCCCAGGGTGCATCCGACCTTATGGTTCATTCAGCAGCCCCAGTCGGCCTCGCCGGGCTGGGCGTAGTACTTGCGGTTGGGTGTGGCAGGAGCAGGAGTCGTCGCCAATTCCAGCAGGGCCAGGCGCGCCGCGGCCACCATGAGTTTGCGCTCGTTCTGCGGAGCGTGCTCCCACGAAGCCGATCTCCCGTTCTGCGCATCGGAGTCGTGCGCCAGAGCTTCGCGGTAGTGGTGGAAAAGCTTCGCCAAAAGTTCTGCATTCACATCTTGAATAGCCTGCATGGTCCCCTGCCTCTCTTTTCTTCGAGCCGGGATAGCATCGTTCGCCTATCCCTTCGACTCATTTGATTGGATAGCGCAGGCCGTAAAGATTGAATAAAGAGTTCGTAGAATGTTCGTAAGAAGAATGTTCTTAAAAGGAGTGTTCGTAAGAAGAATTGTTCGCAAGAAGACGTGTTCACAAGAAGCACGGAGCGTCCTACTCCCCCGGCTCGAAGCGATACCCCACCCACGGCTCCGTAACCAGATAACGCGGAGAGGCCGCGTCAGGCTCCAGCTTCTTGCGAAGCTGACCGACGAAGACGCGAAGATATTCCACCTGCTCGGTGCTTTGACCGCCCCAGATCGCGCCCAACAGTGTGCGATGATTCACCACCTTGCCGGGGCGGCGAGCCAGATACACCAGCAACTCGAACTCCTTCGGAGTCAGCCGCACTTCGCGGCGGAGAACCGTGACCCGGCGCGCGGCCGTATCGATGCGGAAATCGCCGATTTCGATCACCGGATCGGCTTCCGTCTCAAGGGGCACGCGGCGAAGATTGGCTCGCACTCGCGCCAGCAGTTCATTCATGCCGAAAGGCTTGGTTACGTAGTCGTCGGCGCCGGCATCGAGAGCTTCAACTTTTTGCTGCTCTTTATCGCGCACCGACAGGACCAGGATCGGAACCTGCGAAACCGCGCGCACCGAGCGGCACAGCTGCACGCCATCAATCGAGGGCATCGAGAGGTCGGTGATGATTAAGTTCGGCTGCCAGTCCTTCATAATTTCCAGCGCCATCTCGCCGCTATTGGCAACGCGAATGTCGTAACCCTGCGCCGAAAGGCTGGTGCGGAGAACGCGGGTAATTTGCGGCTCATCGTCGACCACCAGTATGTGCGCATGCTCGACCACTATTTGGCCTCCTGGCTGACGATGTGCACATCGACCGAAGGCGAATCGCGCAGAAAGCGCTGAATGGCCGACAGATACAAATATCTTTGCCAGCCAGTGCGGGCCGAGCGCCCGAAGATGACCTGCGTGATGTGGTTCTCGCGCACCAGTTGGGCAAGGCCATCGGCAATGCTGCTGCCGGAACAGCGCACCACCCGCGCGCCAAGGTTTTCTGCGAAGCTGATGTTCTCGGCCAGCGTTTTCTGATCTTCAGGTCGCGTATCGCGGCCCACATCGATATAGAAGACGAAGTACTCCCCGCCCATGGCCTGCGCCATGCGCGATCCGCGGGCGATCAAATATTGAGCTGCGGGATTCGAGCTGACGCACACGGCAATGCGCTCGCGCACCGTGTGCACCGGCTTTTCGCCGTCTTTTTGCAGCAAGGCGTCCAGACTTCGGTCGACCACACCCGTAACCTGACGCAGCGCCAGTTCGCGCAGCGCGATCAGATTGCTTTGCCGGAAAAAATGCGAAAGCGCGCGCTGGGTGCGGTCCGCGGGATAGACGTCGCCGCGCTCCATGCGCTTCTTCAAAGCCTGTGGAGTCAGATCGGCAAGCACAATTTCGTCCACCCGCTGCATCACCCAGTCGGGGACGGTTTCGCGAATCTGCACCCCGGTGATCTGCTGCACGGTCGGACCGAGGCTCTCGATGTGCTGCACGTTCATGGTGGAGAGCACGTCGATTTTGGCATCCAGCAACTCGATGACGTCCTCATAGCGTTTGGCGTGCTTGCTGCCCTCGATGTTGGTGTGGGCGAGTTCGTCAATCACGGCCACCGCCGGTTTGCGCCCCAGGATGGCATCCACGTCCATCTCTTCAAACACCGTGCCTTTGTATTCTATTTTGCGGGGTGACACGCGGTCGAGCTTGCCGGCGAGTTCTGCGGTAGCTTTGCGGCCGTGACTTTCCACGACGCCGGCAATCACGTCTTCGCCGCGGCTGGCGCGGCGAATAGCCTCACTCAGCATGCTATAGGTTTTGCCCACTCCCGGCGCATAGCCGAGAAAGAGCTTGAAGATGCCGCGAGGCTTTTCCGTGGAAACTTCTTCCAGCCACTGCTCGGGCGTCTTGATGGTCGCGGCGACGGTCTTCTTGTTGTCTGCCATTTATCGACTGCCAATGTCTGCGGGACGTGAGAATTGTCATGTCCATCGTACAATGCGAGTGTGAAAACCGGAATTCGCATCCAAACCCAGCGCTACTTCTTCGTGCTGGCCGCGGTCGGCGCGGTCGCAGTCGGCGCTTATAAGCTGCACGTCAATCAGACCACCGTCGCCATGATGTTTCTGGTGATGGTGCTGCTGACCTCGGCCTACTGGGGGTTGCGTTACGCATCGATGATGTCGGTGGTAGCGACGATAGCGTTCAATTTCTTTTTTCTGCCGCCGATTAAAACTTTTACGATCGCCGATCCGCAGAATTGGGTCGCGTTGTTTGCTTTTCTCCTCACCGCGGTGGTTGCCAGCAATCTGGCGGAGCGCGCCCGGCGCGAAGCCGAGGGTGCCAAGCAACGCCGCCGGGAAGTGGAGCGGCTCTATGGGCTCAGCCAGCGGCTGCTGGCTTCCGACAACGTGCTCGAACTGTTGAACGCCCTGCCGCGCTATGTCCAGGAGACATTTTCCGTCCGCAGCGTAGCCGCCATCGCGGCCGACCACTCCACGGTGTATCGATCCACTCTGGACGCCGATTTTGAAGAAAGTGTTTTGCGCTCCACACTTTTGCGCGGCGAACCCATTACCCAGGGCGGAGTTTCCTACGTGCCCCTGCGGCTGGGAATGCGAACTGTCGGATCTTTGGCCATCGCAGGAGCCGATCTCTCGCGCGCCACTCTCGATGCGCTGGGCAGTCTGGCCGGGCTCGCCATCGAGCGCGCCCGCGCCCTGGAAGCCTTGAGCAAGCATCGGGCGGAGCAGGAACATGAGAAGCTGCGCACCGCGCTGCTCGATTCCGTAACTCACGAATTCCGCACTCCCTTGACTTCCATCAAAGCCAGCGTGACCACGCTGCTCTCGGGCGCGGCCATCGACTCTCCCGCCCAGCGCGAGTTGCTGACCGTGATTGACGAAGAAACGGACCGCCTGAACCGCCTGGTCGGGGAAGCCTCAGAGATGGCGCAGCTCGACGCGGGCATGTTCAAGCTCGACTTGCAGCCGCATTCTATTCAAGACGCGCTCGCACCCGCGCTGGAAGATGCGCAACCGTCGCTCGAGCACCATCCCGTGGAAGTCTCGGTTCCCTCGAACCTGCCTCGCGTTCGCGTGGATGTGCAGCGAATTCGAGAAGTGCTGATGCATTTGCTGGAGAACGCGGGAAAGTATTCTCCCCCGGGCGTTCCCATCAAGGTCACCAGCGAAGTGAAGCGTGATAACCTGGTGACCAGCGTCGCCGACCAGGGGCCGGGCATCGATTCCTTCGAGCAGTCGCTAATCTTCGAAAAGTTTTACCGCGGCCAGCATCAGCGCTACTCAGCCCCGGGAACCGGCATGGGACTGGCGATCGCAAAGGTGATCGTGGAAGCGCACGGCGGCACGATCGGCGTAGTAAGCCAGTTGGGCAATGGCTCAGTATTCTCCTTCAGCCTGCCGCTCGAAAAATAGGAATGCCGCCAGCCTGCTTCGACACTATAGTAATCCGTTTCTGCACGAATGCTTTGCTGGCAATTTATCTCTTTCCGCATACTGGACATTACGCAGGAATCGCCGCATGACATCTGGCGCTGCAGCCCGGTTTTCATGCGGGCTGTGATGAGCGGGCGAGGCTGAGTCCGCGGGAGGAAATTCAACATGGCCGGCTCCACGGTAACCATGTCGGTAGCGCATTTTGCGCAGCAACTCAAACAGAAGTACACGCAATACGCATCGGTGCCCGACGAAAAGTTGGTTGCGGTTTTCCTCGGCAAGAACCCCAGGTACAGGGGCAACTATCGGGAAGGCGCACTCGTCAGTGTAAGCTTTGAGCCCGCAGCAGCTGCCGCCGCCGCGGCTGGTGGCGGCACATCTTCAATCCAGTCGCAAGCGGTGCCCACCCTTGCAGCGCCGGCGAACCCCTCCGCTCCCGCTCCTGTGCTAAACGCTGGCGGCGCAGCCAGCCCCGCGCTCCAGAAAACGGTTGTAGAATCCGTGGCGTCTCTGGGCGTTTCGGCTGCCGCGACCGCCTCACAGCCGGCGCCTGTTCAAATTCCGCCGTCCTCTCAGGCTTCTCTGCGAACAACCGTCGTTCAGGAAACGCGAAATACCGTCGTTGAAGGCAGGAAACAGACTGTCGTTGAGCACACCCCCGCCGCAGCCGTGTTGATGGTGGGCAGGTATCAGATCGTCGAGGAACTGGGCCGCGGCGGCATGGGCGTCGTCTATAAAGCGTTTGACCCCGGCATCGGAAGAACCGTGGCGCTCAAGGTCATGTCCGAGGACCTGGCGCGCGACCAGACGTTCCGCGACCGCTTTCTGCGCGAAGCCCGCGGAGCCGGCATTCTGCAACATCCCAACATCGTCACGGTTCACGAACTCGGCGAGTGGGAGAATGCTCCCTTCATCGCCATGGAGTTTCTCCAGGGCCGCTCCCTCGAAGTGATTCTCACCCGGGAAATGAGCACGACCACCGTGGCGGAGCGGCTGGCCATGGTCGAGCAGGTCTGCCGCGGCCTGGACTATGCCCACGCCCGCGGCATCGTGCATCGCGACATTAAGCCCGCCAACGTGATGGTCACCACCGACGGCGTGGCCAAGGTGGTGGACTTCGGAATCGCGCGCCTGGCCGATCAAAAGCTCACCAAGACCGGTCACGTGCTGGGCACCATCAGCTACATGTCGCCCGAGCAACTGCAAGGCAAGCCGCTGGACGGCCGGTCCGACATTTTCGCCGTTGGAGTTATGCTGTTCGAGGTTTTGACTTCAACCCTGCCCTTTGCCGCCGAAGATACCGGAGCAGCCATCACCAACACGCTCTACCGGCAGCCGCCCGGCCTGGCAAATTTCCTCGAGCACTCCCCGCCAGAACTCGAAGCGATTCTCAACCAGTGCCTGGCAAAAAATCCCGCCGAAAGGTTCCAGGCCGCAGGCGAACTCGCGGACCGATTGACCCAGGTTTGGCAGCAGATGCAGCGCGCCCAGGCGCCCACATCCATGCGCGCCCAGCCGCTCCCCGCCGCCCACTCGAGTCTGTCGGCTCCCGGCATGCCCAGGCCCTTGACGGTAAGCGGTGAACAGATTCACCAGGTGGCCGCCAAGTCCGCCGAATACGCCCAGGAGTGGTGGAAATTCGCTTCCCCCCGCGCCCGGCGCAACGTCGTCACCGTGGCCTGTGTGGCGGTGCTTTATCCGGTTGCGATTTCAGTCATAGCCATTCCAATGGCCATTCTTGCCGCCATGGTTCTTCTGGCCCAGGCGCCGTTTGCGCGCAAGTGGTGGACTTCGGCCTCCCTGCAGGCGCGGCTGGCGGTCGGTGGGCTGGCCACTGCGCTTGCGACATTCTCCTTTTCCAGGCTTGCAGTCGGCGTGACCTGGTACGTCACTGGCGTGAATCTGATGGGTGTCCCTGTGGGCGCAGTCATGGCGACCATGGTGGGCGCCAACGTTGACCTCGCCAAGGACTGGTGGAAATTGGCTTCCGCCAAGGCCAGGGCCGTGGGTGCGCTGGTCAGCCTGTTCCTGATGGTTATCTCCGGCGTCGTGGTCATGAACTACATCTCCACGCCGAAGAGTTACTTCGCCAAGGGTGGAGAATTCGAGCAACGCGAAAAGGCCAACCAGGCCACCCTCCAGGCTCAGAGGCTGGCATTCGAATCCACGCCGCTGCAGATTTGGACCGACCAGTCACTCGCCACCAAACTCCAGTTCTACCGCTCCCACCTGATGTGGACGAACAAAGACAACGGCGCCCAACTCACCTGGTCCGCCGCGCAGCAATACTGCGGCACATTGCGGCTGGGAAGTTACGCCGATTGGCGCCTGCCTTCCCTCGATGAACTCAAAAGCATCAGCGAAGGCAAACGCGGATACGACGAAAATATCGGAATCTATCACGTTAAGAAAGGCATCTTCCTGTCCAACCCTGGAATCTGGGCCAACGCCGAAGGCACCGGCTTCGACTTCAACAATCAGTTAGAGGGCAGCGGCCGCGCCTTGTGTGTGCGCCCAGACCACGGCAACTAGATTGTCCCAGAAAGCCTGCCCCGAGCCGGTCGCAGGGCGGGGATTTTGATCCCACATAAACGCTGGCCCGAAATCGCGCAAATCCTCCTCAAACTTGCGCTATCGTAGATAGCCAAATGCAGCTCCCACTTCGTCTCGGCCAATTCATTCTCGAACGCGAGATCGGCGCCGGAGGTATGGGCGTGGTGTATCAAGCGGTCGACACCACACTCGACCGGCCAGTCGCCATCAAGGTTCTAAATCCCGAACTGGCGCACGATCCTGACATCGTGCGCCGCTTCCGCGCCGAGGCCAAAGCCCAGGCCAATCTCAACCATCCCAACATTGCCGTTCTCCACGCCTTCGCCGAACAGGACGGCCGCTGCCTGATCGTTATGGAGCTGCTCGAAGGCGATCCCTTCGACGAACTGCTGGCACTGCGCGGACGGCTTCCCTGGCAGAACGCGGTCGCTCTGGCGCAACAAACGCTCCAGGGTCTCGGATTCGCCCACAGCCGGGGCGTCGTGCATCGCGACATCAAGCCCGGCAACCTCATGCTGACCAGCACGGGCACCGTGAAAATCATGGATTTCGGCATCGCCAAGGCCCTCCGCGATGTGACCAAAGCGGCACCCAGCGCGCTGATGGGCACTCCCCATTACATGTCGCCCGAGCAAATCCTGGGCCAGCCCCTCGACCGCCGCTGCGACATTTACTGCCTGGGAGTGACGCTCTATCAACTCCTGTCCGGAGTCCTGCCCTTCAGCGAAAAAAGCGACTTCCAGGTGATGACCGCACACGTCAATACTCCACCGCCCCCGCTGGCAAAAGTAGCTCCGGATGTTCCCGAGGCGGTGGTGCGGTGCGTAGAGCGCGCGCTGGAAAAGAATCCCGACTCCAGGTTTCAAAACGCAGAAGAATTTCATCATGCACTGGAAGCGGCAAAGCAGCCGATTGTCGAGCGAAAAACCATCAAGGAAGAACCTGAGCCGAAGATACGTCCCGAAACGGTGGCCCAGACGACGCCGGTCCCGCCCCAGAAACCCGGCCTTCCCTTCGGTCGTTGGCAAATTGTTGCCATCGCCGTGTTCGTGCTCATGCTGGGCATCGCGACCATAAAGCTTTGGCCAACCAGGCAGCAACCCCCTGACCCAGGTCAGACCACCAACGACGGCCAGAGCCAGAAACCGGACACTGCGGAAAATCCCCAGGCATCTACTGAACAACCGCGTCAGACCACGCCGGTATCAGCAAGCACGCAACCGCAGCCCTCCCTTACTAAGGCGAAGCCGAGCCCCCCTCCCCAATCGGCGCCGGCATCAACAGTCCCCGCTTCGATGGCGTCACTGTTGTTGAAGACTGACGCGGATTGTGACGCGAAGGTAAACGGCGGCAACGAGGTCAAGCATCTCAAGGCTGGCGAAACCACCGAGGTGTATGTTGACCCGGGGCAGGCTTTCGTCGAGTACTGTACTGATATGCACTTTTGGGTTCGCCAGAAAAAGGTGATGGCGACTGCAGGCCTTCAACAGATCGTCGACATTCACATCCGAGCTGATTTGGACGAATCCAAGGCGGATGATTTGTTCTCCGACGTCGTACGCAGCGGAGACGCCAGTAAGTGTGGCACGATTCGCCAGCTTTGGCAGGCCGCACTCAATGAGTCATCTGACTCAAGTCAGGTTGCCCGAGTCAGGGAGAAACTAAACGACGGGAAAGGCATTACCTGCGACGCTCTTGACCGGTTCATGGAGGGGGGCTGTTCGAGCAACGGGAGCAGCGAGAACATCGTCTCTGGCGGAAACACCGACGCAAAAAAAGGGCCCCTCAACTCCTGCAACGCGCCCTGAAGCCATTCCTCAGCGGAACCCGCCCAGCCAGTTTTATTTCTTGTTCATGTAGAACGCAGATTCCACCGGCCGCACCACGCGCGGAATCCACAGCGGACGCCGCAGACCACCCGGCCCAGGCGCAGGACGCGCCAGCGCCTTCCAGCGCTGATAGACGGCGAACGAGAGATTGGTATCGACGAAGATGTCGCCGTAACGATCGTCGGGCCCGGCTTTTTCAACGCGCACGATCTGATGCCAGCAGTGCATGCCGCTGATGGGATCGGGATGCACGGGGAAGGTGATGTCCTGATGCACGCCGGAATCGCTCCACCACACGCGCTTGGTGTCGGCGTCCGCGCTGTCGTACGGCGAGACAGTTTCCAGTTGCCGCATCTTCCACTGGCCTTTGCCCACTTCCTGCAGATCGACCCAGGCGCTGGTCATGCGCTCGATCTGCTCATCTTTGTTCACGCGCCAGCGGCCCAAGTGATGCGAGCAGGCAACCACGTCGGGCGCAAGCCCCTCGGTCACCCACGCATGCAGCACGAAGTAGCCGATTTCAGTGTGAACCTTCATCAGATCGTTGGTGCGAACATCGCCGATTTTCTTCGCGTCCACGGGATTAAGCCACAACGGATTCTTGTGCGCGATCTCGTACAGATATTTAGCGTTGCCCGAGCGCGAGTGAATGAGATTGGGCAGGCGGAAGATGGGAAGCAAAGTAAAGACTTCGCCGTGCGCATCTTTGGGCCACTCCACCACGGGCATATACCGCGGATCAAATCCTTCGACCGTTTCTCCCAGAGAAGCCGCGTGCGCCGAGCGATGAATATGGCTGCGGTAATACTCGGGCAGCGTGAATTCGGGCCACTTCCAGTCGGCCATGGTCTTCGAGAAGAGTTCGAGTTTGCGCGACGGCGTGTTGTAGCCAACCACGGGCTGGTCGTTGATCATCACCCCGACCTTTTTGCCCTCTTTCGTGATCACGCCGTTCGGCTCGACTTGCGATCCGGCGAGATCGGCCGCCGCCAGCGGCTTTTCGTTGAGCTTATAAACGTCGCGTGTCACTTCATACGCGCCGTACTTGCGCATGTATGCGAGCGGCGTCAGGCCTTCTTTCTTCGCGGTCTCGGGCAATCCGGGAACGGAATTCTCGAAGATCCATCCGTAATATTCGTCCACGGTGAGCTTCTGGCCGGGATGATACGGCGACTCAAAGTACTGCCGGATTCCCATCGATCCATCGGGATCGATCGCCCAGGAAACATTGATCCAGAATTCGTCTTCCTCCCAAACCTCTCCGGGATTGGCTTGATAGGTGAAATCGAAGTGCTCGCCGGCGCGCTCGCGCAGCACCCGATGCACGGGCTGGCGAAAACCGATCCACTTGCCGGCGTAGGATTCCTGGCTCATCAGATCGTGGCGCTCGGAACTGAAACCCATGGGCAAAACGTAATCGGCGAACCACGCGGTCTCGCTCCATGTGGGACTGAGCGCGGCATGCAGACCAACTTTTTCTTCGTCGCGCAGCATTTCAATCCAGGAGAAGCCATCGGGATACGTCCACACCGGATTGAAGACGCGCGTAAAGTAGGCTTCAATGCGGCCGCGTCCTTCTTTCAGAAAGTGAGGCAGCAGAAACGACATTTCGTGCGTGCACAGCGGCCACTCCGGCGGGTAGAGCAGTTCATTCCAGCGCTTTTGCGGCGGCGCCACCTTGAACGGCTTGGGAACGAATTTGTTCCAGGCGTTCAGATTGTGCCCGCCCTCGGTGCCGACCGACCCGGTCAGAACGTGCAACAGCATCAGGGCCCGGGCAGGCTGCCATCCGCCAAGATTGCCGGAGGCGCTGCCGCGCCACAAATGCGAAGCAAAACGGCTTCCGGCGGTGGCGATTTCGCGCGCCAGTTTGACGATGACGTCAGCTTTGACTCCGCTTTCTTTCTCGGCGAATTCCGGCGTGAAACCGGCGTAGTGTTTCTTCAGCGCTTCGATCGTGGCTTCGAAGGTCTGCCCTTTGGCATGGAAACCGTCGACTTCAAGTTCTTCCCAGTTGGTCCAGTTGCGCACGAATGCGGCGTCATAACGATTCTCTTCAAGAATCACTTTCGCCATTGCCAGCAGAACCGCGCCTTCGGAACCGGGATACGTCGGCAGCCAGTAGTCGGCCATACTGGCGGTGTTCGAGAGGCGCGGATCCATGACCGCGAGTTTCGCTCCGGCCATCTTGCCATCGATAATGCGCTGCGCATGCGGATTGAAATAATGACCAGATTCGAGATGCGCCGAAAGCAGCAGGATGAAACGCGCATTGGCATGATCGGGCGAAGGACGGTCAGCGTAATGCCACAGCAGATAACCGAGACGTGCCGACGACGAGCACACATTCGTGTGCGAATTGTGGCCGTCAATGCCCCACGCCTGCAGCGTGCGCTCCATGATGAAGTCGTGACCGGGGCGCCCCACGTGGTACATGATCTCTTCGCCGCGATTTTCCTGGATCGCTTTGCGCATGCGCGCGCCGAAAGTTTCCAGCACTTCATCCCACGAAGTGCGCGCCCACTTCCCTTCTCCGCGCTTGCCGGCGCGCTTCATGGGATACAGGATGCGGTCCTGATCGTGAATCTGATTAATCGTCGCCGGGCCCTTGGGACAAAGACGGCCGCGGCTTGAAGGATGCATAGGATTGCCCTCGAACTTGGCAACCTTGCCGTTTTCCTTATCGACATAGGCCAGCAATCCGCACGCAGATTCGCAGTTGAAGCAGATCGTGGGCACCAGTTGATAATGTTTTTCGACGCGGCGCGGCCACTCGTCGGGATCGAGTTCGACCCAATCGTCCCATTTCTCAACCGGAGGACAATAGGCAAGATGGCTGCCTTCGCGTTTGAAATCGGTCATTCGAACGTCTCCATTTATCCCAACCTCTGTGAACCTCTGTATCCTCTGTGGTGAGAGGTTTTGAAATCCCTACCAAAGAGGACCCGGAGGTCAACAGAGGAAAACCTCAACTGTTCGGCACGCTCTGCCCGGCCATGACGAAACACCATTCGTAAATCAGCAAACCCACAAGCGCCAGCACCGCCGCCACGGGCTCACCTTCCGGAACCGGCGCCCACAGAAGGGATAACGGTGCGATTCCGCCGGCCACGACCGCTCCGCCCCAAAACCAATTCCTGAATGGACCATGCGTGATCAAACGCGCCGCATAGGCGGCATTGTCGGTGGTATGCGGCATCAGCAGCTCGGCAGCGAGGATCAGTAAGTGCAGAATCAAACTCGCGGAGAGCGCGATGCTCGCCGCGGCCCGGGCCTCGCTCGTACCTCCGAGCGACGCAGGCAGCAACGCCAGCACCGCCGCACCGCACATCAGCGCCTGCGCGATCAGATGCACCGGCAGCAGAGGACTTTGCCACAGATCGCGCCCTTCACATTGCCCGAAGAGAAATGCAGTGTAGACCGCGGCCAGAAAGCCGAACACCACCGTAGGCCACAACAGCACCGTCGTGAATCGAGAGAATCCAAGCACCGCGCCCAGCCAGAACAAACCACTAAGGCCGCTATAGGTAATGAGAATGAATGCTCCCCGCGCCAGCCACGATTTTTTCTGCGCCATGAAGATGACGCGCAGAAAGCGGAGCGGGTGTTCGAGATCGGCCACCAGCAGCACGGTGGTTAGCGCCGTAAACAGCAACGCGACCGTCGAGAGCGCGATGTCGCGAATCCGGTCCGCGCCCAGCTTTCCCAGCAGCATCGCGATCGCCGGAATCGCGAGAGCGCCCGAGCCGATGGCTTTGGTCCAACAATATGCGGGCACTTGCCATCCCCATGGCCGGGCGTGGGAAACGTCATAGGCTGCGAGGGCGTTCTTTTGCAGCAACGGGCTGTCGGGCGGATAAAGCGCGCCGCCGCCATGAATGCTCTCATTGCGCTGCGACCACATGTAGCTGGATTCGTGGCGAGCCGCGGTGGGCACGATCGTACTTTCGTCGGCGTCGATGTAGTAAAGCTTGGGGCGAGTTCCCTGCTCCGGCTTGCGCACCCGCACGGGCTCGCGCATCAGCAGCTGCGAAATCTCACCATCGAAAGCGTCGAGATCGCCTGCAATGATGGCGTGCTCGGGGCAGACCACCACGCACGAAGGCTCAAGCCCGACCTCAGTGCGGTGGGCGCAGAAATGGCATTTTGCGGCCGTGCCTTCGTCCGGATCGATGTAGATGGAATCGTACGGGCAAGCCTGCATACAGGCTTTACAGCCGATGCAGCGGTCGGAACTGAAGTCAACGATGCCGTCTTTGCGCTGATACATCGCGGTGACGGGGCAGATGGTGACGCAGGGAGGATTCTCGCAGTGATTGCAGCGTGTGACTTGAAACACGCGCCGCGTATTGGGATACGTGCCCTTCTCGACGTACTTGACCCACGTACGATTTACGCTGAGCGGAACGTGGTTCTCCGTCTTGCAGGCCACCGTGCAGGCGTGGCAGCCGATACACTTGCGGTTATCGATGATAAATCCGTATCGCATTCAAGGGCCGAGAAGACTAGTATCGAAAACCGCTGGCGTCGCTTCTGTATTCTAGCCGACGAGGCGGCGCTCGTTAGTGACCGGATTGGCACCAGGAGATGACCTCGGTGCTGGCCCTGTAAGGCTCCAGCCGAGATTAAGTTTGCAGCGTTCCCGGCTAGGCTACAATTCGGGTGCGTTTTTCCGAATCATTATCACTTCGCGGACCAGTCAGGTATGAACAAACATGATGGCTGAAATGGCATCCGGAGCGCACGCGCTCGAGGACAAGAAAGTTTTCTACAACCGATTTCTGCTGCTGGTCGCCGGGCTCGGCGGCTTGCTCTATGGCGTGGACGTCGGGATCATCGCCGGCGCGTTGCCCTACCTGCAGGCGACTTCGAAATTCAACGCGGGCCAGCTCTCGATTGTGGTCGCGGCAGTGCTGCTGGGCAGCGTGATTTCGACCCTATTCGCCGGACTGCTTGCCGACTGGATGGGCCGCAGGACGCTGATGGCGGTCAGCGGAATTATGTTCGTGCTCAGCATTCCGATGATCGCGTTGTCGCAGGGCTACGAACTGCTGGTGTTTGGGCGCTTGCTGCAGGGCGTGAGCGGAGGACTGATCGGAGTCGTCGTGCCGCTGTATCTGGCGGAGTGCCTTTCGGCCTCGGATCGCGGCAAAGGCACCGGCATTTTTCAGTGGCTGCTGACCGCCGGGATTGCCGCCGCGGCGCTGGTCGGTTTCTACTTCAGCATCCGCGTGGATGAGGTTGCCAAGCTGGGCGACGCGGCCCGGCTTTTCGCCTTCAAGAATTCCGCGTGGCGCGGCATCTTTTGGGTCTCGCTGCCGCCGGGGATTCTATTTGTGATCGGCAGCCTGATGGTCTCGGAGTCGCCGCGCTGGCTGCTGCGCCGCGGGCGCAAAGAAGCGGCCTACGCCGCACTGCTCCGTTCGCGCGTGAAGAATCAGGCAGACCTTGAGCTGCGGGAAATGCAGGACTCCACGCGCACGGAAAAAGTGGCCACGAACCAAGGCGCCACGAATCAGGGTGCCACGAACCACGCTACGCACCGCCGAAAAGAGTCGCTCCTGCGCCGCAAGTACGTGATCCCGTTTGTGCTGGCTTGCATTATTCTCGCGTGCAATCAGGCGACCGGAATCAATTCGGTCATCGCCTACAACACCAACATCCTGCTGCAGAGCGGGCTTTCGGATTATTCCGCCCACCTCGGCTATGTGTTCTTTACCCTGATGAATTTTGCCGCCACGTTGGGCGGCGTGGTTTTGGTGGACCGCAAGGGCCGCAAGTTTCTGCTGGGTGTGGGAACGGCGGGCATCATTGTGTCGATGATCGCGACGGGCGCGCTCTTTCTAGGCAGCGAGCACATGAGGGTGGACGCACGAGACGCCGTGCAGGCATTGGTGTCTCCCGATCAAAAACTTACTTTGTCGTACAACCAGATTCTGGCCCAGCAACTGGGCGGCAGTTCCGTCGCCGGTTCCGGGGCTGGACAACCAACCTCGCTGGTGCTGATTTATTCCTATGGCGATTTTCGGGCGGCGAGTCCGGCAGTACGCTCGGACGATGTGTCCGGCAAACCCATCGAGATTACACGCGACGACACCGTGCCGGCCAACCGGGTAAATGCATTCTTCTCCAATCCGCTGGGCAGTCTGGAGGCGGCGCGCACGGCTCCGCTCAAAATCGAAAACGCGCTGATCACGCCCATACCTGCCGCCAGTCGCGGCTGGCTGGTGGCGGGCGCTTTACTTGTGTTCATCGCGTTCTATGCGGTGGGTCCGGGAGTGTGCGTGTGGCTGGCGCTCTCGGAGCTGATGCCGACCCGCATTCGATCGAACGGGATGAGCATCGCGTTGGTGCTGAATCAGGCGGTATCGACAACCATTGCCGCGGTGTTTCTGCCAACGGTTGGCAGGTATGGATACTCGATCATGTTTTTCGGATTCGCAGCCTGCACCGTGATCTACTTCGTCACGGCGACCTGGTTCTTGCCGGAGACCAAGGGCAAGACGCTGGAAGAGATTGAAGCGCATTTTGAGGGCGTGGGCTTGGAGGTATAGTTCTTTGCCTGGGACGATCAAATCGGTTAGGCTCGTGAGTGTGCGACCAGCGGAGTGAACCGATTGAATAGCCCAAAACAGCGCGAATTTTCCCATGCAATGCTGCGGGAGATCTATGAGCAGCCGGACGCAATTTCCAAGACCATCGACCAGCATCTCAAGCACGACATCATTTTCCCCGGCGAACTGGATGCGATTGAAAGCGCGCTGCTGAGGTTCGAAAAGCTGATTATTGCCGCCAGCGGCTCGAGCCGGCACGCCGGGCTGGCCGGCGAAATCATGATCGAGGATCTTTCCGGAGTTGCGGTCGACGTGGAGTACGCCAGCGAATACTGCTATCGCTCGACCCACGCCGCGGTCGATCCCATCGTCATGGTGATCACGCAGTCCGGCGAAACCGCGGACACCATCGCCGCGCAGCGCGAGGCGCTCACGCGCGGCGTGAAGACGATTGCGATCTCGAACGTGCCCAATACCACGATTGTGCGCGAGGCGGGCGCTGCTCTGATTTCCGGCGCTGGACCGGAATTGTCCATTCCTGCGACCAAAAGCTTTACCACGCAGCTTGCGATTCTTTATCTCATGGCGTTGTTCCTGGCGCGCAAACGCGGACGGATGACTTCGGAAGTCACGCGATCGTACTTACAACGTTTGCAGCGCTTGCCGGCGGCGATTGACGAAAAACTATCGGCCTGGGATAGTCTTGCGAAGGAATTCGCGGCGGTACATTTCAAAGCCGAGAAGTTTCTCTATCTGGGGCGCGGCGTCCATTACGCGATTGCGCGCGAAGGCGCGCTCAAGCTCAAAGAAATTTCCTACGCCCATGCGGAAGGATATCCCGCGGGAGAACTGAAGCACGGTCCCAACGCGCTGGTGGATGAGACTCTCCCGGTGGTTGTTCTGGCGACCCGCGATCAAAGCGATCCGGATTCCGTGCTGCGCTATCGGCGGACGCTCGAAGTGATGAAAGAAGTCAGGTCGCGGCGCGGGCCGCTCGTGACCGTAGCCACCGAAGGAGATCATGAGGTCGGCACGATTGCCGAGCATGTGTTCTACGTGCCCGCCGCACCGGAGTTGCTGCTCCCCATTGTCGAGGTCATCCCGCTGCAGCTTTTCGCCTATCACGTGGCCGTGAACAAAGGCTATAACGTGGACCATCCGCGGAATCTGGTGAAAGCGGTGGTGGTCGAATAGACAGCTCGGAATTCTAGGCGCGAGCAAAATCAATATAGCCCCGCTGCGGATCGGTATGAATAAGCTTGGCGCGCAAGTGATCTCCGACATCGAGCCCATGATCTCCCTGCGCTAACAAACCCTCAACGTGCGGCGGCTGCAGCACCCGGATGAACGTTCCGTTTTCCGTGGCGCCGGTGACGATGGCATCGAAGACCTGGCCAATATGGCGGCTGAGAGCCACGGCCGCCAGCCGCTTCGACATGTCGCGCTCCACCTTCTTGGCAGCGTCTCCTTTTTGCGTGCAGTTGGTGGCGATGGCCGACAATTCGGAATCGCTATAAGGATTGGGCTGACCGGCGAGCATGGCTTTGATCAATCGCTGCGTGACCACGTCGGCAAAGCGGCGGTTGGGTGCGGTGGAGTGAGTGTAGTCCTGCACGGCCAGACCAAAGTGTCCGGGAGCGGTTTCGCCGGCCCGCTCCAAAACATATTCTCCCGGACCGATGAGTTTAATCACCGTCAGCGAAACATCGGCGAAATGATCGGGATCGGCGGCGCGCCTGCGGATGAGGAAATCATTGAGGGCTTTCGAATCCGGCTCGGCGGGAAGTTTTTCGCCCTTGCCGGCGGCAAGCTGCACAATCCGGTCCCAGCGTTTGGGAGTGCGCACGATGCGCCGCAAAGACGATACGTTCGCGAGCATGCGCGCCACCACCCCGTTCGCGGCGACCATAAAATCTTCGATCAACTCGGTCGCGCGGTTTCGCGTTGCCTGCACCACATCGACGACTTGATCGTTCACGACCAGAGGATCGAGTTCGCTCGTCTGCAAGACCAGCGCTCCGTGGCTCAGGCGTTGACTTTTGAGCTTTTGAGCCACTTCGTCTTGAAGCTTCAGTTGTTCCTGCAATTCCTGAGACGCTGCAATCTTCGGCGGCGCAGCGGCGCGCCCTTCGAGCCACGCGCCTACAGAGTTGTATTGGAGCTGGGCCTTGTTGCGGACGACGGCTCGATAAACATCGGAGGATTTTACGTTGCCCCCTGCGTCCACGACGTACTCGGTCACGACGCTGAGACAGTCCTGAGTTTCAAGCAGCGACGTTGTGCCCGTGGAAAGTTCTTCCGGCAGCATGGGGAAGTTGCGGACTCCGGCATAGACCGTGGTGGTTTCCCGCTGGGCGTGCTGGTCGATGGCAGTTCGGCGCGGGACGAATGCATCCACGTCCGCGATGCCGATTCTGATCTTTACCTCGCCGTTGGAGACGGCTTCGGCCACTTCGATCTGATCGAGGTCGCGCGAGGTGTCGTTGTCGATCGAGGACCAGAGCAAGTCCCGCAAGTCGTGAATGTCGTTACGTTTCCCCCCATCGTTTCCCGCATCTTTTCCTGCGGCGATCATGGGAGGATGCTGCTTCAAGTTGGCAAGCTGCGCGGAGACTTCCGGCGGAAAGTCAGGATTGAAACCGCGGGCGCGCATGACTTCCCTGGCGGTGGCCTGCAGGTCGAGATGAGTGGGATTGGCGTCGTGCATGTAGTCCCCGGGCTGAGTTGAGATTGGGTTTCAGGCTATCACGAGTCTTGCATCTGGATTCTGGCGAGTCTTCGCCTCACTTGCTTGGCCTCATGTGCCTCGCCATAGCCTCACTCCGGCGCTCGCGGCGATTGTCGAGAATGACGTAGAGCACGTAGAGCACGATGCATAGATTGCCAACCAGCAGGGTGCAGCGCCATAGAGTGATGCCGCGCATCAGTTCCCGGATCTCCCAGGGCAGTAGCAGCGTGCCCGATACCAGCGCCACCCATTCTGCCCACTTGCGGGCTCTCCACAATCCGTAGGCTTCTGTGAAGCGAAAAGCGGCGTAGGCAAAAGCGATGCCGGCTGCGTCCCACAGGCGGGCGTCGGTGACGCTGTCGGCAAAGTCGAGGAACATCTGGGCGCGGCGGCCTTCGGTGCTGATGTGCAAGGCGGTCAGCAGATTTTCCGCAATCAACCATGCGTCTTTGTGCACCAAGGCAAGCGCGCACACACCCATCGCGACCACGAAGAGTCCCTTGAAGAATTCGAAGGCGGCCACGGCGCGAAGCATGTGCCGTTGACTGCCATGTCGATCCAGATTTCTCCAAAGCAGGCGCATGAGTGCGAATGTGGCACTAGGGTATCACGTAGCAGGCACGAAGCCCTATGGCATCGCACGGGTAGTGTCCTAAGTTTAGGACACTTCCGCTGCGAAAATAGCGGCGCAGTTTCCCTGGTTCGTATCAGGGCATCGCTTCAGCGATGCCGTTCAACAGTTTCCGTGCAATTGGCTGTAGCCGCCGCGCTTTGCCCGCAGCGGCTGAAGCCGATAAACCTCTATCGTGCTTTACGGCACGCCTTGAAGGCGTGCTCTGATACGAATCCTGATCAAACTGCATCGGCGCCGCGGCGAAGCCACAAGCCCCCAGCCGTGTTCTTACTTCTGTAACTGGATGCGCCCAGGCAGAGATGCAACCATCCCCTGAGGAGAAACCTATGCGCCCAATGGCCGCTTTATGGATTGCGATGTCGTGTTTCGTGGCAGGATCGCCGGCCCAACAGTCCGCCGTGCCGCAGACCGCGAGACAGGCTCTGCTGGAAATGTTTTTCGGCAAAGAGCCGGGGACGTTTGTGAAGCATTTGCCCATGGCCACGCGCGACGCGCTGGAAAAATCCGGGGCGCTGGCCAACCTGCAGCAGTATTCGGCGATGATGAGCCACATGCAGACCCAGGGACAGAACCTGCAGACCTACGAAACCGGTTCCGTGCTTCTGTCCGCCGAAGACCCCAAGGCCGAGCAGAAACTCGAGGTGCTCGTGGAGAACGACTCCCTGCGCGGAGATCAGGACGACATCGAGCTTTCCTTTCACAGCTACAAGAACGGTCAAGCGCAGGGAATGCCGCGCATGGTGCAGATGACGTTTTCCATGAAGCAGGAAAGCCAGATTTGGAAGCTGAATGAGATTGCAGTCACCATTCGTGTTCCACTGGCCGATCCGGACTTTCTCAAAACCATCACGGAGAAAATGAAGCCGCAGATCGCTGGGGAGAACGGATCGCCTTTGCCATCTCCATCCCAGGCGCCAGCGTCGGCAATCGATCAGCAAGTGATAGGAGCAATGCGGAAGATTCTGGCCGCGGAGACTACGTATTCCAGCAGCTATCCACGCATGGGATTCACCTGCACGCTGTCAGATCTTGACGGGTTCGGCAGTGGCACGCCCAATGAGCATCAGGCGATGTTGATCAATGCCAGCCTGGCCAGCGGCAAACGCTACGGATATACGTTCTCGCTTTCGGGATGCTCGGCCGCGCCCGCGACGGGTTTTCATCTTACCGCCGCTCCCATCGCAAATGCATTGGGCCGGAAAGCGTATTGCGCCGACCAGTCCGGCACGATTCGTTCGTCGAGTGATGGAAAAGCGGCGACGTGTCTGGCCAGTGGAACGCCGGTCGAATAAGAATCGCCGCGCAAGAAGTCGTCAAGTCAAAGATCGTTGGCTAAGAAATCAGCGTCTCACCGCCCACGCCAGACCGTCGGGCTCAGGGCCCACGTCGATGTGTCCGGTAATTTCCAGCGTTTTGAGATCGATCACCGTCACGTAGTTGTCGGGAGAACACGCGACATAGACTCGCGTCCCATCGGGCTGCATCAGGATTCCGGCAGAACCGTGCCCAATGTTGATGCGCTTGATTTCCTTGCGGGTCGTGGCATTGAGGATCACCAGATCGGGACGGCCCAGGCTCGAGATGAAAACGCGCTTGCCGTCGGGAGTGAACTTCAGGCGATTGGCTCCCGGGACGTTTGCCGCTAGCGTGCCGCTCACCGTTTTCGAAGCCGAGTCGATGATCGAAATCGTGCCTTCTCCCGCATTCGCGACCCAGATTTCTTTGCCGTCGGGCGACACGTCGAAGCCTTCGGAGCGGCTGCCCACTTTGACGACGGTTTCATCCCAATCGCCTGCGGGAGCGCCCATTGGCCCGCCCGGCCCAGGTCCCGGAGCTGTCCCCGGAGGAGGACCTTGCATGTTGTTAGCCCCCGGCGGCGGACCCGGCGGTGGCCCAGGGGGCGGTCCGGGAGGATGATCGGACTTGTCGATGATGCTGACCGTTCCCGAATTTACATTAGTGGTAATCAAGCGTTTCAAATTCTGGGCAACGAAGATCATGTGCGTGCGGTTCTGGCCGGTGCCCAAAATCCAGTCCACTTTCCCGGCGGCCGGATCATAGCTGCCGATCGCCTTGGCCGCTTCCGCGGTGAACCACACTTTCCCTCCGGCAAAATCCAGGCCGTGCGGTCCGCGCAAAGGGCCGAGATCAATCGCGGGCAGCGGCTTCTGCGCGACCAGGTCCACCACGGCGAGCGTGTGGAAAGCCCCAAAGCCATAATTGGAAACGTAAGCCGTCTTGCCGTCAGCGGAGGCGATGACCTCATGCGGATCGTTGCCGATGGGAACTTTCGCCAGAATTTTCAGCGTGGCCGGATCAACGATGGCAAGGCTGTGATCGCGCTTGCTCAGCGCCAGCAAGGTTTCTCTGGGAGTGTCATGGTTCTGCGCAGCAAGAAAGGCAGGAAGCAGCACACCCACGAGAGCAAGGGAAAGTCTGGTGGTCACCGTCATAGGTTCTTCAGATGTCTTCTTCTGATGTCTGCCGTCGCGACAACGATCCACGGTCTGCAAATTACTTCTTCTGCCGAATCGCAGCCCGTAGTTCCTTGACAATTTCCTGCGACGCTTTGATCGCGGCAGCGTGCTGGTTCACATTGAAAGAAATTGCGCCCACGCGGGCGTGGCCGCCTCCGCCGTAGCGTTCGCAGATTTTGGCAAGATTCACTGCCGGTTCCTGCGGCGCCCAAGGATTCGATCCCACCGAAACTTTCACGCGAAAGCTGCTCTTGCTCAAGCCCACGCTGTAAACGGATTCCGGATGCAGATAATAGGGGACAAACTTGTTGTAGCCCTCAAGATCATGATCGGTCACATCGAAAAAGATCGTGCCGTCTTTGCATTGGGTGCGCTGCTTCATGATTCCGATCGAGAGCTCATGGCGCTTGAGCAACGGCGGCAACAGCGGTGCGACAAAAGGTTCCGTCAGGATTTCCGCCAGCGGTTTGGCCGCCAGCAACGGAATCAGGTTGGGGACAAAACCGTGATCGGGCGCGGATTCGATGACCATCGTCAGCTTCATCGCGGGAGCCTCCATTTCCACCGCGGTCTTCGCGTCGGGATAGAGTGCGCCGTCGATGATGTCGGTCCAGTGCACCAGGTCGGCCACCGGCGAGGGATCGAAGCCGAAGCGCTGCTGCGCGATCGTGGCAATAAAGCTGGTGCAGGACTTGAATGCGGGATCGTAGAACTTGCGGTTGCTCTGGTCCTGCTCAAAGTGCGCGGCATCGGCGGGAGAAAGAAACGCGCTCTCATGGTGATCGAACCACCAGGTAATGTTGGGAGAGCTGGAGTACTTGAAGTCGACGATGGCGTTCTCCTGGCCATCGAACTCGTTTTCGTCAAACAGCGCGCCGGCGCGGTGCACCAGGCCGGTGAAGACGAACTCGACGTCGGTGCGGATGCGTTCGCGATAAAAACGCGAAAATAACGCGGCCGAACAAGCGCCATCGAAACATTTGTCGTGATAGAAAACTCGTACTCGCAAGGATCGTTCCAATCTGCCACAGGCATTCCCGCGCAGCGTCCGCAAAAGGAGCGGATTCGCCGCACAGGTAAAAGCTAATAGGATTGACAGCTTACAGTGAGAAAGTCAAGAGCACTACCTGTCCGGCCTGGTGACATAATTTGACGCATGCGTGGTTTTGTTGCATTTTGTCCATAAGGAAGAGCCTCGGAGGCAAAGAACAAATGAGCGCAATTGGGCCGCCTGTTCCGGAGTTGCCGGTCGCCGATGTCGAACGCGCACAGCAACATTACAAAGACGCTCTCGGCTTTGAGATTGGCTGGCTTTATCCCGGCAAAGGAATTGGAATGGTGTCCCGCGGTAAAGCGACAATATTCTTTCGCAGGAGAACGCCGCCGTTCGAACCTGCCATTAGCTGGGTGTTCGCGGAAGATATCGACGCCACATACCAGGAACTGGAATCGTTAGGCGCGAACATCGTCGATCCTCTGCAGATAAAGCCCTGGGGAATACGTCAATTCACAGTACGGGATCTGGATGGGAACATCTTCTATTTCCACCACGGCTAGCCGGCGTCGAACTGATAAGGCCGTCAGCACGGCGGTCCCTCGGCGTCGCTACATCGAGTTGGCTTGTTTTTCGGCCAGATCGCCGATCAGCGGCAGCTTGTACATCAGGCCCTGATTGGCCTTCACCAGCAGAACAATCCAGAGAATGAATCCGCCCAAGCTGATGATAGCGTGCAAGGGAAGGGCCAGGAGAACGCCGAAGAAGCCGACTCCATAATGCAGGACCACCAGAGCCGCCCAAAAGAAGATGCATTGCCAGGAGTGAAATCGGATGAACCGGTTCCGCTTGTAAGGCTCTATCACCAGAAAGACGATCGCTGGGATGATGGTGATGTAAGCCAGCATGCCCGCGATGTTGTCGGCCATTCCTTGAGCGGGAACTCCTTGTGGAGGAGCTCCCTGCGGAGCGGCCGCGTACCCGCGGCCGGCGCAGGCCGCACAAGTCGTAGCGCCGTCGGCAATGGGTGTGCCGCATTGATTGCAAAACGCCATAAGCTACCTCCTTCGCAGGATGGGTCGCCAGGTCCGCCAGGGGGAATGCGAATTCGGGCTCCAGTTGCGTCCGCGAGCAAGGTAGCAAAACTTAAGGTTGCAAAGCAATTGCGATTCGTGCAGCATGCCGCACATGGCTGATCACGACTGCCCAGGATCATTGACGGAAGCGCGCGCAAAGAGTATGGTTCGTGCCAAATTTCGATTTGCCTAAACCACGTCCCGAGGAGTGAAAAAAATGAACACGTTCTGCGCCCAATGCGGCAACAGCCTGACCGCCGACGACAAGTTTTGCCGCGCTTGCGGACGAACTGTAGACGGCGGAGGCCCCGCGATCATGACGTCCGGTCCGCCGCCTGTGCCTGCGGGTCCGCCGCAAAACAGCAGCAAGGCCATCCTCAGCCTGGTTTGCGGATTGCTGATTTTCGTTCCTCTCGCGTTTATTGGCGCCATCGTTTTTGGGCATATGGCACTTTCGGAAATCAAGAAGAGCGCCGGCCGGTTGAAGGGCGAGGGCATGGCCATTGCCGGGCTAGTACTGGGTTACATGTGGGTCGCGGGTATTCCGATCATCTTGATCATCGCCGCGATCGCCATTCCGAATCTACTGCGAGCGCGGATGGCGGCCAACGAATCGTCGGCGGTAGCTTCCTTGAGGACCTTGACCGTAGCTGAGATCACGTACAACTCCACCTACGCGGACACGGGTTTTACCTGCTCCCTGTCCGATCTGGGCGACGGCGAGGGCGGAGCAAGCGGCCCCGATTCCCATCACGCAAAGTTGATCGATGATGTCCTGGCTCGCGGAGTGAAGAGCGGATACATTTTCTCCATACAGGGATGCACCGTAGAAAAAGGCGTGATCATGAGCTATGAAATAGAGGCGCATCCCGTCACGCGAAACCAAACTGGGATGCGCTCTTTCTGTTCCACCGAAGATGCGGTAATCCGGGTGCAACCCAGCGGCGAAGCGATCCTTACCCCGGCGGAATGCCAGAACCTGCAACCGTTGAATCAGTAGAATAGGCAGCCTGGCGAAGTGAATCTTGCGGTCAACGTGGTTATCTGAAAGGAGTGCAGCAATGTTTTGTCCTCAATGCGGAGCGAGTACGACCGACGGCACACCATTTTGCTCAAATTGCGGGAGGAGTCTAGCGCCTTCAACCTATCCGGCACAGCCGGGAATGCCCGGTCCGACAGCAGGTCCGGTGCCAGGTGGCTACGCCCCAACTCCTTCTGTGGAGAACTACCTGGTCTTCGCCATCCTGGCCACGGTTCTGTGTTGTCTGCCGGCGGGCATTGTGGCCATCGTTTATGCCTCGCAGGTCAACAGCAAGGCGCAGTCTGGGGACATGGCCGGGGCACTGGAGGCCTCGAAAAACGCCAAGCTGTGGTGCTGGATTTCGGCGGGCACAGGTCTCGCGGTGGGAGTTATTTGGGGCCTTCTCGCAGCCCTCGGGACGTTAAGCCACATGCATTGAGGAGGAACTTCGCCAATGATCGGAAAGCCTGATTCTCAAAGGAATCTGCTGCTCGCCGGAATGCTGGCAGCGGCGGCAGCGGCAGTCGTAGCCTTGACGGTTTTCGATCCGGCTACATCCGGCTTCTTTCCACCTTGTCCGCTGCGCTATCTAACCGGGTGGTATTGCCCCGGCTGCGGCTCATTGCGGGCCCTGCACCAACTTCTGCACGGGAATCTGCGGGCCGCCTGGGCGCTGAATCCGCTGGCCGTTGTTTTGTTGCCTTTCCTGACCTACGGAATCGCGTCCCACGCGCTCTTTGCGATCTGGGGAAAACCTTTGCCGCGGATATGGTTTCCGGCGGTTTGGATTCGCGTCCTCTGCGGCGTAATCATTCTGTTTGGCATCGCCCGGAACATCCCTGCCCTCGATCTGCTGGCGCCGAGAGTGCTTCATCCTTGAGTTCCGTCTGCGGACTCATGCTTGAGTTCCGTGTGCGCACGCAAGAAGGGAAAGTTGCATGAGTTCGTTTTGCCTGGGTTGCGGCAACGGTCTGGCGGAAGGAGAGCGCTTCTGCACCGTCTGCGGCAAGGACTCGACCATTTCAGCCGCGCCGCGCATTGATCCGGGGATTGCCTTCGGGCTGGCGCCGGAAACCAGCGGCAAAGCCATTTTCAGCCTGGTGTGCGGATTCCTGTCTGTATTTTTCCCGTTCGCGTTTGGCGCGGTGATCTTCGGGCATTTGTCGCTTTCGGAAATTCGCAGAAGTGCGGGACGCCTTACGGGTCGCGCGTTGGCCATCACCGGCATTATTTTTGGCTATCTGGGAGTCGCGTTCTTGCTGTTTTTGATCGGACTGGGAATCTACGCCTCGCAAAAAGATTGGAAGCAACAGCAGGCCAACCGAGTACACAGGACCGCGCCCAGCCCCTACAAAAATGCGCCCACCGCGTTGCTGAATGACAATTCCGCGGTATCTGCGGTGCGCTCCTTGAACATGGCAGAAATTGCTTATGCGCAGCAGCATCACGCGGAGGGATATTCGTGTTCCCTGCCCGATCTGAAGAGCGCATGGGGACTCGGCAACGATTTGGCGCGCGGCAAGAGCAACGGCTACATCTTTGAGCTGCGCAACTGCACCGCCACCGAGACCAATGGACCCATCACGAAATATCAGTTGGTGGCTTATCCGGCAGCCGGAGCAAAAGCTTTTGTCGGCGGGAAAACTTCGAACCCGGCCTACTGCTCCGACCAGAGCGACGTGATTCGCTTCGCCAAAAACGGCTCCGCGCAGGATTGTTTGAAAAACGGCGCGGACCTGGCGGAGAACGAGATCAACCATCCACGATCCGGGCCGCAGCATCCGGCGGGGGATACGCCGCAGATTCCTCAGTCGCAGACTTCCCGCTAGGTCTTTCTTGCGGAGACCTTCCTCGCCCTACTGCGGCCGCGGCGCGCCATTACGCTTGCCGCAGTCTTCGCACACGCCATAAATCTGGAAGGTGTGCCGCGTTGTTACATACCGGTATTTGCCCCCGATCTCCTGCTCCAACTGGCTGACCTCGGGAGAAAAAAACTCCACCGAACTGCCGCACTCCGTGCACACCATGTGGTGATGGCTGCGCCGGTTGTACTGATGTTCGTAGCGGGAGATGCCGTCGTGAAATGCGACTTCACTGGCCAGCCCGCACTCGGCCAGCAACTTCAGCGTGCGGTAGACCGTGGTGTAGCCGATGCGCCCGTCTTTTTTCTGCACCAGCCGATGCAGCTCGTCGGTCGAAAGGTGGTCGCGGGTTTCGAGGAACGTGCGCAGAATGGTATCGCGCTGCGCCGTCTGCTTCAGTCCCACTCCCTTAAGGTGCCGGTGCAGAATGTCCTGAGCCTCACGCATCATCTGGCGGGAAAGCGAGGGTTGATCGTCGATGCGGTTCTGCAGCATGAAAGGCGGGTCCGCGAGCAGGATATCACCGCCGCATCTTGAAAATGAAATTCATTTTCAGTACGTCAGTCGGGCTGCTGGCTTACAATCAGACCTTCATGAGCGCAACGGCTGAAATCAGAATTCCTTCGCGGCGGCGTTTCCGTTTCGCCCGCATCTTGCTGTGGTTTTTTCTGCTGGTGCTGTGCGTTGCGGCAGGCCTGGCCGGTTACGGCTATCAGCTCGCCCACGCCGCTCTTCCTCAACTCGACGGCCAATTGCAGGTCAACGGCCTTAACGCCAGGGTCACCGTAACCCGCGACGGCCACGGCGTTCCCACCATCGAAGCCGCTACCTTAGCCGACCTGTTCTTCGCGCAGGGCTACGTCACCGCGCAAGACCGCCTGTGGCAGATGGATGTGATGCGCCGCTACGGCAGCGGCGAGCTGTCCGAGATTCTAGGTGCACAGACACTCAAGCTCGACCGCGAACAACGGGTCCTGGGCCTGCGCGCGGCGGCCAAAAAGTCGCTGGCGCTGGCGGACTCGCGCGATCGCGCTTTCTTCGAAGCCTATGCCCGCGGAGTCAATGCCTACATCGCCGCGCAGGGCGACCGCTTGCCGATTGAATTCCGCATCATGGGCTATCGGCCAAAACCGTGGGCGCCGGAAGATTCCGTCGTCATCGCCAACCAGATGGTGAAGGATTTGAACTATCACTATTTTTACGACGCCCTGGGGCGGGAGAAAATTCTGGCTAAGCTCGGCCCCGAACTGACGGCCGATCTCTACGTGAATCGCTCGTGGCATGATCGTCCCCCCACGGTGATGCGGCAGGATATGAGCGAACCGCAAAAAAGCCCCGACGATTCCGATGACGACGACGATGATGACGACGGCCCCGACAACTCGGTAACGCGAGCCACAATGCCGTCAGGCGCAGATTTTCCCACGCTGCATGATCTGACAATGAAACACCCGGCAATGCAGGATCCGGCCGTCAACGGATCGAACGACTGGGTAATTTCCGGAGCGCACACCGTCACCGGCAAGCCGCTGCTTTCGAACGACATGCACCTCGGCCATCAGATGCCGAATCTGTGGTACGAAGCGCATCTGCATTCCGGAACGTACGAGGTCGCGGGCGTTACGCTGCCCGGCATGCCCTTCGTGATCGTGGGGCACAATCAGCGCGTCGCCTGGGGATTCACCAACGTTGGCCCCACCGTGACCGATGTCTACATCGAGAACTTCAACGCGGAGGGCGCATATCAGACGCCCAGCGGATGGGTGCAGCCGGAGCATCGCGTAGAAGTAATCCACGTCAAAGGCGCGCCCGATGTAACCGTCGACGTGAAGATCACGCGGCATGGCCCTGTCATCAGCGAACTCGTGCCCGGCGAAACCCGGCCTCTGGCCTTGCGTTGGACGCTCTATGACGGGCTGCGCATTCCTTTCTTCGACGTGAACTCGGCGCAGAACTGGGAAGATTTTCGCCGCGCATTTTCCGCTCTCGACGCTCCCGGACAGAATGTCGTCTACGCCGATGTGGATGGAAACATCGGCTACCAGACAACCGGGAAAGTTCCCATTCGCGCCACGGGAGACGGCAACCTGCCGGTCAGCGGCGCTGACGATGCGCATGAGTGGCTCTCCTACATTCCGTTCGACAAGCTGCCCAGCATCTACAATCCGCCTTCGGGGATCATCGCCACTGCCAATGGAAGAATCACGCCCGACGATTATCCCTTCTCAGTCAGCATGGAGTGGGAAGCGCCATGGCGTACGGCGCGGATTTATCACGTGCTCGAATCGGGAAGAAAATTTTCCGCCGCCGACATGCTGGTGCTGCAAACCGATGTTCATTCGGAAGGCGAACTCTTCGCGGCTGAGCGCCTGGTCTACGCCGTGGATCATGCCGCCAAGCCATCCGCGCGCGCCAAACAAGCCGCCGATCTGATGCGCGCCTGGGATGGCCGCATGCTGGCTTCTTCGGCAGCCCCCACAATTGCGGAACGTTCCCTGGGCGAACTGCGCCGCCTGCTGCTCGAACCCAAGCTGGGAGCGGCCCATCCGGAATCCGTCATCGATTCCGAGCTTTACAAAGCCGATGAACATAATGACCCCGATTGGCTAACCTATACCTGGCTGCAGCGCTCGGTATGGCTGGAAAACATTCTGGTGCACCGTCCGAAACGCTGGCTGCCTGAGAAATATTCAAGCTATGACGAACTGCTGACCGCCGCCGTGGAAGCCGCGGTGAACGATCCGCAGGCTCCGAAAGATTTAGCTTCGTGGCGCTGGGGCAAAGTCAATGCCGTCGAGATTCAGCATCCAGTTCTCGGCAAAATTCCGTTGCTCAATTATTGGACGGGGCCCGGAGTGCAAGAGCAGTCCGGCGACGGATACACGGTCAAAGCCGTGACCCGGGTTCACGGGCCCTCAGAGCGCTTCACCGCGAATCTGGCGAACCTGGATCAGTCCACGCTGAACATCGTCACCGGCGAGGGCGGCAACTTTCTCAGCCCGTATTACATGGATCAGTGGAAAGCGTGGTACGAAGGAACCACCTTCACGCTTCCCTTCACCGCGAAGGCAGTCGAAACAGCGAAAGCCCACAGCCTGGTATTGCAACCGTCAAAGTAAGCAGTGCGCGAGAGCATCCTGGGACTGAAACGCTTGTCATCCTGAGCGAAGCGAAGGACCTATGTAACTCGCGTCCAGCGCACCGGCGCCAGCGCACTATCAGAGCGGCGAATCCAGTCCCGGTTACGGGTTAGCTGGTAACAACGTTCTAGTGTAGTGCGTCAAACAGATCGACGTTTATATACCGTCGGTTTCCTCTGTGCCCTCTGTGGTTGGTAGTGTCCTGATTTGTCATTCCGAACCGGGCCGAAGGCGCGGTGAGGAACCTGCTGTTTGACTGCGTATGACTGTCGAAGTCAACAATTAGGACACTACCCTGTGGTGAAAGCCTTTGACTTCTTCGTCGAACACCAAAACTTACGCCGGATCGAGGGCGCAAACCTAACGATCACCATTTCCGACGCACTACGTTAGATGGACTTGACCGGGATCGCGAGCAAATCCTCAACCAGCCCAACCTCCTTCTGCAGAAATGGTTCGGCATGCGAGACCCCGCCGAGCGCGCCGTAGAAGCGGGCCATGGACTCGACGCGCGCGCGAATTTCCTCTTGAGCGGGGAATAAATCCTTGCCCGCCTCCTGATTGCTGAACTGCGATTTATAAGCCAGGATGGAAGCAACCTTGGCTTCAAACTGTTCGCCGATGTCGACAACGAATGTAGGCCGAATGTCGTAGTAAAGCGTGGCGTAAATGATTTTGAACGGACGATGCGGAGCGGAGCTCTCCGCACCATCGGAAGCGGTTTCGCTGATGGCTGACGGCTGAGAGCTGACAGCTAGTTTCGCCAGTCCCGCCAGAAAACACGCCTCATACCCGAGCATCGAAGCGGTGTAGTGATCGGGATGCCGGCCCTTCCAGTAAGGCAGAATCACCACGTGCGGTCGCGTCTCGCGAATCACGGCGGCAACTTTCAGCCGGTTCTCCCAGGTGTTTTCAACGCGGCCGTCGGGGATGTCGAGCGCCCGCCGCCAGCTCACGCCTAAAATCTTAGCCGCGTCGTTAGCTTCGCGCGCCCGGTCTTCCGCAGTGCCGCGAGTGCCCATCTCTCCCTGTGTGAGATCGAGAATGCCGGTGCGCTGCCCGCGCTGCGCAGCCTTGAGCAAAGTTCCACCGCAGGTCTGCTCCACGTCGTCGCGGTGCGCAGCAATAGCGAGAATGTCGAGCGGCGAATTACCATTCACAGATGATTTCCCGGACACCCGCTGACACGGTATTTCATAAGGGACTTTGGTCATTGTTCCGTAAGCTGTTCTAGGAGTTCATCAAAATTCTCGTATACCCATTGTCCGCGAGGTAGCTCCTGATATCGTCTCTTTCGCAGAGTTCATCCAGGGTCCCGCCAAACATCTGTTCTACTTCTTCGATCTTTAGCTGATGCCTCTGTTTCAATAAGGCGATGAATTCGAAGAAGTTAAGATAGTTGTCTATCGCGATCATCCGATATATATCCTCATCGCTGGCGGTATCCATCTCGGCAAGTTTCTTCAAGTGAGTGATGTTCTTCTGCTTCCAGATTATGTCTGCTCGCACGTCTTTGAACGAATTATCCATGTAGTAACGCGTCCATAATTTCCGAATCCAATTCAGCCTTTTTTCTTCCACGTCTCTTCTGTACACATATAGACCCCATGCTGCGGCAACCACTACTCCAAAATGCTCCACTGTCTCTGCGAGATCCTTAATGTCCTTGAACCACTCGGGTAAAAACACAAAACTGCAAAACATTTCTGCACCCTCCCCTCGTGATGTTCGCGATAGCTTATTCCGGCAAGCGAGTTCAATCCAGATTCCCCTGCTCGATCACCACGTTCTCCCTCACGATCAGCCGGTGGGCCGCCATTTCTTTTAGCGTGGGCAGAACTCGCGCCACGTGCTCATCGGTGTCGACGAAGATGATGATCACCGGCAGCTTGCCTCCGGCTTCGATCAAGTGCGCCGTCTCTACCTGATGACGGCCGAGAAATCCCGCAACGCAATGCACTGCCGTCGCAGCGTAAACATTTTCCTTGCGCAGATAGTTGAGAATCTCGACGTGCAGCGGCCGGTGATGCCACTGGTCGGCTTCGTTCAGATAGATGGTGACTTGCACCGCCATAGCGTCTGCCATTTTACTCGCTTACCTCCTGAGAGATCTGCCATTCCTCACGCAGCATGCCGTATAACTCCAGGTCGACAAACTGATCCCACTTGCGAAAATGCTGGCGCTGGCAACCTTCATAGCGCATGCCAAGCTTCTGCAGGATTCGGCCCGACGCGGGGTTGTTGGCGAAATGCGTGGCGAATATGCGATGCAGGTTCATCTCTTCGAAGCCATAGCGCAGCATTGCCCGTGACGCCTCGGTTGCATAACCGTTGCCCCAATACGGCACACCGAGCCAATAGCCAAGCTCGGCCTGCTCGTGCGGATCGAAAAATCGCAGGCCAACGCCGCCCATCAGGCGGTCGCTCTCCCGCAGCGTGATGGCCATGCGGGCCTCGCGCTCGGTCTCGATTCTGATTAGAAACTGCCTGGCATCTTCCACCGTGTAGGGATGCGGGATGCGACCGGTGGTGGCTGCGATCTCGCGGGCGCCGATCAGCGGGACCAGTTCGGGGATATCGGCTTCGCGGTAAGCGCGCAGCCTCAGGCGCGTCGTCTCGAGAGTCACGTCGACTCGCATGTCATCACCTCGCCGCTCGTCGGATCACAGATCACCGGATCAGGGATCATCCTCATCATCATCAGCGCGACGATCAAATCGCCCGCGCCATCGCCATGCCGGCCAGCGCCCCGCCCAGGCACAGCAAATTGTTGCTGAAGATGTTCGCCAGCATTAATCCCCACTGGCCTTGCTCGAAATAGCTCATGGTTTCGTAGGCGTAGCCGGAAAACGTGGTGAACGATCCGCAGAAGCCGACGACCACCAGCAGTCGCCAGCGCGGGTCCACCAGCACCCGCTCCGTGGTCCAGATGACGAAGAATCCCACGATGAAGCTGCCCACAATGTTGATGACCAGCGTGCCGTAAGGAAAGACCGGGCCGAATTCCTGGGCGGCGAAGCGGCTGATCAGGTAGCGCAGGTTGGCGCCCACGATGGCGGCGACGGATATGGCGAGGAAATCTTTCACGACGGAACTCCTGCAAAACCAGAGTGAATTTTGTAGGAGTTATCAGCGCGGGCACTTCGCCCAACGCGGTTCTGGCGAACTCCATCGCCCCGTCAATTTATTAAATCACATTTTCAGATTGCAGATTTTAGATTTCAGATTGACAGTCTGGGCCAGCAGCGTCTCTCAGTCTGCAATCTAAAATCTGAAATCTGCAATCGACGCCGGCTATTTCTTCCTCTCCACCAGAAACCGCGCCAACTCCTTCAGCGGCTCTGCCCGTTCGCCGAAGCTCTCCAGTTCGGAAAAACCCTCGCTCACCAGCGCGTCCGCCTTGCGCACCGAAGCCTCAATGCCGAACAACGCGGGATACGTGGCTTTTTCCGAGGCAGTATCTTTCCCGGCAGTTTTTCCCAACTGCTCGGAGGTCTGAGTCACGTCGAGCACGTCATCCACAATCTGAAACGCCAGGCCAATCGCCAAGCCGAAAGCGCGCAGCTTCGCGACCTGGCCATCTTTCGCCCCGGCATATAACCCGCCGCTCACCAGGCTCGCGGTAATGAGCGCCGCCGTCTTGGAGCGATGGATGTACTCCAGCATTTCCGCGGTGGGTTGCGTGTGCTCAGCTTCGAGATCGACGACCTGCCCGCCGATCATGCCGTCGATGGTTCCGGTGCCGTGCGCAATCTCCGCGATGATGCGCACTCGGGCTTCGGGCGCGCACTTCATACGCGAAAGAACTTCATAGGCCCGTGTCTGCAGCCCGTCGCCCGCCAGAATTGCGATGGCTTCGCCAAACACTTTGTGGCAGGTGGGACGGCCGCGTCGCAAGTCGTCGTTATCGAGCGCCGGAAGATCGTCGTGGATGAGCGAGTAGGTGTGCAGCATCTCCAGCGCTGCGCCGAGCTCATCAACACCGGCGGGCAACGAACCGGCGGCCATGCGTGCCGCTTCCAGGCACAGAACGGGACGCAAACGCTTTCCGCCGGCAAATACGCTGTGCCGCATCGCCTTATGAATCGAGACGGGATGCTCCGTCTCCAGCGGAATCAGGCGGTCCAGCGCAGCGTCAGTCAGCCGCTGTCCTTGTTCCAGTGTTTCGGTCAGCATGAGGAGGCAGTATAACAAGCTGCCGCTTCGAAGGCGCGAGTTCCAATGCTGTATCCGGAAAACAAAAGAACGGGAAAATGAAAGGACGCCGAAACCTCGGCGTCCTCAGGAAACAATGAAAGCAGATATTGATTACGCCACGGCTGCTCGTGCCAGGGCCATGCTTCGCAAAACAGAAGTCAATACAACCTGTGCGTCGTCGGCGGGGCAAACGTCGCTGGCACCGGCGGCCAGCGCGGCTGTCCACATCTCTTCGTCCGGAACTCGATGCGTGCAGACGATGGGTACATTGGGAAAGTCCTGATGCAGACTCTCGACGTCGGTCAAACGCCAGTTTTCGATGTCGAGAACCACGGCCTCGGGATGGGTGCGGGAAAGATTTTCCCGCAGTTCATCGCGAGAAAGAAGAATCTGTACCGAGAAATGAGACCGCAAGCCCCCGGCCAGATGCCGGGCCAGTTTGAGGTCCTTTTCCAGAACAACTACGCTTTGCGCCATATAACCCCCGAAATCTCAACCGTCGTCAACGGTACGGCTAGTGCTCGACTAGGGCTGCGGGATGGCTGGGAAAACCACGACTCCACAGACAACCGGTACATCTACCTGAACCGCGTGCCTAACGACGCGCAGGCGCCTTTTCGGCCAACGGTTCGAATGGTTCGGCTTGAAGCTTCCCGTTTTTCTTCAGCAGAATTTCAACTTTTCCTTCCGCCTCGTCTAATTCTTTGCGGCAGTCGGTCGAAAGCTGCATGCCTTCTTCAAACAGCGTCAGCGATTTCTCCAGAGAGACTTCACCTTGCTCCAGTTCCTGAACAATCTTTTCCAGTCGCTGGAGACACTCTTCAAATTTGGCCAACGGGATTCGCTCCGTCACCCATTTTAATGCACTGAATCGCTGGCTGTGTCGAGAGTTTTGTAAAGAATAGTTGTGACAGAGGGCACACTGCTCCCGATCCGGGAAAGTCCCGCGTCGGAAACGTTTTCGGAATCGTTAACGTCAGCTTGGCCCGCGGCAGGTTCGAGCGTCCTTGGAAATCGAGAGTTCCTGCTAGCCAAGTGTTGTCAGGCCGCTTCGATTACACGCGTCGCGCAGCAGCTCCGATTCAATTTCTTGATGCCAACATTCACCATACAGATGGTTATCCAAAGTCAGCACCAGTGGCCTGGTTGCGATATTCTGGCGTGCGATCTCCAGCAGGCTTGCATCCGTGGGGCCGTATCGGGTGACCAGATCAAGGTCCATGGCAAGGAGCTTGATGAGCTCCTCATCCAGTCCCACGGGTTTGATCGTGGGAACCATTTGGTCTAGTGTAGTGCGTCAAACAGATCGGCGTTTCTTTATCCTCGGTTTCCTCTGTGATCCTCTGTGCCCTCCGTGTTAAAGCCCTTGACTTCTTGGTCGAACACCAAAACTTACGCCGGATCAAGGCGCAACATAACGACCACCATTCTCGACGCACTACACTAGCTTGCAGCGAAATTGGGAGGCGTGAAAGCGCTATTCAGCTTGACCCCGGCTGCCCAGCACTTCCAGCACATCGACCGCCGAGCTATAACGCCCCAGCGGCGCGCTGATCTGCGCGCCTTGCACGGTTTGACGGGCAGCGATCAGCATTTCGCGGGCGATGGCCACCCCTTCGGCGCGCGCGGCTTCCGGAGTTTGCGCTTTGGCCATGCGGTCCAGAATTGAATCGGGCACGGAAACGCGCAGTTCGTTCTTCATGAATTCCGCGTTGCGCACGCTGACCAGAGGCCAGATTCCCGCCACAACCGGAATGCGGCAATGCTCGATGCGCCGGAGAAAGTTTTCCAGCAGCCGCAGATCGAACACGGGCTGAGTCACCGCGTACTCCGCGCCCGCTTCCACTTTGTATTCGAAACGGCGAATTTCTTCATCCAGGTCGGTGAGTCCGGGATTCGCGCCCACCCCAATCACAAAGCCGGTGGCCGTCCCGATGGGATTGCCGCCCAGGTCCAGCCCGTGGTTCAGCCCGCGCACAATGTTCACCAGGCCGATCGCATCCACATCGAACACCGCCGTCGCGTCGGGATAGTTCCCCATCTTCGGCGGATCGCCGGTAATGCAAATCAGATTGCGGATGCCCACGGCGGCCGCTCCCAGCAAGTCGCTCTGAATGCAGAGCACGTTGCGGTCGCGGCAGGTGTAATGCAGAATGGCGTCGATGCCCACTTCGCGCTGTATGAGCAGTGAGAGCGCCTGGTTGCTCATGCGCGCCGAAGCCCGTGGACTATCGGGAATGTTGACCGCGTCCACGCCCACCGATTTCAGAAATCGCGCACCTTCAATCTCCTTGTTGATGTCGATGCCTTTCGGGGGCACGATTTCAACCATCGTGAGGAATTCACCGCGCGCCAGCTTCGCGCCCAGCGGCGATCGACCTTCCAGCGGCACCGCCGACGTGACCTTGGGAGAAGCGTGTCCTCCGCTCACTTGCGCGGTCGCAGTCTTCCCCCGCGCTTCGCCCGCGCGCAGCGCATTCTTCATCACCCGGATATGGTCGGGAGTGGTGCCGCAACATCCGCCCACCAGGCGAACTCCCGCAGTCACAAACTTGCGCGCATAGCTGGCCATATACTCCGGCGAGCACAGATAAATGTTTCTGCCCTCGACCGACCGCGGAATGCCGGCATTCGGTTGCGCGGCTAAGGGCCGGGAAGCCACGGCTCGCACGCGCTCCATCGCATCCAGCATCGCCACCGGGCCCACGCTGCAGTTGCAGCCGATCACATCCGCTCCCCACTCTTCCAGCTTGCGAACGAAAGTCTCCGGATCGGAACCGTCCAGGCAATTGCCGTCTTCATCGATCGTGACCTGCGCGACCAGGGGCAACGAAGCGGATACATCCCGCGCCGCCAGCATGGCCTGATGAATTTCTTCCAGATAGCCGAAGGTTTCAAGAATCAGAAGATCGACGCCGCCGTCCGCCAGCGCCTGGATTTGTTCGCGAAACGCCTCCCGCGCTTCCTGAAACGAAGTCTTGCCCAGCGGTTCGATTCTGGTTCCCAGCGGGCCAACCGATCCTGCAACCCACACATCGAAGCTTTTGGCGGCCTCGCGGGCCAGGCGCGCGCCGGCCCGGTTGATGTCGATCACCTTGTCTGCAATGCTGTGGCGCGCCAGACGAAAGGAATTGCCGCCGAACGTATTAGTCTCAATAACTTCGGCTCCGGCTTGCAGATAATCGTGGTGGATGCCGCGGATCAAGTCCGGCTGCGAAAGATTGAGTTCGTCGTAGGAGCGGTTAATAAAAATGCCTTTGGCATAGAGCAGCGTTCCCATGGCGCCGTCGCACAGCACGGGCGCCTGCTTGAGCCGGGCAAGAAAGTCGTTGGGCATATAAACGCTCAGAATACAGGATCAGCGGCGGTTCGCGCACGCTGGGGACAGCGGTGTTGTAGTGTCCTAACTTCAAGATGTCATTCCGAACCGGCGCGAAGCACCGGTGAGGAACCTGCTGTTTGCCGGCGCCTGTGCCGCGACCACGCGGCTCTGGTCATCCTGAGCGCAGCCGTTTTTCAGGCGGAGCGAAGGATCTCCCTCTCCCACGCTTTGTGGGCCTGGAGATCCCGCGGCCCGCTCGTGAAAGCGCGGGCCTTCAGGATGACGCCGCGGGGAGAACCAAATGGAGGCGCGGGCCGGACGAATGCGTCCGCTCCTACATGCCGGCAAGGGTAGTGTCCTAATTTGTCACTCCGAACCGGGCCGAAGGCGCGGTGAGGAACCTGCTTTTTGACGGCGTATGCCTGTCGAAGTCAAAATTAGGACACTACCCCGGCGAAGGCAGAGCCGAGGGCTCTGCTATAATCGACAATTTCCCGATTCATCCTCTCTGTTGTATAGCTTTCAGCGGTAGTCAGGAGCCCGAGGTTTGAAGAAAAGCGTTCTCGTTCTGGCGGTGGGTTGCTGGTGGTGCCTGGGATTGGTGGCTTGTGGTGGCGGACGCCCAAAGGATCCACCCAGCGGGCTGTCGCAGCGGGTTCTGGCCTCGCAAGGGGTCACCTCCGCTGCCAGCTTCGGCGGCCTGGTGATCATCAATGGCTATAACGACACTTTGCCGCGCCTCGCTCCCATCGGCGCCGGCAGTCAGCCTGGACTCATGGCGATCACTCCCAGCCGCAACATTGTGGCGGCCTTCGATGCCAGCAGCAATAATGTCTACGCGGTCGACACCTTCAGGGAAGCGCCCATGGGAAGCGTCCACCTGGCCGGTCCCACCACCAGCTTCGTCCTTCCCACCGCCACCTCCCTCGGATATGCCGCCGTGCCGGCCGCTTCCGTGACCGGCTTTTCTTTTACCGGAGCCGTCCAGGAGATGAATTTTCCCACCGGTTCGCTCATCACCACCATCGCGGTGCCCAGTGCTGAAACCCTGGTTTCGAACCAGGCTGGCACTCAGTTGCTGGTGTTCAGCAATGACTCTGACTCGATCACTGTGCTTTTCCCGGCCATCGCCGTACCGCCCGTGGATACCAGTTGCTTCAATCCTCCCAACCCGGTTTGCGTGATCGTGGCCGAGCCCACGGGCAGCCGCCCCGTGAATGCGATCGTCAGCGGCAATACGGCCTACATTTTCAACTGCGGCTATGAGTGCGGAGGTCTCACCACTGGCGGGCAGCCTGCCCCGGCCGGCATCGCCATCTTCGATTTGACCAGCCTCACCTTCACGGGAACAATCCCGGTGAATGGCGCCACCTTCGGATTTCTCAGCAGTTCCACGCTCTACGTCGCGGGCAAGGGATCACCCACCGGTCCCCTGTGCGCATCGCTCACCAATTCCATCAATCCCACAACTGCCGCCACCTACTGCGGGACGCTCGACATCGTCAATCTCACTACCATGACCGATCCCTATCTCAACAGCCCAAGCACCGAGATCGCGATCCCCGACGGTTACCATGACCGCATGGATATGAGCTCGAACGGCCAGTTATTCGTCGGCTCCTATGACTGCACCAACATCGGCAACGTCAACGAGCCCAGCGGAGAAGTGCGCGGCTGTCTGGCCATCTACAACACGAACGATAATTCTCTGATTATCCCTCCCGACAACGGCGACGTCACCGGCCTGCAGAGTTTCACCACCTACTACAAAGAGTACGTGGCCGAAGACGGCAATCTGCGCGTCTACGACACCCTCACCGATGTTCTGCTGATCAACGATTACTTGCCCGAGGGAAATATCGACATCGTAGGCTACGTGGGCGACATAAAGTCCATCGACTCCTTCTGAAAGCAGGCGCTGCGGGTAGTGGTGCAGATTTGGATTTTCCTCGGTGTACCTCCGTGTCCTCTGTGGTTTAAAGCTCTTTGTTTAAAGCTCTTAAACCATCAAACTAACCACTACCAAGCGTGCAGTACTGTCCTGATTTGTCATTCCGAACCGGGCCGAAGGCGCGGTCAGGAACCTGCTTTTTGCATTTTCCTCTGTGTACCTCCGTGTCCTCTGTGGTTAAAAGCTCTTAGACTGTCAAACCACACCACAACACAAGCGCGCGTAGCTCTTGGCGATTCCCGCTCTCTGCATTTACCATGAATGGACTTCACTCATCACAGGAGAACTCTCGCTATGCGGCGTTTCGTTTTAGCTCTCATCGGCACTCTCGCCATCGCGGCCTCCGCCGCAGCCCAGGCCGGAACCTGGCAGATTGACCCCAATCACACGGCTACGCAGTTTTCCGTGCGCCATCTGGGGCTCTCCACGGTTCGCGGCGACTTCACCAAAGTCAGCGGTTCGGCGACCTATGATCCGGCAAACCCCGCCAAGACCGTTCTCAGCGCCACCATCGACACCGCGTCCGTGGATACCCGGGTCGACATGCGCGACAAAGACGTGCGCAGCGACCATTTCCTCGACGTAGAAAAATATCCCACCATCACCTTTCAATCGAAGCAAACCAGGACCGCCGGAACAGGCAAGCTGCAAATTGTCGGCGATCTGACCATTCACGGCGTGACCAAAGAAGTCACGCTCGACGTGGATGGGCCAACCGATGCCATCAAGGATCAGTGGGGCAACCAGCGCATGGGCGCGTCCGCTTCCACCAAGATCAACCGCAAGGATTTTGGCGTGAATGGCGCGGCCGGCGCGGTAGGCGATGAGATCACCATTACCATCGACGTCGAACTCATTCAGCCCAAGGCAAAATAGCTGGGCTCGAAACCTCGCCAGGGCGCACACGAACCGGCGTTCATGAGCGGTGTGAACGCGAGCCGGCGAACACGAACGGGTAGACTTGAACGGGTGAACATGAAAAAGCGCACAGCCTGCTGGTTAGCATTGGGACTGGCCGCAACTCTTTGCATCGCAAGTTGCGGCGGCGGCAGTAGCAGCAGCGGCGGCGGCGGCAGCACCACGCCGAATGCGACCGTCACCATTTCTCCCAAACTTGCGGCAGTGGTTGTCACTACGCAGACGCAGCAGTTCACGGCCACCGTCACTGGCAACGTCAGCGATCTGTCGGTGAACTGGAGCGTGGATGGGGTCGCCGGTGGAAGCTCCGCGACAGGCACCGTCAGCACCAGCGGTCTTTACACCCCGCCTGCGGCTGGCGGAACTCACACGGTCACTGCCACCAGCGATGCGCTGAGCACCGCGTCGGCCTCGGCCTCCATTGCCGTCACCGACCTGGGCGGCGTTTTCACTTTTCACAACGACCTTGCCCGCGACGGAGTCAATCAGCAGGAATACGCGCTGACTTCTTCCACCGTCACCACGGCCACGTTCGGCAAGCTGTTCTCCTGCCCGGTCGATGGCGCGGTCTACACGCAGCCGCTCTGGGTTCCCGGAGTCAGCATCGCAGGCGCCACGCACAACGTGATCGTTGTCGCCACGCAACACGACAGCGTCTTTGTCTTCGACGCTGACGCCAACCCCTGCGTCACCTACTGGCAGGTCAATCTGCTCGATACTCTGCATGGGGGCAAACCCGTTGAGAATCCCGTTGTCTGGAACGAAGTGGGCTACTGCTTTGGCGATATCTATCCCGAAATCGGTGTAACCTCGACGCCGGTCATCGATCCCTCCAGCAACACCATCTATCTGGTCAGCGCTTCTGAGGTAGGAGGCGCCGGCGGTTCGGGCTGCTCCAGCTACTCCGGAACGTTCTATCACCGCTTGCATGCCCTCGACCTGTTCACCGGCAACGAAAAATTTAGTGCGCCGATCACCATCGCGGCATCGGTCGCGGGAACCGGAGATGGTTCGTCGGGCGGAATGGTGAGCTTCAGTTCGCAGTTCCAGCACAACCGGGCCAGCCTTGCCCTGAGCCAGTCAGTGGTATACGTACCCTTTTCCGCCCATGAAGACGCCACTCCTTATCACGGCTGGCTGCTCGGCTACGACGCGCTCAACGTGCAGCAACAGAATTCTGTTTTCAACACCACTCCCAACGGAATTGGCGGAGCAGACGGCGGCATCTGGGCGGGCGGTGGCGCGCCCGCCATCGACAGCACCGGCGATCTCTATGTCGCGACCGGGAACGGAATCTACGACGAATCTTCCCTGCCCCCGGACAACGACTACGGCGACAGCATTCTGCGCTTGCATCCCTTCCCCGCCAGCACGCCCAATGGCAGCAATCTAAGCGTGACCGGCTGGTTCACGCCTAACGATCAACTCGCGCTCTCCAACGCCGACGCCGACCTGGGCTCGGGAGCCATTGTGCTGCTGCCCGATCAAACCGTTGGACCCACCCATTTGCTGGCTCAGGTCGGCAAGGCTCAGCCCGGCGGCGTGGGCATGGTCTTTCTGGTCGACCGCGACAACATGGGCCAATACACGTCGACCAACGACGTGGTGCAGAGTTTCGCCGGCCCTGCCACCGGCTTGTGGGGCGCTCCTGCGTTCTGGCAGAACAATCTTTACATCGGCGGGGCTTACGACAATCTAAAGCAGTTCTCTTTCGATCCCGCCACCGGCCTGTTCAACGCGACGGTATCCTCACAGTCGGGAACCTATTTTGGCTATACCGGCAACACGCCGTCGGTTTCCTCGCAAGGCGCGTCCAGCGGAATCCTCTGGACCATCGACTCCGGCCAATACGGCTACGCCAATCCGAATGTCAACGGCGTGGATTGTTATGTAGCCCCGCCTCCCACCGCCTGCACCGGCCCTGCGATCCTGCACGCCTACAATGCCGCGAACCTGGCCACCGAATACTGGAACAGCTCACAGGCCGCGAACAATCGCGACCAGGCCGGCAACGCAGTCAAGTTCGTCCCCCCAACCATTGCCAATGGAAAGGTCTACATCGGCACGCGCACAGAAATAGACGTATACGGCCTGTTGCCCTGAGGCTTGTAGCCCCTAACCCTAGTCCCTAGCCCCTGCCTCTAAAAAATCGTCTTAAACAACCAGAACAACGACCCCGAAAGCAACATAGCAACCGGCAGCGTAAGCACCCAGGCCAGAGCCAGATTCCGCACCGTGCTCATTTGAATGCCGGAATGATTCGCGGCCATAGTGCCCGCCACTCCTGACGAAAGCACGTGTGTGGTACTGACTGGCAGGCCAAATCCGTCAGCCGCACCAATCGTCGCCATGGCAGTGATTTCCGCCGCGGCGCCCTGCGCGTAGGTCAGATGCTCCTTGCCAATCTTTTCTCCCACCGTGACCACAATCCGCTTCCAGCCAATCATGGTGCCCAGGCCCAGCGCCATTGCCACCGCCACCTTCACCCAGGTGGGGATGAATTTCGTAGATTGATCGATGTGCTTTTTGTAGTTGGCCAGCACGGCGGCGTCGGCGACGGAGAACTTCGGCGTTCCGCTCTTTTGTATCAGCCGCAGGGCTTCACTCACTAAGTACAGCTGGTTGCGGAAGTTTGGCACCTGGCCATTGGGCACATTCTTCAACTCTTTGTAAATGCTGGTTTCGTTGCCGATGTCGTTGACCAGGGTACGCATGGCCAGCATGGTGTTGGCATTGAACTTCTTGGTTTTGATGTATTCGGTCACGTCGTCGGCAGCGTCGCCAATCACAGCGCCGGGGGTCACGTAGTGATCCAAAGCGTCCGCGGCTTGCTGCGAAACGGCAATGAAATCCTGCGACTGCTGAAACGTCACCGCGTGATTGAGCGCATAAGCGGTCGGGACGGTACCGATCAGGATGAGCATGATCAGGCCCATGCCCTTCTGCCCGTCATTGGAGCCGTGGAAGAAACTGACGCCGGTACAAGTGAGAATCAGCAGGCAGCGAATATAAAACGGCGGCGGAGCGTCGCCTTCCGGCGCGCTGTAGAGTTTCGGATCTTTAATCAGCGCCTTGGCGGCCAGCAACAGGAGCGCCGCCACGCCGAATCCCACGACCGGCGAAAGCAGCAGCGATTTGCCGATGCCGGCGGCTTGTCCCCAGTCCACTCCCGAGGTGCCGTTCTTTCCAGACAGCAACGAATTGGCGATGCCCACGCCGATGACCGAACCGATCAAAGTGTGGGAACTCGATGCCGGCAGCCCTAACCACCACGTGCCCAGATTCCAGATGATCGCGGCCACCAGCAGCGCGAAGACCATGGCGAATCCGGCTTTGCTGCTCACCTGCAAAATCAATTCCACCGGCAGCAGCGACACAATGGTAAACGCAACCGCTCCGCCCGAAACCATCACTCCCAAAAAATTGCAGATGCCCGACCACACCACCGCGATATGCGGCTCCAAAGAATGGGTGTAAATGACGGTCGCGACCGCGTTGGCCGTGTCGTGGAATCCGTTGACAAACTCAAAGCCCAGCGCCACCAGCAGCGCAATGCCGAGCAGCACATAGGGCATCGCCGATCCCGCATGAACTGTCGAAAGGTCCTTCAGCAGGTGCGATGCCGCATACACGAAGCCGATGACCAGCATGACGCCGAAAACGAGCATGCCGATCTTTGCGATTTTGCCGGGCGACTTCTGGTCAAGGACGCTGGAACTTGCGGCCATATGGACCCTCTTGTGGCTAACCAGCCAGGATTTTGAACCCGTGTGAATGCCGGAACTATACGAGAGGAATGTTACAGGCGCATTAAAATACCGATTCAGTAGGAGTCACTGAGCGTTGCCATTAGCGTTGTCACTGAGCGTTCCCATTAGCGTTGTCGCTGAGCGTTCCCATTAGCGCCGCCATTAGCGTTGATTAGCGTTGTCATTAGCGTTGTCATTAGCGTTGTCATTAGCGTTGTCATTAGCGTTGTCATCCTGAGCGGAGCCGTTCTTCAGGCGCAGCGAAGGATCTCCAGCGCCACCGAGTCCGGGGTATAGGGTTCCTGGAATACCCCGCTCACCTCTTTCACCGCAACCGCCAATCCATCCCGA
>Ga0302326_10000615_pt1 | contig 97379 bp, 70 predicted proteins | sample Palsa_T0_3_FD_202264 | JGI IMG/M metagenome (GOLD analysis project Ga0302326, IMG submission 202264) | Peat permafrost microbial communities from Stordalen Mire near Abisko, Sweden - Palsa_T0_3 | ecosystem: Environmental > Terrestrial > Soil > Palsa > Peat permafrost | place: Sweden: Abisko... | reverse complement strand
TTAAAAACAGATAACAATGTCAAAAGAGACCTTCAAGAGGGACAAACCCCACGTTAACGTTGGTACTATTGGTCACGTAGACCATGGTAAGACCACTTTGACTGCTGCTATCACCTCTATTCTGGCGTCAAGAGGGTTGGCAGAAGCAAAAAAATATGATGAGATCGATGCTGCTCCGGAAGAAAAGGAGAGGGGTATTACCATCAACACAGCGCACGTTGAATATTCGACGACTAACCGTCACTATGCGCATGTGGACTGTCCTGGTCACGCTGACTATGTAAAAAATATGATCACCGGCGCCGCCCAGATGGATGGCGCTATCCTGGTGGTGGCTGCTACGGATGGCCCGATGCCCCAGACGAAAGAGCATATCCTGCTGGCCCGTCAGGTAGGTGTTCCGCGTATCGTCGTTTTTATGAATAAGGTAGATCTGGTCGATGATCCGGAACTGCTGGAACTGGTAGAAATGGAAATCCGGGAATTGTTGACTTCCTATGGTTTTGACGGTGATAATACGCCGATCATCCAGGGTTCTGCAACAGGTGCGCTGGCTGGCGAAGCAAAATGGGTTAAGGCGATCGACGAGCTGATGGCTGCGGTCGACAGCTATATCCCGCTGCCTCCCCGCCCGGTGGATCAGCCGTTCCTGATGTCTGTTGAGGATGTGTTCTCCATCACCGGTCGTGGTACGGTTGCTACGGGTCGTATCGAAAGGGGCCGCGTCAAGGTGGGTGAAGCCATCGAGATCGTTGGTCTTCAGGATGCTCCGCTGAACTCTACGGTTACGGGTGTGGAAATGTTCCGCAAGCTGCTCGATCAGGGCGAAGCCGGTGACAATGCAGGTCTGCTGCTCCGTGGTATTGAAAAGACCCAGATCCGTCGTGGGATGGTGCTTTGCAAACCCGGATCGATCACTCCGCATACCGAGTTCAAGGGTGAAGTTTATGTATTGAGCAAGGAAGAAGGTGGTCGTCACACTCCTTTCTTTAACAAATATCGTCCCCAGTTCTATTTCCGTACGACGGACGTAACGGGTGAAGTTACGCTGCCTGCGGGTACTGAGATGGTTATGCCTGGTGACAATACTTCGCTGAGCGTAGTGCTGATCCAGCCGATCGCCATGGAAAAAGGCCTGAAATTCGCTATCCGCGAAGGTGGCCGTACGGTTGGCGCCGGTCAGGTGACGGATATTGTTAAGTAAGCAAAGCGAAAAGTAGATTTTTTTTATATCTTTGTAAGGACTGAAAGCTGTTCCGAATCCCTTCGGGATAGCTTTCAGCTTTCTACGAACGGGTATAGTTCAACGGTTAGAATAGAGGTCTCCAAAACCTTAGATCTGGGTTCGAATCCTAGTACCCGTGCGAGTGCCGCGTGACCCGGGTAGGGTGAGGCGGATAGAATTTAATATTTTAGTAAAATGAACAAAATAACGACCTATTTCCGTGAGTCGTATAGGGAATTGCTTGATAAAGTGAGCTGGCCTTCGTGGTCGGAGTTGCAGCAATCGACGGTGATCGTGCTGGTTGCTACTTTGCTGGTCACGGTGCTGGTATGGATCATGGATCTTATCTCCAGTTCTGCGCTGCATCTTGTTTATTCCTTTTTGTGATCCTAGTGTGAATTGTTGTAAAAATTCTTTTTATGACGGAGACTGTCAATCAGCAAGAAACTAAGGTCCAGGCCGAGGGCAAGCCCCTCGCGGAGACCAAGTGGTATGTCCTTCGGGTAGTTAGCGGGAAGGAGCGGAAGGTAAAAGAGTACCTGGACAAGGAAATTTCCCGCGGCGGCTGGACAGAGATCGTGCGGCAGGTATTTCTGCCGGTGGAGAAGGTATATAAAGTCCAGAATGGTAAAAAGGTGATGCGGGAGCGTAACTATTATCCCGGTTATGTGATGGTGGAGGTGACGGAAGGTAAGTTGGGGGATGACCTGAGGGAGGTGATCAAGAACACGAACAGTGTCATTCATTTTCTCGGAAAGGAGAATCCGATTGCCTTGCGCAAGGCGGAGGTCAATAAGATGCTGGGTAAGATGGATGAGATGGCTGAATCGGGTGGTATGAGTATGAGTGAGCCATTTATCATCGGGGAGACGATTAAGATCATCGAAGGGCCTTTCAACGATTTCAACGGGATCATCGAAGAGGTGAATGACGAGAAGAAGAAGCTGAAGGTGACGGTAAAGATCTTCGGTCGGTCGACACCGGTAGAGCTTAATTATATGCAGGTGGAGAAGATTGCTTAAGACGCGGGTGCAGGCCTGGTGCGTGTGGACGGGTGTGTGGCAGCATGGGCTGGCGGTTTGTGGCCGGGTGTTTAAGAGATAATAATAAAAAAACCTTCCTTGTGGAAGGTTTTTTTATGCGCCTATTGCTGATTTAATTAATTGCCACTGTCGAAATGGGGGGTCGGGTCGCCGAAGGTAGTTGTCGTTGGATCCGGCGCGAGAGTCGGAGTGACGGGAGCGGGCTTTGCTTTTTTAGGAGCGGCCTTCTTTTTTACAACTTTCTTGGGGGCAGCCTTTTTAGCCGGCGCTTTTTTAGCTGGCGCTTTTTTCGCGGTTTTTTTGGCAGCTTTTTTAGGAGCGGCCTTTTTCTTGGCTGCTTTTTTTGCCACTTTTTTCGCAGCTTTTTTGGGAGCTGCCTTCTTTACCGCTTTCTTAACAGCTTTTTTTGCCGCTTTTTTAGGCGCAGCTTTTTTTGCCGGCTTTTTTTTAGACTTTGACATAGTTTGTTGAGCGTTTTAAGTTGTTAGTGAGAATTGTAATGGATTATTAAGGGAAAAGTTAGTCAGAAAAATCGAAATATAAAAAAATGACCCAAAAATTTCTTCACAAAAGATTGGTTTGGAATCTTTATAGCCTCCGGAAGTGCGGTGGATTGTGGGAAATAGGGCGTTTATATGGATTTTCGGGTATTGTTGCGGGGTGCAGGTTCGGGTGAGCAAGGGAGGGAAAGCGGGTGAGTAAGGGAGGGGAGCGGGTGAAGGAGGTAAGATGGCTGCTGAGGGGTTTGGAATGGGGTGGAGAAGCGGTAGAGAAGGGGGGAAGTGGAGCGGGAAGGGGTGGGAATAAAAAATCCACCGGAAAAATAGGCTATATCTCATTTTTTTCGTTAATTTTGCGTCCCCAAATAGTAAGTTCTTATAAACATCGATGGTTTGGGAGTTTCTGCCGAATCTATTATAGAGGGGGTGGGGACGTTAACACCAAAAATTAAGTAACATGGCAAAAGAGATTTCCGGTTATGTCAAGTTGCAGGTCAAGGGCGGTCAAGCCAATCCTGCACCTCCTATCGGCCCGGCGTTAGGATCTAAGGGCGTGAATATCATGGAGTTCTGCAAGCAATTCAATGCCAGGACCCAGGACAAGATGGGAAAGACCCTCCCTGTTCTACTCACCGTTTATACGGACAAGTCATTTGAATTTATCATTAAGACTCCTCCCGCAGCCGTTCAGTTGCTGGAAGCCACCAAACTTCAGAGTGGATCCAAAGAGCCGAATCGTACTAAAGTTGGAAAAGTTACCTGGACGCAGGTGGAAGCGATCGCAAAGGACAAAATGCCCGATCTGAATTGCTTCACCGTCGAGAGTGCGATGCGTATGGTAGCTGGTACTGCCCGTAGTATGGGTATCACTGTCGAGGGAAAAGCTCCCTGGGCAAATTAACGACCTAACTTTAAAATCATTACGAATCTATTTGTTATGGCTATCACGAAAAAAAGAAAAGCAGCCACTGCGAAGGTGGATAAAAATAAGTTTTACACGTTGAAGGAAGCTTCTGCGTTGGTAAAGGAAGTGAATTTGACGAAATTCGACGCCAGTGTGGATCTGCATGTGCGGCTGGGTGTCGACCCCAAGAAGGCAGATCAGTCGATCCGCGGAACGGTGAGCCTGCCTCATGGTACCGGTAAGACCAAAAGGGTGTTGGTGCTTTGCACCCCCGATAAGGAAGCCGATGCGAGGGCTGCCGGAGCCGATTATGTCGGTCTGGAGGAATATATTCAAAAGATCGAAGGTGGTTGGGTGGATGTAGACGTGATCGTCGCTACCCCTTCCGTAATGCCTAAGATCGGGAAATTGGGTAAGATACTCGGGCCCCGCAACCTGATGCCCAATCCGAAGACGGGTACGGTGACCAATGATGTGGCTGCCGCTGTCAATGAGGTAAAGGGCGGTAAGATTGCTTTTAAGGTTGATAAAGCGGGGATTATCCATGCTTCTATCGGCCGGGTAAGCTTCACTCCGGAGAAGTTGATGGAGAACGGCCAGGAACTGATCGGTGCGATCCTCAGGGCTAAGCCGGCTACGGCCAAGGGCACGTATGTAAAGAGCGTGTTTATGGCCAGCTCGATGAGTCCGGGTATTGCTTTGGATGCCAAAGCCTTTATCCAGTAATAATAATCACGAAAAGTGCTTCCCGAGCTTGAAACTGGCAATGGTCCGGGGGCTTAAGACGGAGCACACAAAGTAAACGTTATGAACAAAGATCAAAAAAATGAAGTCATTGAGCTGTTGAAAGACAAGTTCAAAGAATATAATAACTTCTACGTCACCAATACGGAATCCCTGACGGTAGAGCAGATAGGCAAATTGCGCCGGATCTGTTTCGACAAGAAGGTAGAAATGAAGGTGGCCAAGAATACGCTGATCAGAAAGGCGTTGGAAGGGCTGGATGAGAAGCGTTTTTCCGGGGTTTATGAATCCCTGAATGGGGTGACGGCGCTGCTGTTCTCCGAGAATGCCAAGGAGCCTGCGATGATCATCAGTTCGTTCCGTAAGGATGGGAACCATGAAAAACCGGTGTTAAAGGCGGCCTTTATCGATGGGGACGTCTTTGTCGGGAACGATCAGCTGAAGACGTTGACTACGCTGAAGAGCAAGCACGACCTGATCGGCGAGATCATCGGTCTGTTGCAGTCGCCGGCGAAGAATGTCATCAGCGGCCTGAATGCCGGTGCGAAGCTGGCGGGGCTGATCAAGGCGCTGGAAGCCCGGGCAGAGTTAGCCGGAGCTTCTGCTAATTAAGAATGTTGAATGGCGCCGCGGGGCGGCGTCGAATATAATATCCAGGGCGGCGAAACCGCCGAATCTAATGACCAGGGCGGTTTCACCGCCCTGGGGATAAGCCCAGGCCTGGGGGCATGGAGACCAGGCAAATTTTTTTAAACCTCCGCCGGAGCAACATTAAAAAAGCAGTGAAGGCGGGAAAAATTTACAAACATGGCAGACTTAAAATCATTTGCTGAACAGTTAGTAGGACTGACAGTAAAAGAAGTAAACGAATTAGCTAAGATCCTCAAGGAGGAATACGGTATCGAGCCTGCGGCTGCTGCTGTAGCTGTTGCCGCTGGTCCCGCCGCTGGTGGCGCCGCCGCCGCCGTTGTAGAAAAGACTTCCTTTAACGTTATCCTGAAAGCCGCCGGCGCCAACAAGCTGCAGGTGGTGAAGGTCGTTAAGGATCTGACGGGTCTGGGCCTGAAAGAAGCCAAGGACCTGGTTGACGGCGCTCCCAAGCCCATCAAGGAAGGCATCAGCAAGGCTGACGCAGAAGCGTTGGTGGCCAAGCTGAAGGAAACCGGCGCTGACGTAGAGCTGCAGTAGGACCGGCAGATTTTAAAACTTTTAACCCCGGTTTAGGCCGGGGTTCCCCGGAGGGCGGAGCCGTCCGGGACATGATGCAAAAAGAGGACGCCTCTAAATTTTACGGTTTGGGGCGGCCTCTTTTTGGTTTTTTGCTATTTTATGGCTACATTTGCGGTCCGTTTCCCTAAACTATTTGGTCGCTGTTGTCTGTTTTCATATGTAACTATTTGATAGTCAGCGAAAAGGAAGATTGAGCCCATAGACGATTTCGAAGTTTTGAATTATATAAAAACCGGTTTTAAACAATATGTCTTCAACAAAATTGCAAAACAGGATCAACTTCGGTAAAATCAAGCACCTTGCCGAAACTCCTGATCTTCTCGAAGTGCAGATCCAATCTTTTAAAGAATTTTTTCAGTTAGAGACCACGCCGGACAAACGCAATATCGAGGGTTTGTTCAAAGTGTTCAAGGAAAATTTCCCGATCACGGATACGCGGAATATTTTCATGCTGGAATTCCTGGATTACTTCATCGATCCGCCCCGTTACACCATTGAAGAATGTATGGAACGCGGCCTCACGTATGCGGTTCCGCTGAAGGCCAAATTGCGCCTGAGCTGTAATGATGAGGAGCATGTCGATTTCCAGACGATCGTACAGGATGTATTCCTGGGTAATATCCCGTATATGACCCCCCGCGGCACTTTTGTCATCAATGGCGCCGAGCGTGTGGTCGTTTCCCAGCTGCATCGTTCGCCCGGGGTATTCTTTGGTCAGTCGATCCACCCTAACGGCACGAAGATCTATTCTGCCCGTGTGATCCCTTTCAAGGGCGCCTGGATGGAATTCGCGACGGATATCAATAATGTGATGTACGCCTATATCGACCGGAAGAAGAAATTCCCGGTGACCACTCTGCTCCGTTCGATCGGTTATGAAACCGATAAGGACATCCTGGAGTTGTTTGGCATGGCGGACGAGGTGAAGGCCGATAAGAAGGCTTTGCAGAAATTCATCGGCAAGAAACTGGCTGCCCGTGTCCTGAGGACCTGGGTAGAGGATTTCGTCGATGAGGACACGGGTGAAGTCGTCAGCATCGAGCGTAATGAGATCGTGCTCGAGCGTGACACCATCCTTGACGAAGAGGCCATCGATATGGTCGTGGATATGGATGTGAAGAGCGTCTTTATCCAGAAAGAGGATGTGGGCGGCGATTATGCCATCATTTACAATACCCTGAATAAGGATACCTCCAACTCGGAACTGGAAGCGGTTCAGCATATCTATCGCCAGTTGCGGGGCGCCGACGCTCCGGATGATGAGACTGCGCGGGGTATTATCGATAAATTATTCTTCAGCGACAAGCGTTATGACCTGGGCGAAGTAGGGCGTTACAAGATCAACCGTAAGCTCAACCTCAACCAGCCTCTGGATCAGAAGACGTTGACGAAGGAAGATATGATCGAGATCATCAAGTACCTGGTCCGGTTAACCAATGCCAAGGCTGAAATCGATGATATCGATCACCTGAGCAATCGCCGGGTGAGGACGGTGGGGGAGCAGCTGTATGCTCAGTTCGGGGTAGGTCTGGCCCGTATGGCCAGGACGATCCGCGAGCGTATGAATGTCCGCGACAATGAGGTGTTCACTCCGGTGGACCTGATCAATGCGAGGACTTTGTCTTCCGTGATCAATTCGTTCTTTGGTACTTCGCAGCTGTCGCAATTTCTTGACCAGACCAACCCGCTGAGCGAGATCACGCATAAACGTCGTATCTCCGCGCTTGGGCCGGGCGGTTTGAGTCGCGAACGCGCCGGATTCGAAGTCCGTGACGTACACTATTCCCATTATGGCCGTCTTTGCACGATCGAGACGCCGGAAGGCCCGAATATCGGGTTGATCTCCACGCTGTGCGTACATGCGAAAATCAACGAAATGGGCTTTATCGAGACGCCCTATCGTAAGGTGCTGGATGGAAAGGTCGATTTGAAAAAGCTGACTTACCTGAGTGCGGAAGAAGAAGATATTGCCAAGATCGCCCAGGCGAATATCCCGATGGATGACAAAGGGAATTTCATAGAGGAAAAGATCGTCTCCCGTCAGACCGGGGATTTCCCGATCCTCGACAGGAGCGAAGTGGAATATATGGACGTCGCCCCCAACCAGATCGTGGGTCTCAGCGCGTCGCTGATCCCCTTCCTGGAGCATGATGACGCCAACCGCGCCCTGATGGGATCGAACATGCAACGTCAGGCTGTGCCCCTGATCCGGCCGGAAATGCCGATCGTCGGTACCGGGCTGGAAGCAAAGGCTGCCCGCGATGCGCGTATCCAGATCCATTCGGAAGGCGAGGGTGTAGTAGAATTTGTCGATGCCAACGAGATCCATGTTCGTTATGAACGCAACGATCAGCAGAAACTGGTCTCTTTTGAAGAGGACCTGAAAATATACAAGCTCACCAAGTTTATCAAGACCAACCAGGAAACCTGTATCAACCTCAAGCCTGCCGTAAAGAAAAGCCAGAAGGTGAAGGAAGGCGACTTCCTGACGGAAGGTTATGCTGTACAGGATGGTGAGCTGGCGCTGGGTCGTAACCTGAAAGTGGCTTTCATGCCCTGGAAGGGTTACAACTTTGAGGATGCCATTGTGATCAGCGAGAAAGTGGTGAAGGAAGACCTGTTCACTTCCGTTCATATTTCCGAATATGAGCTGGAAGTCCGTGACACCAAGCTGGGTGAGGAAGAGCTGACGCCGGATATTCCCAACGTATCGGAAGAAGCCACCAAGGACCTGGACGAAAACGGTATCATCCGTGTCGGCGCCCAGATCAAGGAAGGCGATATCCTGATCGGGAAGATCACGCCCAAAGGCGAAAGCGATCCTACCCCGGAAGAAAAGCTGCTGCGCGCCATCTTTGGTGACAAGGCAGGGGATGCGAAGGATGCTTCTTTGAAGGCTCCGAGCGGTACCGAAGGGGTTGTGATCAGCAAGAAGCTGTTCCAGCGGGCGAAAAAGGATAAGAATGCCAAGGTGCGTGAAAAGGCTGCCCTGGAGAAGATAGAAAAAGTGCATGAAAAGAATACGGGCGACCTGATGGATGTGCTGCAGGGTAAGCTGACCGTGCTGCTGAAAGAGCATGTTTCCGCCGGTGTCAACAACAACTTTGGCGAGGTGCAGATCGGGAAAGGTGCGAAGTTTACGGCCAAGAACCTGGCTGGAATCGATTATCTGAATGTCAACCCGCTGGGTTGGACCGGTGATGCCAGGACGGACGATCTGATCAACGTGCTGCTGCATAACTACAGCATCAAATACAACGAGGAACTGGGACGTTATAAGCGTGAGAAATTCAATATTTCTATCGGTGATGAATTGCCGGCCGGGGTATTGAAACTGGCTAAAGTCTATCTGGCCGTCAAGCGTAAGCTGAAGGTTGGGGATAAGATGGCCGGACGGCACGGAAATAAGGGCATAGTCGCGAAGATTGTACGAGCTGAAGATATGCCTTTCCTCGCTGACGGGACCCCGGTAGATGTGGTGCTGAACCCGCTTGGTGTACCTTCCCGTATGAACCTGGGCCAGATCTATGAGACGGTATTGGGTTGGGCTGGTGAGAAGCTGGGAGTGAAGTTTGCTACGCCGATCTTCGATGGAGCGACGGTAGAGGAAATTGCCGACCATATTTCGAAGGCCGGATTACCCAGCTTTGGTCATACCCATCTTTATGACGGGGAGACCGGTGAGCGGTTCGACCAAAAAGCCACGGTGGGTATTATTTATATCATTAAATTGCATCATATGGTGGATGATAAGATGCACGCCCGGAGTATCGGACCGTATAGTCTTATCACTCAGCAGCCTCTGGGCGGTAAAGCTCAGTTCGGCGGCCAGCGTTTTGGTGAAATGGAAGTGTGGGCGCTGGAAGCGTATGGTGCATCGAATATCCTGCAGGAGTTGCTGACGCTAAAATCGGATGACATCATCGGTCGTGCGAAGACTTATGAGGCTATCGTGAAGGGCGACAATATCCCCAGGGCGGGTATCCCCGAGTCCTTCAACGTGCTGGTGCATGAGTTGAGGGGGTTGGGATTGGATCTGAAGTTTGATTGATGCTGGATGCCGACTGGGTCCCGGGTGAGGGATGATCGTGAGGCTTATTACTTTTGGCTCCGCTAACTGATGAATAAAACGCAAAGCCATTCCGGGAGACCGGGGTGGCTTTTTTGTTGTGTATTCCCGAAATTTTACTTACCTTTGACGTAAGTAACGTAAAGCGTTAGTATGATACAGTCATTTGGGTCGAAGGAAACAAAGATGATATGGGAAGGGATTCGAGTCAAAGCATTACCTACTGAAATCCAGGAAATTGGGAGGAGGAAACTAAGGATGTTGAATAACTCTCAAAATATGGCAGACTTGAGGGTGCCACCATCGAACAGGCTGGAGAAATTGTCGGGCACCCGGAAAGACTTTTATTCCATCCGGATAAATGATCAGTGGAGGATTGTTTTTAAGTGGGACAATGGCAATGCTTTTGAAGTGGGGATTCTGGATTATCATTAAATATAATATTACATAAAATGAATACGGGTAAAAAGCTGAAGAATATTCACCCCGGGGAAGTACTCCAGGAGGAGTTCCTACTTCCTTTGCATATCTCTGCCTATCGCCTGGCAAAGGATACTGCTATACCCCAGACGCGGATCTCGGAGATCATAAAGGGGAATCGGAGGATAACGGCTGATACGGCGCTTCGGCTATCCCGGTATTTCGGTACTACACCAAAATTCTGGCTTGGGTTACAAGATGATTATGATCTGGAAGAAGAAGGGGCATTCAAAGAAGAGGAATTAAAGAATATACGGCATTATGCTTCTGACGCGGCCTGAGGGTAGGGCGGTTTTTTGGCGGGAGGGGGCTTGCATATATGCCAAAAGGGTGTTATTTTGTCGGAAATTAAGTTATCCATTATCCTTATATGCGAAGGCTAAAGGCCCCCCAACCCGTAGTAGCCCGGTTACGCACCGGATCCATCTTTCCATCTTATTTTCTCTGCTGCGCAGGGCTGATGGTCAGTTGTCTTTGGGCCAGAGCGCAGGGCAACGGGGAATTTACCCCGGCCGCCGAAGATTCGGCTTTACTGACCGGTCTCAGCAATAGTTACCAGCAACAATACCGTGACGAGTCGAACAGACTTCCTTCTCTGAATAAAAAGGATTATCAGAAAGTTTATGCCGATCGCTGGAAGAGTATCAAAGAGGTATTCGACGAGCAGGAGATCTATACTTCCAGGTATGCCCAGGCATACCTGGATGCTATCGTCGGGGAGATCGTCAAAGATAATCCGGTGGTGCAGCATCATGATTTCCATTGTTATTTTTCCCGGTCTTATATCCCCAATGCCGCCTATATCGGCGAGGGCGTCATCCTTTTCAATATGGGGCTTTTTTCCAGGCTGACGGATGAGAGCCAGGCGGCTTTTGTGTTGTGTCATGAGATCTCCCATTACCTGTTGCAGCACCAGGAGAAGGGCATCGACAAATATGTGACGGCGATCAATTCGCCGGAGGTACAGGCGCAATTGCGTAAGATCAAAGGATCTGAGTATCGTAAGCTCGACCAGCTGCAGCAATTGGTGAAAGGGCTGGCTTTTGACAGCCGGCGGCACAGCCGGGACCATGAATCGGAGGCTGATTCTATGGCGGTGGTGCTGATGCGACGGACTCCTTTTGCGCTTTCGGGAGCTGCGACCACGCTGGCGTTGCTGGATAGTATCGATAAGAATGCTTTCGATGTGGAAGGCTGTCTGCAACAAACGTTTAATGCCGGGGATTATCCATTCCGGAAGAAATGGCTGGCCCGGGAAGATGGGTTATTGGGCGGGCATGCGCGGCTGAAGCGGGATGAGATGGCGGATTCGCTGAAGACCCATCCGGATTGTGCCTTACGGATCCGGTTGATCGGCCCGCTGGTCGGGATGGGGGCCATGGGTGCGGGGACGGGGGGAAGTGTTTCGGCGGGTAGGGGTGGGCGTACGTTTGTCGTGGATTCGTTGAAATTCCGGTCGTTACAGGAAATGTTCCGGTATGAGGTCATTGAATACGCCTATGCATCGGACGAGTATACGCAAAGCTTGTTTCTCAGCCTGGAACTATTACATCGCCGGCCGGAGGATGTGTATGGGGTCGCCCAGGTGGGCAGGGTGCTGAACGGGCTTTACCGGGCGCAAAAAGAGCATACGCTCAGCAAGGTGGCGGACCTGCCTTCGCCGGACAATCCCGCCAATTACAATGCGCTGTTGCAGTTCGTACAAAACCTTTACCTGGAAGACCTGGCGTCGATCAATTATTATTTCCTCCGGGCGTATCACCCGCGGCTGGATAATTATACGCTGTTTAAAAAGGCTTACGAGGAGAGCGCTAAATCGGTCCGATAAAAACTTTTTTTATTCTAACCTTAAATAAATATTATGTCCACTCCTAACAGATTAAACCGATGGGTCCTGCCAATGGCCCTGTTATTAACCCTGCCGATGAGCAGTTTGCTGGCCCAGTCCAAATTAAGTATCGATAAAGTTTATTCGGCCTACCTGCGCAATAGCGGCTCGATCCTGGAAAAAGGCCAGATCAAGGGCTATTTTTTTCTTTATCAGAGCGACAAGATCGACCGGCATACCAATGAGTATACGCTGCAGATCCTGGATGAAAATCTGAACAAGGTTCAGAGCATCAAATTCGAAGACTCCAAGAAGCTGAGCCTGCTGGAGTCGGCCTACAATGGCAACAGTCTGTCTTTCCTGTTCAAGAACGAGGACGACAAGACCCTGGACATGAAGGTCTACGATTTTGACGGAAAGCTGAAGTATAGCTATAGCCGGCAGTTCGATAAGCGGACGGATGAGCTGATGAAACAGTATGAGACGCTCCATACGGACGAGGGGATGAATAAGAATGTATTCGATCTGGGGGACAATGGCTATGTGTCCGTTCTGCCCATGCGGGACGGCAAGCAGCGGACTTATGAAGTCGACTATTATTCTTCTGAAACGAAGAAGCAGTGGACCTATGTGCCGCAGGACGACGAGGAAAAATATGCATTCGCCGAATACCTGGGTTGTACGGACAGTCTCATTATCCTGGAAGTAATGAAAAAGAACCATGCCATGAGCGGGGCGGTTTCCTCTCACCTGGTAGGCATCAACTTCGTAACGAAAAAGAAACAGTTCGACATCGACGGGGTCAATGAACAATATACCCTGGTGCCTTCCGGCGTTGAGCCCATGGAAGGGACGGGTAATCTGATGATCGTGGGTTCTTTTTTTGATAAGAGCGATAATATAATGAAGGATTTCAGCAAGGGATTGGCGGTCTATGAGATGACGACCTCGGGGAAGGTGCTGACAAAGACCTATAATACCTGGGCCGGGGACTTTGCGCGCTATCTGCCGACGAACAACAAGGGCAAGATCGACAACGTCGGCTACCTGTATATTCATAAGGTGATCCGTACTCCCGATCACAAGCTGTTCATCGTGGGCGAAGGGTATAAGAGACAGGCCGATGCGGTAGGGATCGGGTTGACGGCTTTGTCTGTTCTGGGTGGCGGCGGTAGTGCGGGGGTGACGAAGATCGTCATTACGGACCTGGTGATCATGGAATTCAACGATAAATACAAAGTGACGAATGCCACCATTTTTGACAAGACAAAGAACACGGCCCTTACAGGCAGTGCCAGCGATTATAACAGCCAGCATCTGATCGCGAATTATTTAAAGATGATCGGCGCTTTCGACTATGACTTTACGACGGGGGAAGCGGACAACTCCAATTTCGCGGTTTGTTATAGCGACTGGGAAAGAAGCTCTTCCTATCATGGACAGACCTTTAATGCTATCCACTATAACGGTAAAAAATTCTCCACCGATAAGATCGAGCTGAAGTCGAAAGCCAGTTTTTTGCGGGTGTTTCCTGCCAAGTCGGGGTCGATCATGATACTGGAGTATTTCAAGAAAGACAAGCGCCTGGATTTCCGGTTGGAGAAATTAGGGTAGCTCGGGCCGGGAACGGCTGAGCCATTTGTTGCGCAGGCGAAGGAAGGGCAGCTCCACTGCCACGCGCAGCAGCCAGCCGCCAAGCCCGCAAACGGCAATGCAGACAAGATAGGAGGGCCAGCCATGCGGGTCAAGCCAGCGGTCCAAAAGCCCGTGCGAGAGGTGGATGAGCTGTTTGTGGGTGAGATAAATAGAGTAGGAGAGAGCGGCGATGAGGGCGGTGAGGCGGGAAGGGTAGCGATAGAGGATACAGGAGGGGCTGAGGGCGGCCAGCACGAGGACGCCATAGGCCAGCGAGATGAGGGGATAGCCAAAGATGGCTCCGCGGAAGCTGTATTGAAATTGGTTATGCGCCACCCACCACGCGGCGGCGATGAGCCCGAGGCTGGCGAGCAGCAGGGTATTGCCGTGCCGGGTGATGCGCTGCCAGGTCCGGGGCCGGAAATGATAGAGGGCGGCGAGGGATACGCCGGCGAGCAGGCCGTCGAGCCGGGTATAGGCCGGATAGTAGATCCATTTATAGTAGGCGGAGGCGAAGCCGGGTTGATCGGGTGTCCGGAGGATGGGCTCCAGGAAGTGGCACCAGTTGTATAGCCGCAGGCCAAAACCAAGGAGGAAAAGGGCGGGCAGCACCCAGACGGAGCGGTGGGCGGGGCTGGCGTGAGGGGCGGGGCCGGTATGACGGACGGAGCTATTGTGGCGGGCAGGGCCGATTGCGGTGATCAGGAGAATAAGGAGGGGCAGGCCCAGGTAAAATTGTTCTTCTATACAAAGCGACCAGGCATGGGAAAAGGCGCCTTCGTGTACGAGGTCCAGGCCATAGTTTTGCGTGAAGGTCAGGAAGCGCCAGAGGGGTGGGAGCTCGCTGCGTTCGCGGAATGCCGGGATGAGGAAATAAAGGGTAAGGACGACGAGATAAGCGGGGAGGATCCGCATGGATCTTTTTATGTAGAATTCGCCATACGCGATGGATTGATGACGGGCGATTCTGGCGAGCAACTGGCCGCCGATGAGGTAGCCGCTTAGGACGAAGAACAAATCGACACCGGTCCAGCCGAAAGCGCCTATCCCATCCAGGGAGGCCGGGTGGCCGCCGATAAATCCGGAATGATAGATAAACACGAGGATGATGGCCAGGGCCCGGAGATGGTCGAGGCCGGCGAAGCGGTTGGCGGAGGGTGAAGTCGGTGGCGCGGGGGATGTAAGCGTAGGCACAAAGTTGTTTTGGGGCTGTTGGGTCAAGATAGCAAATAATCCTTCAGCTGCGCATAGTCCGGAAGGAGGTGAATGCTGTGTTTTTGTTGATTTAGCAAGACGTTAACACTGGCCGGCAAGGGGATCTTGCTGCCGATGAGCGGTTCGACGACATCGTAGAATTTCACGGGGTGGGCGGTTTCGAGGAAGATGCCTTTGGCGCCGGGGTGGGCTGCCAGGTAGCGTTGGAGGGCGAGGTAGCCGACGGCGCCGTGGGGGTCGGGCAGGTAGTGGTGATGGGTATAGAGTTCGCGGATGGCGGCGGTGGTTTCGGCGTCGGAGATGCTGACGGCGCTGAGCGTTTGTTCGAGGCTGGAGATTTGCCGGGGGTTAGGGGTTTGTTGGAGGCTGGGCAGTTTTTGGTGGAAGAGCTCGAGGATGCGGACAAAGTTGCTGGGGTTGCCGACGTCCATGGCATTGGATAGGGTTGGTTGTGCGGGTTTGGGGTGATATTCGCCGGTTTGCAGGTAGGAGGGGACAATATCGTTGGCGTTGCAGGCCGCAATAAAATGGTCGACGGGCAGCCCGGAGCTCCGGGCCATTAGCCCGGCGCAGATATTGCCGAAGTTCCCGCTGGGGACGCTGATGACCGGCGGATGGTCTTTATCGGCCCATTGTTGCCAGGCGAAAAAATAATAGAACTGTTGGGGGAGCCAGCGGGCTACGTTGATAGAATTGGCGGAGGTGAGGAAAAGCCGTTCGTTAAGGCCGCGGTCGGCAAAAGCCTCTTTAACGAGGCGCTGACAGTCATCGAAGCTGCCGTCCACTTCGAGTGCGGTGATGTTCTTTCCCAGGGTAGTCAGCTGTAGTTCCTGTACGCTGCTGACCTTGCCGGAGGGATAGAGGATGACTACCTGTATGCCTTCTACTCCATAGAAGCCGCTGGCAACGGCGCCGCCGGTGTCGCCGGATGTGGCTACCAGCACGGTGACGGGTCGGTTATTGTCCCGGACGAAATAGCCCAGGCAGCGGCTCATGAACCGGGCGCCGACGTCTTTGAAGGCGAGGGTGGGGCCGTGGAAAAGTTCGAGGGAGTAAATGGTGGTTGGCAGTGGGTTGGGTGGAAGATTGGCGGTCCGGATGTCGGGTGTTATGGGCACGAGTGGAAAGTCGAAATCGATTGTTTCGCCGACGATGCGGCGGAGTTCGGATTTGGGCAGGGTATTGCCGATATAGGGCTCGATGACTGTCAGGGCGATTTCTTCCCGCGAGAGCGCTTCGATGGAGGAGAGAAAGTCTTTGGGCAGACGGGGGATGTTTTCGGGGAAGTAGAGGCCTTTGTCGGGAGCCTGACCGCGGATGGTGGCTTCTTTGAAGTCGACGATGGGGGAAGTGTTGTTGAGGCTGAAATATAACATGGGTGGCTTATGGATGGCTTAGATAATTTTTACTCCTTGCTGGTTGATGGTAGTTACGTAGGTATGGTGGTCGAGGCCGATGCGTTGATAGATGTCTTTCATGATTTTTTCGAGCTGGCGGGCCGTTGTTTCATTGCGGCTGAGCATGAAGATGGAGGGCCCCGATCCGGAGATGCCGCCGCCGAGGGCGCCGGCGGTCTTACAGGAATGCTTGACTTCGTCGAAGCCGGGGATCAGCATGCTGCGGACGGGTTCGATGATGACGTCTTCGAGCGAGCGGCCGATCAGGTCGTAGTCGTTTTTCATAAATCCGGCAACCAGGCCGGCGATATTCCCCCATTGGCGGATGGCGTCTTTTAACAGCACCTGTTTGCGGAGGATCTGCCGGGCGTCGGAGGTGCGCACTTCGATCTGCGGGTGTACTACCGTGACGTGCAGCTGTGGTGCGGGGATGGAGACGATATCGAGGGGGAAGATGGAGCGGATGAGCGTGATGCCGCCGTAGATGCAAGGGGCGATATTGTCGGCGTGTTTGACGCCGGAGGCGACTTTCTCGCCGAAGAGGGCAAAGCGGACGAGGTCTTCTTTGGAGAAGATGTTGCCGAGCAGGTGGTTGGCGGCGACGACTGCGCCTGCGGCGCTGGCGGCGCTCGAGCCGATGCCGCTGCCGGGTTTTATTTTTTTGTCAATGATGACTTCGAAACCGATGGGGCGGGTGGGCCAGTTGGCGGGGCGGGGATCGGCGGGGGGGGGATCGGCGTCGGCGGGTGGCCGGGAGTCGCCGTTTAGTTCCGCCAGCATTTCAAGAAGAGGGGCGCCCGCGGTATTTTGTGCGGGATCGGTGGGCAGGGGGAAGCCGTTTTTGCTGCTGACGATGACTTTCGGCTCGTCGAGGAGGCGGACCTCCATGATATCGAAAGGGGCTTGCAAGGCCATGCCTAAAATATCAAATCCGCACACCAGATTTGCGACGGTGCCGGGGCATTGGACGGTGATGTGGCGCGCGGCGGGGTTGGGGTTGGCGGCGGGGTTGGCGTTGGTGATGGAGCTGTCGTTGGGGTTGGGGCTGGGGCTGTCGTTGGTGATGGGCTGGCTCATGACTATGAATTGATGATGCGTAAAATATCCGCAAATACTCCCGAGGCGGTGACTTCGGCGCCGGCTCCTGCGCCTTTGACGACGAGGGGCTGTTCGCTGTAGCGATCAGTATAGAACAGGACGACATTGTCCTTGCCATACAGGTGATAGAGATCCTGCTCGGGACCGACATGCTGTAAGCCGACGCTGGCCTTGCCGTTGTCGTACTGTGCAACGAATTTCAGCTTTTTTCCTTTAGCGGCAGCGGCCTGATAGAGCTGTTTGAAATGATCTTCTTCATTTGCCATGGCGACATAGAAATCTTCCACGCTGCCCTGCATGCAGGAAGTGGGGAGGAAGGAGTGATTGGCGATATCGTCCATTTCCATTTGCTCGCCGGCCTCGCGGGTCAGGATCATGATCTTGCGCATCACATCGGTGCCGCTGAGATCGAGGCGGGGGTCCGGTTCGGTATATCCTTCGTTCTGCGCCTGCAGGACTACTTCGGCGAAGGGTTTTTCTCCATTGTAATAATTGAACACGAAATTGAGGGTGCCGCTAAGCACCGCTTCGATGCGGCGGATGGTATCGCCGCTGCGCAGCAGGTCGTTGAGGGTGCCGATGACGGGTAGTCCGGCGCCTACATTTGTTTCAAAGAGGAAGCGGGCGTTGTATTCGCGGGCGAGGTCTTTCAGCTGCCGGTAGTTGTTATAGGGGGAAGAGCAGGCGATCTTGTTGCAGGCGACGACGGAGATGCTTTTTTGGAGCAGGGCGGCGTAACAGGAAGCGACTTCATCGTTGGCGGTGACGTCTGCGAAGACGGAGTTGCGAAGATTGCGGGTCGTTATCCCGTCCACCCATTGGTCGAGCGCCATGGGCACTCCCTGGTCGAGCCGGTTGCGCCAATGGGCCAGGTCGATACCTTCGTTGTCGAAGACCATCTTACGGCTGTTGGCGAGGCCGACGACCCGGAGCTGGATGCGGAGCTGCTGTTGGAGCCAGGTCTGCTGGTGCTGTAGCTGATCGATGAGACGGCGGCCGACGTTGCCGGCGCCGGTGATGAACAGGTTGAGCTGGCGGTAGGAGGCTTCGAAAAATTCTTCGTGTAATACGTTGATGGCTTTTTTTACATCCGCGGTTGCGATGACGGCCGAGATATTCCTTTCGGAGGATCCCTGGGCGATGGCCCGGACGTTGACGCCATTGCGTCCCAGCGCGCCGAATAGCTTGCCGCTGACGCCGGGATGGCTTTTCATGTTTTCGCCTACCAGCGCGATGATGGAAAGACCGGTTTCGACGATGAGCGGATCGACGGTGCCGGCGGTGATTTCGGGGTGGAAGCCATGGTCGACGGCCGTTTTGGCGGCGTTGGCGTTGGCTTCGTCGATACCGACGCAGATGGAATGTTCGGATGAGCCCTGGGTGATCAGGATCACGTTGATCTGCTGGCCGGAAAGGGCCTCGAAAAGTCGTTTGGAAAAACCGGGGATGCCGACCATGCCGCTGCCTTCCAGGCTGAGCAGTGCGATGCGGGGGATGCTGGAGATACCGCGGATGGCGCCGCCGTTTTGGGTGGCGGCCAGTTCGATGACGGTGCCGGGATCGGATGGTGAAAAGGTATTTTTTATCCAGACGGGAATATTTTTGCGCATGACCGGCTGGATGGTGGGCGGGTAGATCACTTTTGCGCCGAAATGGGACAGCTCCATGGCTTCCTGGTAGGAGATGCGGGGGATCAGCCGGGTGTTGGACACGAGGCGGGGGTCGGCGGTCATCATCCCGGAGACATCGGTCCAGATCTCGAGCTGGCGGGCGTCGGCTGCTGCGGCGAAGATGGCTGCGGTATAGTCGCCACCGCCGCGTCCGAGGGTAGTCGTGATGCCCTTTTCGTTGGCGGCGATGAAGCCGGGAAATATGAGAAGGGAGGAGGTGGAGTTGTCGATAAAGTCTTTTATCCGGTGGTTGGTCCGGTGGAAATCGACTGCGGCGTAACCGAAGCGGGAATCGGTGCTGATGAGCTCACGGGAGTCCTTCCAGGCATGGTCGATGTCCAGGGCGGCGAAGCGGGCGGCGACGATGAAGGAGGATAGCAGTTCCCCATAGCTGACGATCTTATCCTGGGTGCGGGCGGATAGTTCGCCGAGCAGGAATACTCCGCTGCAGATATCTTCTATTTCATTGCAACGGGTCTTCACAGCGCTGAGCGCGGCGCTCTGCCGGGTGAGCGGCAGGAGTGTTTTGACGGTTTCGAGATGGCGGAGTTCGATCTCCTGCAAACTATCTTTATAGGACTCTTCGCCTGCGGCGGCAGAAGCGGCGGTCTGGATGAGCATGTCCGTGATACCTCCCATCGCTGACACCACGAGAATCGTCCTGTCTTTTGTCAGGGCTGCGCAGACGAGGGTGATGACTTTGTTGATGTTTTCCGCGTTGGCTACGGAGGAGCCGCCGAATTTTAAAACCTGCATATTGGTTCGATTGGATGTGTGAGAAAAGCCTGTCTTTTTTTGACAACAGCTTGGATAAAGCCCGGGGGATGATATGGAAATTGACAACCCTTAACGGGTTGTAATGAAGAGAATAGTCGTAATTTGTGCGGAGGGGGTGATATGGTAGTTGTTGTTGATCACTTGATGGATGCTAAGGTAGGAGAATTGAATGAAAAAACAAAAAAAGGCATATTCTTTAATCGAAATAAAGTAATTTTGGCCTTCCATTGAATGTTTACTGCGGTCTGAGCGTATTTTTTGAACGGTATTAAACCTGAACCGCCAGAGGGGTAACCGAGCGAAGCGGGGGTTACGAACGAGTCTTTGCCGGTGGCAAAGACGAAGTTCTGGCGAAAAAAAACTCGTTATGAACTATCAACCATCCCAGGGGTTGCAGCAATTCAAGAACCTGGTCGGTATCAAATTTCAATTATACAATAGTTTATTTACCTCTCTTCCTTTTCATCGTATCGAGAAAACGGGTATCCTGTTATCGCTGTTGCTGACGATTTGTGAGGAAGGATATATGAAGAAGCAGAGTCCGGAGGAGATCCTGGAGGAATTTTTCCGACGTCAGACGGCGTTGACGGGGGAGCGGGAAAGGGCGGATGTGCTGTTCCGTTTTGTTCAGTATGTGGAGCGCCAGATCGTGCTGTTCGACGCATTGGAGGACGCTGCGTTCCGGCATGTCAATGATATGGGCGGGTCGGGGACGTTGAAGCATTTGTTGTCGGAGGTGATCCAGACGGGTAAGGAAGAGGAGCTGACGGAAAAGTTAAAGGACTATTCTGTCCGGATGGTGCTCACGGCGCATCCCACGCAATTCTATCCGGGGTCGGTGCTGGGCATTATCAACGATCTTTCGAGGGCGGTGATCGAGAACAATGCGGCGGAGATCAATCTGTATATGCAACAGCTGGGGAAGACGCCTTTTTTGAAAAAGCAAAAGCCGACGCCATATGATGAGGCGATCAGTCTGATCTGGTATTTGGAGAATGTCTTTTATCATGCGGGCGGGAAGATCATTTCGGCCTTACGCGATCAGTTCCCGCATGTGCTGGACAATAAAAATGCGGTGATCAAAATGGGTTTCTGGCCGGGCGGGGACCGGGATGGCAATCCTTTTGTCCGGGCGGAGACGACGTTGCGGGTGGCGGAGGCGCTGCGCGGCGCCATCATCAAGTGTTATTACCTGGATGTGCGGCGGCTGAAGCGGAGGCTGACGTTTAAAGGGGTCGACGTGCTGATTGCCGGGCTGGAAGTAAAGCTGTACAACAATATCTTTATCCCCAACCAGCGGACGGATCTTTCGCGGGAAGAGATCCTGAAGGATCTGCTGCAGATCCGGGAGATCATCGTCTATCAGCATAATAGTCTTTTCTTAAACATGGTCGATAACCTGATCGGGAAGGTGATGATCTTCGGGCTGCATTTTGCTACCCTGGATATCCGGCAGGAGAGCAGCGTGCATGGCACGGTGCTGGCGGCAGTTGCCGACCGGGAAAAGCTGCTGCCAAAAAATTATGATTTGCTGACGGCGGCCGAAAAAGGGAAGATATTGTTGGGAGTAAAGGGAGAGGCCGATCCGGCTTTGTATGAGGATACGCTGGTGCGCGATACGTTGGAGACGATTGCGACGGTGCGGACCATCCAGCAGTTGAATGGAGAGGAAGGCTGTAACCGGTATGTCATCAGCCAGTGTAACAGTGCGTTGAATGTGTTGGAGGTGATGGGGCTTTTTTTGCTGGGCGGGTGGGATAAAAAGAAGCTATCGGTGGATATTGTGCCGCTGTTCGAGACGGTGGAGGATTTGAAGGCGGCTGCGGCGGTGATGGAGGAGCTGTACAGCAATACCGTTTACCGGAAGCATTTAGAGCAAAGGGGGGATACGCAGACTATAATGCTTGGGTTTTCCGATGGGACAAAAGATGGCGGGTATCTGATGGCGAACTGGGGGATCTATAAGGCCAAGGAGGAGTTGACGGCGATCTCGAGGAAATATGGCATTAGCGTGGTTTTCTTTGACGGCAGGGGTGGGCCGCCTGCGCGGGGTGGGGGGAAAACCCATCGCTTCTATGCTTCCATGGGGAAGAATATTGCCAACAAGCAGATCCAGCTGACGATACAGGGGCAGACAGTCAGCAGCAATTTCGGGACGATCGATACGGCGCAGTTCAATATCGAGCAGCTGCTGCATGCGGGCATCTCGAATGATCTGTTTTCTTCCAAAGAGGTGACTTTACAGGCAAATGAAGAAGCATTGTTGCAGACGTTGGCGGAGGACAGTTATACCGCCTATACCAAATTGAAAGAGCATCCGTATTTTCTTTCCTATCTCGATGAGGTGAGTCCGCTCCGATTTTACAACGAGACCAATATTGCCAGCCGGCCTTCGCGGCGGAAGGGTGCGGGTCGCCTTGAACTAAAGGATCTGCGGGCCATTCCTTATGTCGGGGCCTGGAGTCAGCTGAAGCAGAATGTGACCGGTTATTATGGGGTGGGTAAGGCGTTGCAGGAGATGGACAAGCGTGGGAGTTGGGCGGCCGTGAAACAGCTGTATACGAATTCGCTGTTCTTCCGGACGCTGCTGGACAACTGTGAGATGGCGATGAAGAAATGTTTTTTTCCGCTGACGGAGCATTTTTCCACTCATCCGGTATATGGGGAGATCTGGACGTTGATCTTTGATGAATTTGAATTGACCAGGAAGTATATTTTAAAGCTGTCCGGCGAGAATGAATTGATGGCGGACTATCCGGTGGAGCAGCTGTCGATACAGATGCGGGAGCGGATCGTGCTGCCGCTGAGCACGATCCAGCAGTATGCGCTCACGAAATTCCAGGCGCTGGCGAAGAGCGGGGAGAATAAGGCGATGAAGGAAGTGTATGAGCGGTTGATCATGCGGAGTTCGTTTGGGATCATTAATGCGGCCCGCAATTCGGCATAAGGCGCTGGAAGCGCCTTGCCGCAGGCAGACATTAGATGGATGGGCGGCTGCCTTTGGCGGCCGCGGTGACGAGCGGCGCCGCAGGCGCCGGCCAGATGAAGTTCAGGGCGGTGAGCGCTTCGAATGCGGTTGACAGGAGAAATTTCGATAATTTTCCGATCTTTAGCCAATGAGCATCAGCGATATTTTTGCTGCTACCATCGTTCTGGCCTCTTTTTTTGCCTACATCAATTACCGATGGATCAAATGGCCTTCTACGATAGGGGTGATGGCGCTTGCCTTAATGTCTTCGCTCGTATTTGTTGTTATCGGGGTATTTATTCCGGGGCCTTTTGAAAAGGTCGTAAAGCTGGTAGCGACTATAGATTTCCAAAAGATCTTAATGGATTTCATGCTGAGTTTCCTGTTGTTTGCGGGCGCTGTTCAAATGAATGCAAAAAAATTAAGTAAGGAAAAGACGCCGGTCATCGTATTGTCCACGATCGGTACGATCCTTTCAACGTTACTGATCGGAAGCATGGCCTGGTGCCTGTTTGGGCTATTCAATATCCGAATAGAGTTCATCTATTGCCTGTTGTTCGGCGCCATTGTTTCTCCTACGGATCCGATCGCCGTTCTGGCTATTTTAAAGGAGGCCAATCTTCCGTCCTCTCTGGGGGTAAAAATTGCCGGGGAGTCCTTGTTTAACGATGGTGTTGCCGTGGTACTCTTTATGAGTATCGGCGAGATAGCGAAGAATGGAACGCAGCATTTTGAGTTTTGGGGAGTGATAAAGCTTTTTGGCCAGGAAGCATTGGGCGGGTTGTTGTTTGGGGCGATATTGGGATATACGGGATTTTTGGCTTTGCGTTCGATCGATAACTATAAAGTAGAAATATTAATAACGATTGCCCTGGTGATGGGGGGATACAGCATCGCCAGTCATTTGCATATTTCCGGGCCGCTGGCAATGGTGGTTGCCGGGCTCATAACGGGGAATAAGGTAAAAGAAGAAGTAATGTCCGATTTGACCCAGGACTATTTGAGTAAGTTTTGGGAATTGATCGATGAGATTTTAAATGCTATTCTTTTTTTATTGATCGGGATGGAAATGCTTATTATTAAAATCCATCCGGTTGAGCTGGCTATTGGATTTATCATGGTCGTCGTTGTACTTCTCGCCAGGTTTATTTCCGTAGGGCTGCCGGTTTATTTTCTTCGCCGCCGGATGGCAGTGGAAAAGCATGCGGTCGCTATACTCACCTGGGGAGGTCTTCGGGGCGGGTTGTCCGTCGCGCTTGCCTTGTCCCTGTCATCATCGATGCATAAGGATGAATTTGTTTTGATCACTTATATCGTCGTTGTTTTTTCGATCCTCGTGCAAGGGTTGACGATCGGGAAAGTCGCCGGAAGGCTTAATCGCTGATGGTTTCCGATAAACCGGTGCCGGGCTTTGAACAGGGCCTGCCCGTCAACATGTTGACTTCAGCACCTGCCGGACGTATAAAGCATATAACTCTTTGGGCATATAGGACTGGACGATTTTCCACTCCACCGTATTGCAACGGGAGAGCATGGTGGAGAAGGAGAAGATGAAGACATTTTCTACGGCGTTCTTTACCAGCAGATTCCCCTTTTCATAGATCGTTTGTACCAGGGTCATGCAATTTTGCAGCATTTTGAAATTATGTTCCAGCGCCATCCGTTTTGTATAATCGGTCAATACCTGGATAGAATGATAGGCAGAGGGTTTGGGGTTATTGGACAGATCGCTTTTTATCTGGGGTAATTTGCCGGCGATGAGGGCCGGGACTTCGTGTTGGCTGAGCATATTGCTGATTTATACGGACGGTCTTGCCAAAGGGATGCCTGATTGCTGTCTTTTGGAGCGGCGGGGGCTGAAATGCAGTCTGGCAGAGGGTTGTATGTTGATTGGCTGGATTTTTCAGATTTTCGGGGGGCCCGCGGAAGCACCCCGGAATGGAAGGAGCTTATCAAAACGGAAGGGGTGGGTAGTTTTATGGCGAATGTTTTATGTTGATTATCAGCAGATTATGATTTTATGTCATTCCGGAATGTTCTTTGGCCGATAGGGGGAAAGCATAAATCATCATGAAAGAAGAACCGGAGGGTCGTGTCCACATTCGTATCGCCGGACCGGCCGACATCAAATATGTGTATTCTATTTTGAAAGAAATGGAAGCCTCTGCGAAGGCCAGGGGCACGGGCATTGCGAAACGTTCACCTCAATCGCTGTGTCAGAAAATCTATGAAGGGAAGGCTGTACTTGCGCTGGCTCACAATGGGGATTGGGCCGGGTTCTCCTATATCGACTCCTGGAGTAACGACGAATTTGTCTCCAATAGCGGGCTGATCGTAAACCCTCTGTATCGTGGGGCTGGCGTGGCCAGGGCGATCAAGGAGGAGATCTTTGGCTTGAGCCGCCGGAAATATCCCCGGGCGAAGATCTTCAGTATTACGACAGGTCCGGCGGTTTTAAAGCTGAATCATGAATTTGGTTTCAGGCCGGTGACTTATGCGGAGATCACGCGGGATGAACAGTTCTGGAACAAGTGCCGGTATTGTGTCAACTACGGCGTTTTGGAATCGCAGGGCAGGCAGCGCTGTCTTTGTACGGCGATGTTGTGGAGTCCGGAGGGGTCGCCACGGGGAGTGGTGGGGGCAGGGGTGCGCGGATAGTGGGAGGTGGGTGCGCGGATGGTGAGGGTGGGTGCGCGGATAGTGAGGGGTGGGGGTCCGGATGGTGGGGGTGGGGTCCTTTTACCGATTTGGCAATTTTTCTTTTCAATTTGGTGTGGCTGCCGGCAGCCGGTGGATGGTGTCGATTGGGCTAGGGGTTTGTGAAATCCTTAACAGTATTGGGTTTGCGGCGTTAGGCCTTTGAGTGTTCAGGTCTGGTACATAATTGGACAATACTCAGGCATAAATACAGCGTATGATCAAGAGATTTATTATTTGTTGCAGCACGCAATTGGCATTTTACGGCGGATATAGTCAGGGGCAAGTAACCGATCAGGATATTGCAATAAACCCAAACCCGGTGGTTATCCGGGAGATCAAGGTAACGGGCAATCCCAGCAAAGATTCCGCCGGGACGGTCGGGAATTCCCTGGCGGATGGGGGGAACCTCGTCTTCAAAAACTTTTTCGCTCATTTTTTTAAGAAGAAGGATACGACGGGCATAGAAGGCAAGGCTCCGGCCAGCGAGCCTTTCGCTTTTGGAGATTTTTCCTGGCTGAACGGCACAAACCGAAAGACGTCGCCGCCGATCCTCGATACGAAATATTTTACCGGGGACATTACCTTAGATCTCAACTATACGCACTCGTATAATAATCCTATCGACAATACTGTGGTGGGTTCGACGGCCCTTGCAAGGGACAATGAGCTCCAGCTTTCTTTCCTGGGGTTCGGCGGGGATATTCACGTCGATAATGTGCGGGGAAGGATCATGATGCAATTCGGCACCAGGTCCACGGTGGTCCCGCGTAATGACGGGAGCTCCTATAAGGGGCAATATGATTTGCAGACGATCTACCGGTATATCAGCGAGGCCTATGCCGGCTACCATTGGGATGTCTGGCATGGCATCAACCTGGATGCGGGCATTTTCATGTCTTATCTCGGTCTGTTCTCTTACAACAATTTCGAGAACTGGGGTTATCAGCCTTCCTATACCTCCGACAATACGCCCTGGTTTTTCAACGGGCTCAGGCTGCAGATGTTTCCTTCGGATAAACTGAAGGTTGAATTATGGCTGATCAATGGCTGGCAGAGCTATGGTATGTTCAACAATTCACCGGGTGTCGGGTATTCCATATATTATCGTCCGAAGGAAAGAGTGGATTATGTGTTCAATTTCTACTACGGGAAGGACGATGAAGGAGCGCCGGGACGGTACCGGATTCATAGTGATGACAGCTACGAGTATCGCTATCTTAACCGCAAGCGTGGGTTCGTGACCAAGGCGGCATTCTCTTTCACCGGGGATTTTGGGTTTGAAAATGGGGACGGGGTAACTCCTTTTGGAAAAGGGGTAAAAGGGACTTCCAGCTATCTTCCCGCACAGAACTTTATTAGTGGCATGGTATACAATCGGTTGTGGTTCGGGGAAAAGCAAAAATTTGCCTGGACTATCGGCGGCGGCTATATGCACAATCCGGGGCAATACCTGGTGTTGGCTCCTACCGGTTATGCCGATACTTTATTCCAGCAGCAGACGGGTCCCGGATCGACTTTCGATGCGTGGGATATTTCGACCGACCTGGATTATATGCCCAATCAAAACCTGACTTTAAAATTCGAGTACGTGCATCGGGCAGTGAATGCGATCGATCCTGCACCGGGTACCGCCGGGCTTAAGGGATACTTTGCCGGTCATGGCGGCGTCACTTCCCCTACAGGCTATACAAATGTCGGAGGCTACACCTATACCAGTAATGGAGCCTCTATTGCTCCGCCGTTGAGCAGTTGGGGCGGCTGGCAGCCCGATCTGGTTCCTTCAGAGTCAAGAATTGTGCTGGCCATACTGGTACGGTTCTAAGTTGATTGACGGTCGAAGGCGACAACAGGAAATATTTTGATATGACAACGGGAAATATTTTATTGGTAGAGGATGAAGACAAGATGCGAAGTCTTTTGAAAAGGATTATTTCCTATGAGGGTTATATTGTCCATGAGGCCCCGGATCTCAGGACGGCCGGGAAGATATTGGATGCGGAGGAAATCGATGTAGCGGTGTGTGATATGCGGCTGCCGGATGGCAGTGGGTTGGAGTTGACGCGGAAGGTCAGGTCCTGTCATCCGCAGGTAGAGGTCCTGCTGCTGACGGCTCATGCGCAGATATCCGACGGTGTGGAGGCGATGCGGTCCGGGGCTTTTGATTATATCAGCAAGGGTTCCGATAATGACAAATTGCTGCCGTTGATAGCAAGGGCTATGGAGAAGGCCGTTTTGCAGCGGAAGGTGGGACAACTGCAGGAGCAGGTTGCCCATGCCTTCAGCTTCGGGCAGATCGTCGGTCAGTCGATGCTGTTGCAGCAGATGCTGGCGATGGCCAGGAAGGTGGCGGCATTGGATACGACGGTTTTGTTGCTTGGCGAAACGGGGACGGGGAAGGAGCTGTTTGCCCATGCTATTCATGCTGCAAGCCCGAGGGCGGCGCAGTCTTTTATGGCGCTTAACTGCAGCGCGTTGAGTAAGGATCTGTTGGAAAGTGAATTGTTTGGCCATAAGGCCGGGGCTTTTACCGGTGCATTTAAGGATAAGCGGGGGTTGATTGAAGAGGCCAGTGGCGGTACGCTGTTCCTTGATGAGATCGGCGAGATGCCGATGGTCTTGCAGGCAAAGCTTTTGCGGGTGCTGGAAACGAAACAGTTCTTTAAAGTGGGGAGTACGCAACCGACGGATGTGGACGTGCGGATTATCTCGGCTACCAACCGGCATCTGCGGGCGGAGACGGAAGAGGGGAGGTTCAGGGAGGATCTGTTTTACCGGTTGAATGTTTATACGATCGAGATCCCGCCGTTGCGGGACCGAAAGAGGGATATCCCGGTGCTGGCGGATCATTTTGTTCAGCTGTTTGCCGAGAAGATGAATAAGCACCGGCCGGAGATGACGACGGCGTTTTTACAGTTACTGGAGCGTCAGCCCTGGAAGGGGAATATCCGGGAACTGAGGAATGTGATCGAGCGGGCGATGATCCTGACGGATGGGCCGGAATTGGGAGTGGAAAGTTTGCCGGTGGAATTCCGGGAGGAGGCGCGGGTGGGGGCGCCGTTATCAGCGTTTGATCTGGCGAGTGTGGAGAAGTTGCATATTCAGCGGGTGTTGAATTATACGAAGGGGAATAAGGTGGAGGCCGCGAGGTTGTTGAATATCGGGTTGACGACGGTGTATAGGAAGGTGGAGGAGTATGGGTTATGACTTTTTTTATTGTTTCCCGTCCTGGCTGTACATTTTTCGAGCCTTTTTTACATGGACTTGCGGAGGTTATCATAGTTAACTTATTGAAAGTCAATTAAATAATAGTTGCTCTTGCCTGTCCGGGCTTATTCAAGGATTTCAACCTTTTCATGTCGAATATTATGCATATTTTCGACATCAATCAAGTTTAATAGTGAATCATTCGACATGAAAACAATTTTATGTCGAAAATCTAAGGAGAAATCGACATATGGCCTATCAAAGAACTCAGCCTTTTAATGACTTACCGTCTTTGCCGCCGGAAGGAATTGACTTGGAAACGTCAGCCGTATTAAAAAAGCTGACAATAGCAGCCAGAAATCTAGGAGAATTGAATGGTCTTTGCGAAACGTTGCCTGATCCTAAACTATTTACAAATACAATCGTCTTGCAGGAAAGTAAAAATAGTTCGGCTATTGAAAATATTGTGACTACCCAGGATGAACTATAAAAAGCCACTTTGGAAGAAGCTGCAGAACAAAACCATACAGCTAAGGAAGTATTGGGCTATAGAGATGCGCTATATATAGGTTTGGAACGTATGAAAGCTCGTGGCGGGCTTATTCTTACCAATACCATGGTAGAAATCGTACAAACCATCAAACAAAATCAGGCAGGCATTCGAACAACCCCTGGTACAGCCTTAAAAAATGCAATCAATGGGGAGGTAATATATACACCGCCAACAGGAGTAGGAATATTACGTGAAAAATTGGCAGCACTTGAAAATTTTATCAATGACGGCAGTTTGTCAGCTGTTGATCCACTTATCAAGTTGGCATTGATTCATTATCAGTTTGAAGCAATTCACCCTTTTGCTGATGAGAACGGAAGGACGGGAAGGATAGTCAATACCCTATACTTAGTTCAGCGGGGCCTGCTTACGCAACCTGTGTTATACCTAAGTTCATATATCATAGAATATAAAACCGAGTATTATCAATTGCTACGTGGCATTACGGAAACTGGCAACTGGCAGGACTGGATATTATATATGCTGACTGCAATTGCTGAAACTTCCAAAATGACAACGGTAAAGATCAGAAGAATACTTTCATTAAAAGAGGAACTTGGAGATATGATGAAAGGAGTTCTAGGGGCCTCTTACAATTATGAACTGTTGCAGGAGATGTTCGCTTTACCCTACCTGAAGATTGATACTTTGGAAAGGAAAAAGATTGCGCATAGGCAAACCGCTTCGTCCTGGCTGAATAAGTTAAGTGAGGCAGAGATCTTGCAGCCGCAAAAAATTGGAAGATCCACGTATTTTATCAATCATCGATTGATGGACATTTTGGCGAGTTGATCGATGACTAATTGTAAAAATGTTTGCGGACGGAAATTTATGCTGGGAAGTGTGTATGCATATGAAGATATATTCAAATGAACAAGATGCAGCAAAGGTATCCCTCCGAGCAAGCACATCTTGATCTGTTAAATATTGTTGCTTAATTGATCCGGTACCTGTCCTTTCAGTCTTTCCAGCCCGGCCCCAATCCCCTTACTGATCATATTACCATACCCATCATCTGGTAGGTCGTGTGTGCAGCTGTGAGCAAGCAAGTAGTAGTCATACGCCTCCCGGAAGTTTCCCAGGTTTTCGTAAGACTTTGCAACATTGAGATATAACGAAGGATAGAAAGAGGTTATATCCTGATTTTCTGTCTTACTCGCATATTCCAGCGCCACCAAATTCCATCTTAATGACTCCCCGGGATCCGACTGAACCCTGGCCAGATAATGTGCCGCAGTAATAAATTCCAGATCATTATTGGCTAACTGCCAAGCCTCCTGGTATAAAACGTTGGCTTTCTCCAAGTCGCCGCCATATTCAGTTTCTATGCCTTTGACGCATAATTGTACGACCGGGTTTGAAGGATCATAAAGCATAATCTAAGATAATCAATACCTTGCTTCCAGGAAGTTAAAATGGTAGAGAGTCTTGCTTTGAGCGGAGTAGTTATGCCGTGACCGATGTTATATGTTCCAGTTGACGGAGGAAGAGCTCGAAAACTTGAGGTCGCAATTTGCGACTTCAAGTTGGAGGTGGCCGAAGAGTGGGTATGCGAGGGTGTGGTATTAAAACGAGTAGATGGCGGCGAGGAGGAAATTGGCGCAGGGATGGGCGGGGGCGCCGTTATCGGCGCTCGATCTGGCGGGTGTGGAGGTTGATGTGAAAAAGTTCTGCCTGTTATAATTGACGGAATAAATATCTTTAATTACGATATAGAAAATTGCTAAACCTCAAAAAAACCTTATGGAAAAGGAAAGCGAACTGATCGTACCTGATGAGGTAGTAATGACCAAGATCTTGCTCGTAAGAGGTAAAAAGGTAATGATAGACAGGGATTTAGCCGAATTGTACGGTGTGTCTACGAAAAGGCTGAATGAGCAGGTCAAGCGCAATATAAAGCGCTTCCCAACTGATTTTATGTACCAGTTGACCGAAGAGGAGAAGGAAGAGGTGGTCGCAAAATGCGACCACCTCAAAACCTTGAAATATTCGCCGCAGCTGCCCTATGTTTTTACGGAATATGGAGCAGTTATGCTGGCTGGTATTTTAAACAGCGACAGAGCAATTGAAGTCAATATCCAAATCGTCCGGATCTTCACGCGGATGCGGGAAATCCTTTCAAGTAACCAGGACATCCTATTAAAGCTGGAACAATTAGAAAGAAAGGCAGACGGGCATGATGAGGATATTCAGGTCATTTTTAAATACCTGAAACAACTGCTGAATCCTCCGCAGGAGCCCAGGCCCCGGATCGGTTTTCGAAGGGCAGGTGAGCAGGGATGAAAGAGGGGGCGGTATTAAAAGGAGTAGACGGCGGCGAGGAGGAAATTGGCGCAGGTATGGGCGGGGGCGCCGTTGTGGTAGAAGAAGATGGGGGTGGTGGCGTTGTCCAGGCGGAATTCGGGGATGAAGGTGAAGCCGTCGATTTTCAGGTTGGCTGAAAGGGTGGTGGCCGCCACGCCGGCCGGCGCGGGAAGCTTTACGCCTTGATGGTCGTTAAAATATTCGGTGCGCAGGGTCAGGCCCAGCCAGGGTTTTGGATCGAGGTTGAGGTAGAGGGCCGAGCCCCACCAGCAGTGAGAGTCCATATATTTTTCCGTGGCGAGGCTGGATCTGTTGACGGCGCCGTTGAAGCCGATGCTGAACAGGGAACTGGTTTTGGCTATGAGCACTAAGTCGTATTCGTGGGAGCGGTTGTCGTAGATGTCGCGACCGCCGACATAATTGAAATAGAGCTTTAGGTTGTCACCTGCGCAATAGCTGTACTGGGCGATGATGTTTTTGTTGTCGTAGCCGCCCTGAGGGATGCTGCGGTAGTCGCTGGGATTGGCGATGCCGATCATGAGGCCGTTCTTGCCGGACGTCAGCTCGGCTTTTACGCCGGTGTGGGAAAAAGGGTCATTGGAAAAAAGGTAGGACATGCTGTAGTTGCGATTGGCCGAGGCGTCCGGAGATTCGTAGCAGAGGTGGGTAGCCCAGGTGCCGGCTGTGAGCTTGAGCCATTGGGTCGGTGAGTAGCTGAGGTAGAGCTGTTTGATGGCCTGCACGATGCCTTTGTCGGTATAGGCGTATTCGCGTTCGCGGGGGCCGACGCCCAGATCGGCGACCATGTCCACGCGGGTGGTTTTGTGTTCCAGCTTTATCTCGGCCATGCCCAGGCTGAATTGGTTGTCGGAACGGGTGAAGCTGGTCAGTTCGTTTTTGTCGGTCCTGGCGAGATCATAGCGGTAGTAAAGATCGGCGGAGCCCGAGACGAGGAGGGCGGATGTATCCGTGGCAGGCGTGGCGGCGCCGGCGGAAGGGTTGAAAAAGGTCGAAAGGAGAAGGATCAGCAGGGAATTCCCGGGCATGGTGATCGTTTTGGTTTAATCGCCAATTATTTGATGTATATCTTACTAATTTAACGATTGTGCGGGTAAATATGGGTAAAAACATTACATGAAATTATTTTTAATGTGAAAAAAAGAACAACGTTAACCAGCTTTAAGCTATTGTTCATTAATTACTTATAGTTTACAGTATGATTTTTTCATATCCGAAAAAATTGAATTTGTTCAATAAAGTGGGTATATTTTGATTTTTGTCCAATGCGGGGAGAGGGCTGGTGGCATTGGGCGCGCGTGGGGGGGTAGTTTAACGGCGATGAAAGTGCCGAACGGGGTGAGCATCGGAGGCTAGCGAGGGAGACCGGGCGATTTGGTTTGTAGATTGTCTCCTGACCTTCATTTTATAAGTCTGTGACCGGTTTGATCTTTTCCTTGAGTTAGTCATAATATCGGGTTTCTCCCTTTTCGAAGACCCGTTGAATGCCGCGGCAAAAGTAATCGGCAATATTCTGCTATTATTTTACTTTTGATGTTAGAGTTGATTAATCTTAATATTCATTTTGCATGGCAGAACATATTTCAGAATTGGAAATAAGAAATTTTAGAGGGTTTGATCAGCTGAGAGCCGAGAATCTGGGTCAGTTTAATTTGATCGTAGGTGATAATAATGTTGGTAAAACTTCTTTCCTGGAAGCGCTCCTTTTTGATAAGGATCTTAAGAACTGGTTAACGAATTTATATGCGGGATTATATTATCGTGGAGCAAGAATAGATGATGGTGAAATGGGAAATTTGGATTCCTATTTCCATGATCGAAATATAAAGAAAATCGAATGTAAAGTCAAAGATGGTGCGGGAGAAGCACAAAATTTGCGCTTGGAAGTATTGCTATCTTCTGGATTAAGTAAAACAGAATTGGATCAATTGATTGTAAAGAATATTGGTAAAAATCCATTTAAATATTCCGCGATACAGTATAGAAATGATAAAAAGACTGATATACAATTTATCCCTGTAGCCGGTAGTGGAGCCGTCTATGTTCCTTACTTGGCTAATAATAATGTGTTCGGTTTTGATTTGATCAAGTATTATTCGGAGAATATCCAGAGGAGAAAGTCCCTCAAAGACGAACTTATTCAAAATCTTTCGGCCCTCATTCCAAACCTTGAAAATATTGAAATATCCGGAAGTTCCGAAGGAGATACCTTTCTTCTTACTTTGAAGGATGAAGAAGATGCTCGTATCATCAATCAATATGGAGAGGGAACGATAAAGTTGTTAAGAGTTTTATTGGAAGTCTATATTTGTCGGGAGAAGAGGATAATGATCGATGAATTTGGGTCGGGCATTCATTATTCCCGACTAGGGAGGTTTTACGAGTTGATCCTGGATAGCTGTGAAAAAAATAGCGTTCAATTTTTTGCGACTACACATTCTAAAGAGTGTATCGAGGCATTTGTTGTTGCAATAAAAGGCCTTCATTTGGAATCAAAAGCAAGAATTTTGCGTTTGGCCGATACGATGAGCGGCGTCAGGATGTATACCTATACATTTGAACAATTTGAAAGTGCACTAGCGGCGGATAGTGAAATCAGATAAATTATGAGACCCTTTAGGATTTTTACGGAAAGTGTGGCCGACCTGAAGTTTTTGCAGGATTATGTTGGCGAAGTTTTCGGTGGGGAATTGAATCATCGGGATTTCGATACTTTGGGTTCCTGGTCCGGGTATAAGACAGGAGGCATATTAAAGCCTTCTATTCAGGAAAACCAGGATAATCAGAAGACCTCAATAATAATATTGGATGCTGATCAGGATTTTCAGCAAAGGCGGGAAGAAGTGCTTCATGATTTTGATAAATTTGGCGTTCCAATTGAGCTTTTTTTATTTCCAAATAATCAGGCGCCGGGGTCTTTGGAAGACATTCTTTCGGCTATTGGGGTCGATCAGGCTGTTTTCAATTGCTTTTATGCTTATGAAGGATGTATTGCGGGTAGACATTTACCCGTAAAGAAGTCCAGAATATTCGCATATTTAGATGCTATGCTTCCTCCGGGACAGAAAAGAGACGATAAGAATGATCAAATCCAGGAAAAAAATCGCAACTACAGACGGGCGGACATATGGGATTTACATCACCCATATTTATCTCCTTTAAGGGATTTTTTCTCTCAAATGAGTTTCAATTAAGTGTGACGAAAGTATAATTCAGAGAGCGATCAGGCTTTGGTCGCGCCTTTCGAGGAGGGAGGCGGGAGCGCCGATCAGGTATTCGTCGACTTTGCGGGCGCATTCGCGGCCTTCGCTGATGGCCCAGACGACAAGGGACTGGCCGCGGCGCATGTCGCCGGCGGTAAAGACTTTGGCGATATTGGTCTGGTAGTTCTTTTCGGAGGCTTTTACGTTGCCGCGGTCGTCGAGTTCGACGTCGAGTTCTTTGAGCAGTCCCTGATGCTGGGGATGGACGAAGCCCATGGCCAGCAGGGCAAGCTCGCAGGGGAGGTCCGTTTCGCTGTCGGGGACTTCCGTGAATTGGGCGGGTCTGTCTCCTTCCGTCGACCATTCCAGCCGTACGGTCCGCAGGGCTTTGAGGTTACCTTTGTCATCGCCGATAAATTCTTTGGTGGCGATGGCCCAATGTCTGTCGGCGCCTTCTTCGTGGGAAGAAGAAGTCTTCAGGATCATCGGGTAAGTAGGCCAGGGCATGTGTTCGGTGCGGGAATGCGGCGGCTTGGGCATCAGCTCGAACTGGGTGACGGAAAGGGCCTTGTGCCGGTTGGAGGTGCCTACGCAGTCGCTGCCGGTGTCACCGCCGCCGATTACGACGACGTTTTTGTTTGTGGCCCAGATATTTTCGCCCGATACGGTGAGGTGGCTGACCCTTTTATTTTGTTGTTTCAGGAAGTCCATGGCGAAGTGGACGCCTTTCAGGTGGCGTCCGGGAACCGGCAGATCGCGGGGGATGGTGGATCCACCTGCCAGCACGAGGGCGTGGAATTCCCGCAGCAGGTCGTTGATGCTGACGTTCGCGCCGACTTCGGCGTTGCATTTAAACGTGATGCCGGCCTCTTCCATGAGCTTGATGCGGCGTGCAACGACCCATTTTTCCAGCTTGAAATCGGGGATGCCATAGCGGAGCAAGCCGCCGGGCTCATCATCGCGTTCAAAAACGGTGACGGAATGACCTGCCGCATTGAGCTGGTCTGCCGCAGCCAGCCCGGCAGGGCCGGAACCGACGATGGCTATTTTCTTTCCCGTCCGCAGCGCCGGGTGATTGGCCTTTACAAAACCTTTTTCGAAGGCGATGTCGATAATGTGCTTTTCTATTTCTTCGATGGCCACCGGAGGCTGGTTGATGCCCAGGACGCAACTGCTTTCACAAGGGGCGGGGCAGATCCTGCCGGTGAACTCGGGAAAATTATTGGTGGAGCGGAGGATTTCGTAGGCTTCTTTCCATTGCTGGCGGTACACGGCGTCATTGAATTCGGGGATGACATTGCCGAGGGGGCAGCCGTGATGACAGAAGGGGATACCGCAATTCATGCATCGTGCTGACTGCTGGTTCAATTCCTGGCCGGAATAGGAATGAACGAATTCATTGTAATCGTTCTTCCGTTCCTGTGCAGGACGTTTGGATGGCAGGTGTCTGGTATATTCGAGGAATCCGTTTGGTTTGCCCATGTCGGTGAATAGGTTTTTAGCGGTTGGAATGTTTGTTGACGGCCGGAGCTTGTATGCTGCGAAGCACTTTTTTATAGTCTGTCGGAAATACCTTTACAAAGTGCTGCAGCTGGTTGTCAAAGTCATCCAGCACAAACTTGGCCACGGTACTGCCGGTATAGGCATAATGCTGCTGGATCATGTCTTTTAGCTCGGCGATATCTTCTGCCTCTACGGGATCCAATTCGACCATTTCCTTGTTGCAATGGATGGGGAACCGGCCGCGGACGTCGTAGACATAGGCGATGCCGCCGCTCATGCCGGCAGCAAAATTACGCCCGGTTTCACCGAGGATGACGATACGGCCGCCGGTCATGTATTCACAGCCGTGGTCGCCCACGCCTTCGACGACGGCCCGGACACCGGAATTGCGCACGGCAAACCGTTCGCCTGCCTTGCCCCGGATAAAGGCTTCGCCGGAGGTAGCGCCGTAGAAGGCGACATTTCCGATGATGCTGTTTTCTTCGGGTACGAACCCGGCATTCTGTGAGGGATATACGACGAGTCTTGCGCCGGAAAGTCCTTTCCCGAAATAGTCGTTGGCATCGCCTTCCAGCTCGAGGGAGACCCCGCGGGTGTTGAAGGCGCCAAAGCTTTGGCCGGCGGTGCCGGTGAATTTGAAATGCAGGGTATCTTCGGGCAGGCCGTGGCTTTTATATTTTTTCGAGATCTCGTTGGACAGGATGGTGCCTACGGTGCGGTCGGTGTTACGGATGGGGAATGCCGCAAAAACTTTCTGCCGTTGGTCCAGGGCAGGGCGGGCGGCTTCCAGCAGTTTCCAGTCGAGGACATCGGCAAGGCCGTGGTCCTGCTCCTCCTGGTGATAGAGACCGGTATGGACAGAAGCGGGCTCCTTATAGAGGATCGGCGACAGGTCCAATTTACCATATTTCCAGTGGCTGATATTTTCCCGGACCTGCAGGCTATCGACTTGTCCGACCATTTCATCGATCGTGCGGAATCCCAGCTCGGCCATGATCTCGCGCAGTTCCCGGGTGATGAAGGTAAAGAAGTTGACGACGTGGTCGGCATTGCCGGAGAAGCGTTTGCGCAGCTCGGGGTCCTGGGTGGCCACGCCTACGGGGCAGGTATTCAAATGACATTTGCGCATGAGGATGCAGCCTTCCACGACGAGGGCGGTGGTTGCCAGGCCCCATTCTTCGGCACCTAGTAACGTCGCGATGGCGATGTCTCTCCCCGTCTTCATTTGTCCATCCGCCTGAAGTACGACGCGGCTGCGCAGCTTGTTTTTTACGAGTGTCTGGTGTGATTCCGCGAGTCCCAGTTCCCAGGGCAGACCGGCATGCCGGATCGAGCTGACGGGTGAGGCGCCGGTGCCGCCGTCATGACCGGAGATAAGGATCACGTCGGACTTTGCTTTGGCGACGCCGGCGGCGATGGTGCCAACGCCTGCTTTTGATACCAGCTTGACGCTGATGCGGGCGGCGCGGTTGGCATTTTTCAGGTCGAAGATCAGCTGTGCCAGGTCTTCGATCGAGTAGATATCGTGGTGCGGCGGCGGGGAGATCAGTCCTACGCCGGGTGTAGAATGCCGGACTTTACCGATCCACTCATCCACCTTATGGCCGGGCAGCTGGCCGCCTTCACCGGGCTTGGCGCCCTGGGCCATCTTGATCTGCAGTTCGTCGGCCATGGTGAGGTAGTAGCTGGTCACGCCAAAGCGGGCGGAGGCGACCTGTTTGATAGCGGAGCGCATGGAGTCTCCGTTGGGCAATGGCTCATAGCGCATTTCGTCTTCGCCGCCTTCGCCGGTATTGCTCTTTCCACCCAGGCGGTTCATGGCGATGGCGAGGGTGGAATGGGCCTCGTGTGAAATGGAGCCAAAGGACATGGCGCCGGTGGCAAAACGTTTGTAGATATTTTCCGCCGGTTCGACTTCTTCCAACGGGATAGATGGGCGGTTGCGTTTGAACGTGAGCAGGCTCCGCAGGGTGGCTGCTTTTTCGCTCTGATCGTTGACCAGCCGCGAATATTTTTTAAAGCTGTGGTAGTCGTTCGTCCGCGTGGAATGCTGTAGCAGGTGAACGGTGCCGGGATTGAAGAGGTGGAATTCCCCTTTTCTTTTCCATTGGTAGACACCGCCTACGGGTAGCCGGTCGATGGGGATGTTCTTACGGCTGAAGGCAAAATAGTGTTTGGCAAGGACTTCCTTGGCGATTTCGTCCAGCCCCATGCCTTCGATGCGGGAGGTGGCGCCGGTAAAATATTTGTCTACGACGGATCTGTTGAGGCCGATGATCTCGAAGATCTGTGCACCCTGGTAGGACTGGAGGGTGGAGATGCCCATTTTCGAGAAGACCTTGAGCAGACCTTCGCAGACGGCTTTGATATAGTTTTTCTTCAGCTCTTCGGTATCGAGCTCGGTATGGAGCTTGTCGGTCAGCTTGAGGTCGCGGATCGTCGAGAGGGCGAGATAGGGGTTGATGGCGGTGGAGCCGAAGCCGATCAGACAGGCGAAATGATGTACTTCCCAGACGTCGCCGGCTTCTACGATGAGGCCTACCTGCCCGCGATAGCCTTTACGGATGAGGTGGTGGTGGACGGCGGCGGTCGCCAGGAGGGATGGGATGGGGGCGTGGTCGGAATCGATGGCCCTGTCTGTCAGGATCAGCACTTCGAAGCCATCTTCGACGGCATCGACGGCATAGCGGCAGAGGCGGTCGAGTCCGGCCTGAAGGGAACCGGGTTTGCCGTCGGCGCGGAAATAGGTTTGCAGTGTCTTGGCCTGGAAGACGCCGGTGTCGATGCTGCGGATCTTTTCCAGCTCGTGATTGCTGAGGACGGGATGTTTTAGCGCTACGCTATGACAGGCCAGGGGGTCTTCTTCCAGCAGGTTGGAGTTGCCGCCGACAAAGCTGGCGAGGGACATGACGAGTCTTTCCCGGATGGGGTCGATGGGTGGATTGGTGACCTGGGCAAAAAGCTGTTTGAAATAGCTGCTGAGGTGCTGGGGCTGGTCGCTGAGCACGGCCAGCGGAATATCTGTACCCATCGAGCCAAGCGGTTCCTTACCGTCCAGGCACATGGGGGAGATGATATTATCCAGGTCTTCGGTAGAATAGCCAAAGGCTTTCTGGTATTTAAAAATCTGGTCGTGTTCGAGGTGGGTGAAGAGTACCCGGGGTTCGGGGAGCTCTTCCAGCCGGATCTTGTATTTGTTCAGCCATTCGGCGTAGGGCTGTTGCGAGCAGATAGCGCTCTTCAGGTCGTCGTCGCTGATGATCCGTTCCTGTTCGAGGTCAACGACAAACATTTTACCGGGCTGAAGTCTTCCTTTTTCCTTTATCAGCCGGGGGTCTATGGGCAGGACGCCGGTTTCGGAGGCCATGATGACCCGGTCGTCGGTGGTTACGCAATAGCGGGATGGGCGAAGACCGTTGCGGTCCAGCGTGGCGCCGATGATCTTTCCGTCGGTGAAGGAGATCGAGGCGGGGCCGTCCCAGGGCTCCATGATGGAGGCGTGGAATTCGTAGAAGGCTTTTTTAACAGGGTCCATTTGTTCGTTGCCATCCCAGGCTTCCGGGATCAGCATCATCATGACCTGGGGCAGTGAGCGGCCGCAGAGGGTCAGGAGCTCGATGACATTGTCGAGACAGGCGGAGTCGGAACTCCCTACGGATATGATGGGCAGGAGCATATCCATCTCTTCCTTGCTGAAATAGGGAGTGGTGAAACCCTTTTCGCTGGTCCGGAGCCAGTTCAGGTTACCCTGCAGCGTATTGATCTCGCCGTTATGGGCGATATAGCGGAAGGGCTGGGCCAGTTTCCAGGACGGGAAGGTGTTGGTAGCAAAGCGGGAGTGAATGAGACCGAAGGCGGAAACCACTCTTTTATTGCTGAGGTCCGGAAAATAGTGTCTCACCTGGCCGCTGGTGAGCTGGCCTTTATAGACTACGGTTTTATAAGAGAGGGAGGCCACGTAAAAGCCGATGGCGTCCTTTTTTATGGAGCTGTTGATGGTGTTGCCGGCATAATTGCGAAGCAGGAATAATTTCCGTTCGAAATCATCCGGCTGTTTGATATGATCGGGGCAGGCAATAAAGACCTGTTCCATCTCCGGTTCGACGGATAGGGCGGTGGGGCCGATACCGTCGGGGTTGACGGGCACTTTGCGGTAGCCCAGGATCTCGAGCCCGAGTTTTTCTGCCGAACGGGCGAAGATATCGCGGCATTCTTCTTTGAGGCGGATATCGCGGGGGAAGAAGAGCATGCCTACGCCGTATTTCCCATAGGCGGGCAGGTGGATACCGAGGCGGATGCATTCGTCGAAGAAGAATTCATGCGGGGTCTGTATCATGATACCGGCGCCGTCGCCGGTGTTGTTTTCACAGCCGCAGGCGCCGCGGTGTTCCATGTTTTCGAGGATCGTCAGCGCATCGGAGACGATCTGGTGGGATTTGTTGCTTTTGATGTTAGCGACAAAGCCGATGCCACACGCGTCGTGTTCAAACTCAGGCGAGTAAAGTCCTGTTTTAACCATGATTAACAGCAATATTAGACATTATTCAATTTTTTACCTGAAACGTTAGATTTTCTTATGGCATGGTCGCGGTTACGTATAAAATTAAACTAAATATCCGAATAATGCATCGTTTTTGTTCAATTCCGTATAAGTGATTTTATGTAGGGCCAGCTTATTTAGCAGCTTCTGGTAGTCTTCGCGGGAAGACAGTTCTACGCCGACGAGGGCGGGGCCGGTTTCTTTGTTGTGTTTCTGCATGTATTCGAAGCGGGTGATGTCGTCATTCGGGCCGAGGACATGGTTGAGGAATTCTCTCAGGGCGCCGGGGCGTTGGGTGAAGGTGATGAGGAAATAGTGTTTGAGCCCTTCGTATTGGAGGGATCTTTCCTTGATCTCCTGCATCCGGTCGATATCGTTGTTGCTGCCGCTGACGACACAGACGACGGTCTTGCCTTCGATGTCGGCGGCGTAATCGTCGAGGGCGGCGATACTGAGGGCGCCGGCGGGTTCGACGACGATGGCGTCTTCGTTATACAGCTTGAGGATGGTGGAGCAGACTTTTCCTTCGGGCACGAGGTGCATATCATCGAGGACTTCGCGGCAGATGCTGTAGGTGAGTTCGCCTACTCGTTTGACGGCGGCGCCGTCGACAAAGCGTTCGATGCTGTCGAGGGTGACGGGGTGGCCGGCCTGGAAGGCAGCCAGCATGGAGGGGGCGCCTTCGGGTTCCAGGCCGATGATTTTGGTATGGGGAGAGTGTTCTTTGATGTAGATGCCGACACCCGAAGCAAGACCGCCGCCGCCGACGGGAACGAACAGGTAGTCGAGCGCACACGCGTCGCCCTGGGGCAGGTCTTCGAGGATTTCTACGGCTACGGTGCCTTGTCCTTCGATGATGCGGAGGTCTTCGAAGGGTGGGATAAAGGTCATGCCCTTTTGTTCGGTGTACTCGCGGGCGGCTGTGTTACAATCATCGAAGGTGTCGCCGGTGAGGACGATCTCGATATTATCTTCTCCGAACATGCGGGTTTGGTTGATCTTTTGCCGGGGGGTGATGATCGGCATAAACACAACGCCTTTGACATTCAGTTTGTGACAGGAATAGGCGAATCCCTGGGCATGGTTACCGGCGCTGGCGCAGACGACGCCTTTTTGCAGCTGTTCGGCCGGAAGGGTGACCATCATATTATAGGCGCCTCTCAGTTTGTAGGAGCGCACGACCTGGAGGTCTTCCCGTTTTAGAAAGATGCGGCAGCTGTATTTCCGGGATAGGGCCTGGTTAAAGACAAGGGGGGTACGGTAGACGACCTTGCTGAGCCGTTTAGCGGCGGCGTGGAAGTCCAGGTCCCAGGCCGCGCCCTTCCGGGGGGCGAGGCTGGGAGTCGGAATAGTATTAGTTAGCGACTGGTTCACTTTTGCGGGTTTTTTGTGTGAGTCTAATGCCTGTACGCTTACGCGTACGAGCCGGCCTCCGTTCGGCTCGCCGGGGCGGGTTGATTTTCCGGGCGGAGGCTGCGGACGGTTTTTCCGGCCTGCCAGAGCTCGCTTTCGCGCAGTTCTTTTAATTCGGCGTCCAGCTTTTCGCGGTAGTCGGCCTGACCGTTGGAGTCGATGGAGCGTTTGGACTCCTTACCGGCGGCTACGCTCTCATAGAGCTCGGTGAATACCGGGAGGGTAGCATCGCGGAATTTCTTCCACCAGTCGAGGGCGCCTCGTTGTGCGGTGGTGGAGCAGTTGGCATACATCCAATCCATCCCGTTTTCGGCTACGAGGGGCATCAGGGATTGAGTCAGTTCTTCCACTGTCTCGTTGAATGCTTCCGAAGGAGTATGGCCTTTTTTGCGGAGCACTTCGTATTGGGCGGCGAAGATGCCCTGGATGGCGCCCATGAGGGTTCCTCTTTCACCGGTGAGGTCGCTGTATACTTCTTTCCGGAAATCTGTTTCGAACAGGTAGCCGCTGCCGACGGCGATGCCGAGGGCGACGACGCGTTCGTAGGCTTTACCGGTAGCGTCCTGGAAGATGGCGTAGCTGCTATTCAGGCCGCGGCCCTGGAGGAACATGCGACGCAGGGAGGTGCCGGAGCCTTTTGGGGCAACGAGGAAGACGTCTACGTCTTTGGGTGGGATGATGCCGGTTTGTTCGTTGAAGGTGATGCCGAAGCCATGGGAGAAGTAAAGGGCCTTGCCGGGGGTCAGGTGTTTTTTTACGGTAGGCCACAGCTGGATCTGGGCGGCGTCGCTCAGGAGGTAGCAGATGATGGTGCCTTTCTCAAGGGCCTCTTCGATTTCGAATAAGGTTTGACCGGGGACGAAGCCATCACGGACGGCTTTGTCCCAGGACTTGGAATTTTTACGTTGACCCACTATGACGTTGATACCGTTATCCTTTTGATTCAGCGCCTGGCCCGGGCCTTGAACGCCATAGCCGATGACGGCTATTACTTCATTTTTTAGTACCTGTTGTGCTTTGGCGAGTGGAAATTCTTCGCGGGTGACTACGTTTTCTTCTACCCCGCCGAAATTTAGTTTTGCCATGAATGTTTATTTGAGTGTTTATGTGATTTTGTTTGGGTGGCCGGGAACGGAGCTACATACTAAAGACCTGGTCCTGTTTATCGAGGTATTCGTTTTCGATCAGTTCTTCGCCGGGTTCGGTCAGTTCGAATTCCTTTAGTTTTTCGTGGAAGCCGCTGCTGTCCTTGATGATGGCGACGCGGGCGCTGCGAACGAATTCGATGAGCCCCAGCGGTTCCAGAACGGACAGGAGCCTGTCGGTTTCTTCGCGTTGTCCGGTTGTTTCGAATACGGTATAATCCTTTCGGATGACGACGGCGCGGGCGCCGTATTCCCGGAGGAGCCGTTCTACCTTTACTTTTTCGGCGATGGCGTCGGTAGACACTTTATAGAGGGCCATTTCCTGCCAGATGATCTCTTCATTCGTGTTGTAATAGGCCTTTAGGATTTCGACCTGTTTTTCCAGCTGGCGGCAGAGCTTGCGCACGACTTCTTCCGTCTCGTTGATGACGATGGTGAAGCGGTGGATGCCTTCCACTTCGGAGGGGGAGGTGTTGAGGCTTTCGATATTGATCTTGCGGCGGGAGAACAGGATGGCGATCCGGTTGATGAGGCCGATCTGGTTTTCCGTGTAGACGGTGATGGTATATTCTTGTTTGCTCGTGGTCATGTGCATAGTTTAGTGCCGGTTGGCGGGTGTTATTTCAATCTGATTTCGCTGACGCTGCATCCTTGCGGCACCATGGGGAAAACATTATTTTCTTTTCCGGTGAAGACTTCCAATAGATAGGCGCCTTTGTGATCGAGCATGGTCTTCAGGGCGGTTTTCAGCTGTGACCGGTTGTCGATGCTGCTTCCTTCGATATGATAGGCTGCGGCCAGGGCGACGAAGTCCGGGCTGGTGATATCGACGAAGGAATAGCGTTTGTCATTGAAAAGCTGTTGCCATTGGCGGACCATGCCGAGGAAGCGGTTATTGAGGATGAGGATCTTGACGTCGACGCCGAACTGCATAATCGTTCCCAGTTCCTGCAGGGTCATCTGAAAGCCGCCATCGCCGATGATGGCGACGACCGTCCGGTCGGGGGCGCCGAATTTGGCGCCGATGGCGGCGGGCAGGCCAAAGCCCATGGTGCCGAGACCACCCGAGGTGACATTGCTTTTCGATTGGTGGAATTCGGCATAGCGGCAGGCTACCATCTGGTGCTGACCGACGTCGCTGACGATAATGGCGTTGCCGTCAGTGAGCGCGTTGAGTTCTTTCATTACTTCACCCATGGTCAATTCCGGCGTGGTGGGATTCAGTTCGTCTTTGATGACGGCGTCTACTTCCTGCTGGTAGAGGTCTTTGAATTTCTGCAGCCATTGCGGATGGGTCTTTTTTTCGATCAGGGCGGTCAGCAGGGGGAGGGTCTCCCTGCAGTCACCCCAGACGGGGACGGTGGTCTTGACATTTTTATCGATTTCGGAGGGGTCGATATCCAGGTGGATGACTTTGGCTTGTTTCGCATACTTATCGAGGCGGCCGGTGACGCGGTCGTCGAAGCGCATGCCGATGGCGATGAGTATATCGCATTCGTTGGTAAGCACGTTCGGGCCATAGTTGCCGTGCATGCCCAGCATCCCGACGTTGAGGGGATGGCTGGTTGGCAGTGCGCTGAGGCCGAGGATGGTCCAGGCCGCGGGGATGCCGCTTTTTTCGAGGAAGGCCTGGAATTCTTTTTCCGCTTTGCCGAGGATAACGCCCTGGCCGAAGATGATAAAGGGTTTTTTTGCCTCGTTGATCAGCGCAGCTGCTTCGGCGATATATTTTTTACGGACGATGGGTTTGGGGCGATAGCTGCGGATATGTTCGCAGCGGGTATATCCTTCGTAGCTGAATTTTTGCAGCTGGGCGTTCTTGGTGATGTCGATGAGTACGGGGCCGGGGCGGCCGCTGCCGGCGATATAGAAGGCTTTGGCCAGTACGGCGGGGATTTCGGTTGCGTCGGTCACCTGGTAGTTCCATTTGGTCACAGGCGTGGTGATATTGATCACGTCGGTTTCCTGGAAGGCGTCGGTGCCGAGGAGGTGGGCGAAGACCTGGCCGGTGATACAGACGACGGGGGTGCTGTCGATCATGGCGTCGGCGAGGCCGGTGACGAGGTTGGTGGCGCCGGGGCCGCTGGTGGCAAAGACGACGCCGGTGCGGCCGCTGGTTCGCGCATAGCCTTGTGCGGCGTGGATGCCGCCCTGTTCGTGGCGGACGAGGATATGGTTGAGGCGGTCGCGGTAGTCGTAGAGCGCATCATAGATCGGCATTATGGCGCCCCCCGGATAACCGAAGATGGTGTAGACCCCTTCGGCGAGGAAGGCTTCCAACACGGCCTGGGAGCCGGTCAACTCACGAACCACCACAGCTGCTGTAGCTTCGGGTATGGGTTTGGACTTGGGTGCGGCGGTTTTGGGAGTTGCTGTTGCGTTGCTCATATAAGGTGATTTGAGTGAGAATTAAAGTTCATCGGTTACGCAGCCATCGGCTGCTGTTTTGACTTGTCGGGCGTATTTGAACAGGATGCCGTTGGTTGCCTTCAGGGCGGGCTGTTTCCAGGCGCTCTTTCTTTTGGCCAGCTCATCAGGGCTGATCTTTAGGGTGATGGTTTTTTTTGTTGCGTCGAGCTCGATCGGGTCGTCATCGTGTACAAAGGCGATGGCGCCGCCTTCGTGGGCTTCGGGGGTGATATGTCCGACGACGAAGCCATGGGTGCCGCCGCTAAAGCGGCCATCGGTGATCAGGGCGACGCTTTTGCCAAGACCGGCGCCGATCAGGGCGGACGTTGGCTTCAGCATTTCCGGCATGCCGGGCGCTCCTTTGGGGCCAACATAGCGGATGACGACGACATCGCCCGGCCGGATTTTGCCCGAGTTAATACCGGCTATTAATTCGTGCTCGCCGTCGAAGACGCGCGCGGGTCCTTCGAACCGTTCGCCTTCTTTTCCGCTGATCTTTGCTACGCTGCCGCCGGAGGCGAGGTTGCCGTAGAGGATCTGCAGGTGGCCGGTGGCTTTTATGGGGTGTTCAGCTGGCCGGATAATGTCCTGTTTGGTGAAATCGAGGGCCGGGACAGCGGCGAGATTTTCCGCCAGGGTTTGGCCGGTGACGGTAAGGCAGTCGCCGTGGAGCCATCCTTTTTCGAGCAGGTATTTCATGACGGCGGGTATGCCTCCATGCTGGTGGAGGTCCTGCATGAGATATTTACCGCTGGGTTTAAAATCCGCCAGTACGGGTATCCTGTCGCTGATGGTCTGGAAATCGTCCTGTTCCAGTGGCACGCCGACGCTCCTGGCCATGGCGATGAGGTGGAGCACGGCGTTGGTGCTGCCGCCGAGGACCATGATCACGGTGATGGCGTTTTCGAAAGCATTCCGGGTCATGATGTCCCGGGGCTTGATATCTTTTTCCAACAGCAGGCGGATGGCGGCGCCTGCGTCGTGGCATTCTTTCTTTTTCTCTTCGCTGAGGGCGGGATTGGAGGAAGAATAGGGCAGGCTCATGCCAAGCGCTTCGATGGCGGCGGCCATTGTATTGGCGGTGTACATGCCGCCGCAGGCGCCGGCGCCGGGGCAGGAATTCATGACGATCCCTTTGAAGTCTGCGTCGCTGAGCTTGCCGGCGATCTTTTGTCCCAGCGCTTCGAAAGCGGAGATGATATTAAGATCCTGGCCTTTATAGTGACCGGGGGCGATGGTGCCGCCGTATACCATGATGGCGGGGCGATTGAGGCGGCCCATGGCGATGATGGAGCCGGGCATGTTCTTGTCACAACCGGGCAGGGCGATCAGGCCGTCATAGTATTGGGCGCCGCAGACGGCTTCGATGGAGTCGGCGATGATATCGCGGCTGACCAGGGAGTAGCGCATGCCGTCGGTGCCGTTGGCCATGCCGTCGCTGACGCCGATCGTATTGAAGATAAGGCCGATGAGGTCGCTGCTCCATACGCCTTTTTTGACGAGTTGAGCAAGGTCGTTGAGGTGCATATTACAGGTATTGCCGTCGTAGCCCATAGATACGATGCCTACCTGGGCTTTGGCGAGGTCTTCGTCCGTTAGTCCGATGCCGTACAACATCGCCTGCGCGGCGGGTTGCGTCGTGTCCTGGGTGAGTGTCTTGCTATATTTGTTAAGTTCCATGCTGTGTTCCGTTGGATGAAATGGGTTAGATGGTTTCCAGTTGGTGCTGTCTTTCGGTTACTTTGTCTTTATACGCCAGTTGTATCTTTCTGCTTTGCGTTCCCTTCCATGGCATGGGGAAGGTATAGTCGTCGATCGAGGCCCAGCCGATGACTTCGGCCGCGGTGCCGCAGAAGAAGGCGGCGTCGGCGGTTTTCAGTTGTTCCAGGGTATATTGTCCCTGCTCGACGGGGATGTCCAGTTCCGCGCAAAGTTCGAGCACGGTAGCGCGGGTGATGCCCGGCAGGATATTGCCGGCAGCGGGGGTATAGAGCTTGCCTTCCAATTCAAAGAAAATATTGGCGCCCGGACCTTCCGCGATAAAGCCGTTCATGTCGGTGAGGAGGGCTTCGTCGTAGCCATTGGCTTTGGCTTCCTGGCTGGCCAGGATCGAGTTGACATAGTGACCGGTGGCTTTGGCTTCTATTTTAAAACCTTTTGGGTTTGGGCGTTGGAAGGAGGAGGTCATGACCTTTAGTAGTTTTTCGCCGAGGAAGGGCGCCATTTCCCACGCCGTTATGACGGTATAGGATTCTTCGTTGCGGACGAAGCTCATATTGGCGGGGGCGTAGACGACGGGCCGGATGTAGGCGTCCTGCAGGCTGTTGCGTTCCAGCACTTCATAGGTGGCATCGATAAGCTGGCGGCTGGTATAGGCATAAGGCATATTCATGGCATCGGCGGACTTCTTCAGCCGGTCGAAGTGTTCGGTGGCTTTGAAGATCTTTGTGGCGCCGGCGGCGGTGCGATAGGAGCGGATGCCTTCGAAGACGGCATAGCCGTAGTGGAGGGACTGGCTGTAGAGGTCGGTTTTGGCCTCGGAGGCTTTGACGATGTTGCCGTCAAGCCAGAGAACAGTGTTTTCGTTATAGTATGCCATGATTGTACCTTTTTAAAAAGAAAACCCGCCTTTTTGAGGCGGGTCGCTGGTATTTTGATCGTTCGTTTTTATTTACCACCCTCCGCCCTGAATTGCAGGAATAATAATCACCACCACAATAATGACTATTGCGGCGAGCTTGTTGGTGATATGTAAACTGCTTTTGTTCACGGAGCGTGTGTTGTTCTGCGAATATACCCTCACCAAATGAAAAAACAAAGAACTTTCGCGACTATTTATATAATAGTCGACTTTCTCAGCTCGATATTCCCTTTATGGATATCGCCCGGTATTTTACCGCCGACGTAATCCGCGATCAGTTCGCCGATGGTGGTGGTGAAATAAAAATTGATGGGGTCGATATCTTTTGTCACGAAGCCATTCTGCAGGGTCCAGTCGGTGGCTTCTCTTACTCTGTCGGCTTCGGTATGGAGTCCGAAGTGATCGAGCAGCATGGCTGCGGATAAGATGCTGCCAAGGGGGTTGGCGATATCTTTTCCTGCGGCCTGGGGGTAGGATCCGTGAATGGGTTCGAAGAGGGCAGCGCCTTTCCCGATGGAAGCGGAGGGCAGCAATCCGAGCGACCCGCTGATCACGCTGGCTTCATCGCTCAAAATATCGCCGAACATATTTTCCGTCAGGATGACGTCGAACTGTTTGGGGTTGAGGATGATCTGCATGGCTGCATTGTCGACGAAGAGGAAATCCACTTTTACGTCGGGGTAGCCGGTGGCGATATCCTGTACGACTTTTCTCCACAGGCGGGAGGTTTCGAGCACGTTGGCCTTGTCGACGAGGGTCAGTCGGTTGCGGCGTTGCTGTGCCTGTTTGAAGGCGAGGTGAGCGATGCGCTCGATCTCTTCGCGGCTATAGGTACATTCGTCGCTGGCCCAGGTGCCTTCGGGGTTCATTTCTTTTTTACCGAAATAGATGCCTCCGGTCAGTTCGCGGAAAATGACAAAATCGACGTTTTCCAGGATCTTGGCTTTTAGCGGGGAGAGGTGCTGGAGGGACGGATAGGTAGAGACGGGTCGGATATTGGCGAACAGCTGCAGGGATTTCCGGAGTTTTAGCAATCCCTGTTCGGGCCGGACCTTTGCTGTCGGGTCGTTATCGTATTTGGGGTGGCCGATGGCGCCGAAGAGGATGGCATCGCTGTTGAGGGCGGCTTCGATCGTCTCGTCGGGCAGTGGGTTGCCGGTCTTGTCGATGGCGTCGGCGCCCATTAAACAATACTTATAGGTGAACTCATGACCACCTTGTTCGGCTACGGCGTTTAGTACTTTGATCGCCTGTCGGGTCACTTCCGGCCCGATGCCGTCGCCTTCGATGACTACGATGTTTTTTTGCATATAATATGGGTATTTAGGGTATTCTTTTTATTCATGGTGGATGTGTGCCTGTTCGAACTGTTCGATCTCGCCGCGAATGCTCAGCAGGTAGTCGATGTCGTCGTATCCGTTTAGCAGACAGGTTTTTTTATAGTTGTCGATATCGAATGATTCGCTGTCGCTCCCGGCTTTGGCCGGGTCATTTTCGGCCGGCAGGCTGATGGTTTGGGTGGCGAGGTCGACATGGATGAGGACGGCCGGGTCTTTTTGGATGGCGGCGAAGGTCTTTTGGAGGAAGTCTTCGCTGACGGTGACCGGCAGCAGGAAGTTATTCAGGGCATTGTTTTTAAAGATATCGGCGAAGAAGCTGCTGATGACGATATCGAATCCGGCATCTTTTAAGGCCCAGGCGGCGTGTTCGCGGCTGGAGCCGCAGCCAAAATTCTTTCCGGCCACGAGGATCTTCCCGTGGTAGGCAGGGTTGTTCAGAATGAACGCTGCTTTTTGGCTGCCGTCGCTGTTATAGCGCCAGTCCCGGAACAGGTTTTCGCCAAATCCGTCGCGGGTGGTTGCCTTCAGGAAGCGGGCCGGGATGATCTGATCGGTGTCGACGTTCTCCTGGTTGAGGGGAACGGCGGTGGAATGGACGGTATTTATACTTTTGCTCATTTTGATGGTTGGTTAAATCAGGTCGCGGATATCTGTTACTTCACCGGTGATGGCGGCGGCGGCGGCGGTCAGCGGGCTGGCCAGCAGCGTGCGGGCGTTGGGTCCCTGACGGCCTTCGAAGTTGCGGTTGGAAGTCGAGATACAATACTTGCCGGCCGGGATCTTATCCTCGTTCATGCCGAGGCAGGCGCTGCAGCCTGGCTGGCGGAGGTGGAAGCCGGCGGCTTCGAAGACCTTGTCGATCCCTTCTTTGATCGCCTGCTGCTCGACCTGTTTGCTGCCGGGTACGATCCAGACCTCCACATGATCCGCCTTTTTGCGGCCTTTGACAAAGGAGGCGACCAGCCGCAGGTCCTCGATGCGGGAATTGGTGCAGCTGCCGATAAAGACATAGTCTACTTTTTTGCCTTTGATGGCGGCGCCCGCCTGAAAGCCCATATAGGCGAGAGATTTGGGGTCCGCAGTAGCGGGGATATGGCCGGTGATGCCGACGCCCATGCCGGGGTTGGTGCCATAGGTGATCATCGGTTCGATGGCGGCGGCGTCGATATGGATCTCTTTGTCGAAGCCGGCGTTCTGGTCGGAATAGAGTGTTTGCCAGTACGCCAGGCTGCTATCCCAGGCGGCGCCTTTGGGTGCGAATTCGCGGCCTTTGAGATAGGTGAAAGTCGTTTCGTCCGGGGCGATCATACCGCCGCGGGCGCCCATCTCGATGCTCATGTTACAGATGGTCATGCGGCCTTCCATGGACAGGCTGCGGATGGCGGAGCCGGCGTATTCGACGAAGTAGCCGGTAGCGCCGCTGGCGGAGATCTGTGCGATGATGTAGAGGATAATGTCTTTGGAGACGACGCCTTTATTGAGAGTCCCTTCGACGTTTATGCGCATTAGCTTCGGCCGGCTTTGGAGCAGACACTGCGTAGCCATGACCATTTCCACCTCGCTGGTGCCGATGCCGAAGGCGACAGCGCCGAAAGCGCCATGTGTGGAGGTGTGGCTGTCGCCGCAAACAATGGTCATGCCTGGCTGGGTGATACCCAGTTCAGGTCCGATTACATGGACAATACCCTGATAAGGATGACCAAGTCCGTATAGCTCGATATGATGATTTCTACAATTCTCGATTAGCTGCTGAACCTGGATTCGAGATAGCTCCTCCTTAATGGGAAGATGTTGGTCGATGGTCGGAACGTTATGATCAGCCGTGGCCACGATTTGTGCAGGCCGGAATACGTCGACGCCGCGTCGCTCAAGTCCTTTGAAGGCCTGGGGGCTGGTGACTTCATGTATGAAGTGTTTATCTATGTATAGCACGGAAGGGCCGCCTTCGATCGTTCGGATGATGTGACGGTCCCAGATCTTTTCAAATAATGTTTTTGGCATAGCTGGTTGACAATATTTTTTTAAGACGGAATGACGGTTTCGGCATAGGCGTGGGCTATCCGGTGAAGATCTTCTTCCACTACTTCCTTTTTGGTATCGGCTATCTGCAGGAAGCGTTCATATATGGTGTCGATATCGTTCCGGTTGAAGGAATAGCCGATCTTCTGGAGGCGGAAGGCCAGGGCGCTCCGGCCGCTGCGGGCGGTGAGGACGATGCGGGAGCCATCGGCGCCGACTTCTTCGGGGTTAATGATCTCATAGGTGCCGGCGTCTTTGAGGAAGCCGTCCTGGTGGATGCCTGAGGAATGGGAGAAGGCGTTGGAGCCTACGATGGCTTTATTTGGCTGAACGGGCATGCGCATGATGTCGGAAACGAGGCGGCTGATGGGGTTTAGTTCGGTTGCCTTGATATCCGTATAAAATCCCAGCTGTCTGTGCTGGCGGATGACCATCACGACTTCTTCCAGCGAGGTGTTGCCGGCCCGTTCGCCGAGGCCGTTGATGGTGCATTCGATCTGACGGGCTCCGGCGCGGATGCCAGCGATTGAGTTGCTTGTTGCGAGGCCAAGGTCGTTATGACAATGGCAGGAGATGACGGCTTTATCGATATTGGGAACGTTATTGATGAGGAAGGCAATCTTTTCGCCGTATTGGTCGGGGAGGCAATAGCCGGTTGTATCGGGGATATTGACGACGGTGGCGCCGGCGGCGATCACTGCTTCGATGACGCGGGCGAGGTATTCGTTGTCGGTGCGGCCGGCGTCTTCGGCATAGAATTCGACGTCGCCGACCAGGTTGCGGGCCCATTTAACGGCCTGTACTGCCCGCTGGAGGATCTCTTCGCGGGTGGCGTTAAATTTGGCTTTTATATGAGAGTCGGAGGTGCCGATGCCGGTATGGATGCGTGGCCGGCGGGCGTGTTGAAGGGCCTGTCCGGCGACTTCGATATCTTTCTGGACGGCGCGGCTGAGGCCGCAGACGGTGGCGTTTTTGATGATCCGGCTTATTTCCTGGACGGAATGGAAATCTCCGGGGCTGGACACCGGGAAGCCGGCTTCGATGATATCGACGCCCAGGGCTTCGAGCTGGAGGGCGAGCTCAATTTTTTCATTGGTGTTGAGCTTGCAGCCCGGGACCTGTTCCCCATCGCGGAGTGTGGTGTCGAAGATGAAAATTTTTTGGTCGGACATATCAAATTTTATAGAAGGTTCAACGATTGATTGTGATGGGATTTGCACAAATTAGCTAGGTTTGCTATCGTTCTGAAATCATAATTGGGATGGTTTTACACCGCTTAATAGGGGGTAAATGACCTGAAACCCAATACAGTAAAGGATTTTAATAGTTGAAATTACGATGCCCAACCGATCATCAGATACACTGTTTCAATTGATTAAGTCTCTGGAAAAGTCAGAGAAACGGAATTTTAAGCTCTATATCACCCGGAATTCTTCCAGTGAGGATTTGAAGAGCATCCAGCTGTTCGATGCTTTGGACAAGATGGAGGAGTACGATGAGGTCCAATTGTTAAATAAAAACAAAAATATCCGGAAGGCGCAGCTATCGAATGCCAAGGCGCATCTGTACCGGGAGATCTTGTCCAGCCTGCGGCTGATCCGGCACGAAGATAATATTGACATTCAATTGCATGAGCAGCTGGATTATGCCCGGATCCTCTATAACAAGGGGCTGTATCTGCAAAGCCTCCGGACGTTGGACAGGATCAAGGAGAATGCGAAGGCGCATCACCAGGAGACTTTTTTGCTGCAGGTCCTTTTTTTTGAGAAAACGATCGAATCGCTGCATATTACGCGGAGCATGCAGGACCGGGCGGATCAGCTGGCGGGGGAATTGGATGCGGTAAATGACCGGTTGCGGTTGATCAGCCAACTATCCAACCTGTCCCTGCAGCTATATAGCTGGTATATCCGGAATGGGGTGGCGCGGAATGAGCGGGATGAGGCGGCGGTGCAGGAGTTTTTCGAGAAGAATATGCCGGCGGATATGGCGCAATGCGAGGGCTTCTATGAGCGATTGTACCAATACCAGAGCTTTACCTGGTATGCGTTTATCCGGCAGGATTTTTTGCTGTATTACCGGTATACGCAGAAGTGGGTGGATCTTTTTGAAAAGGAGCCGTTTATGATGACGGTCGAGACGTCGCAATATATAAAGGGGATGCATAATCTGCTGGGGGCGCATTTTGATTTGCTGAACGACCAGAAGTTCAGGGAGACGTTGAAGCAGTTTGAGGACTTCTCTCAGTCGGACTTAGTGACGAACAATGTGAACAACCGCATCCAAACCTTTGTTTATCTGTTTATTTCCAAGTTAAACCAGCACTTCATCGACGGCACTTTTACGGAAGGCTTGTCACTCGTGCCTTATATCGAGGATAAGCTGGCGGAGTACTGGATTTACCTGGACCGGCACCGGATACTGGTGTTCTACTATAAGATTGCTTGTCTTTACTTTGGCAGCGGCGATTATGAGAAGACGATCGATTACCTGAATAAGATCATCAACTGGAAGGTGGATCTGCGGACGGACCTGCAGTGTTATTCACGGCTGTTGCATCTGATCGCTCATTATGAGTTGGGCAATTTTGACTTGTTGGAGTATCTGACCAAGTCGGTATACCGGTTTATGGCGAAGATGGAGAGTCTGAGCCTGGTGGAGGAGGAGATATTCCGGTTTTTGCGGAAGGCGTTTAAGCTGACGCCGGACCGGCTGAAGCCCGAGTTTGAGCGATTGCTGGAGAAGCTGAAGGCTTATGAGAAGAGCCGGTTCGAGACGCGGGCGTTTATGTACCTGGATATTATTTCGTGGCTGGAGAGCAAGATCCGGCATGTGCCGGTACAGGATGTTATCCGGGAGAAGTATTTGAGTGGCAGGAGAAGGGGGTAGGGGGTGCGCCGGGGGACTCATTTTCCTTTCCGCATCATGTATTTTTCATAAAAGTCGAGGCTGGAGAGAACTTCTAATTTGGAGAAATAGAAGCCCTTTTTGTCTTCGGTGACAATGCAATTACAGCCTGCTTCGAGGGCGGAATAATATTGCAGTCCGTCTTCAAGATCTTTGACCGCCGGATCGGCGAGAGCGGATTGTGTTGCCGTGGCCGTTGTCGGTGCGATAGCGATATGTGAGGTGAGGATCTGGAGTTTGTCCTTAGCAGAAGCGCGATATTTTTTTTCGGCGAAATAGAAGGCAATGGCGAGGCAGACGGGGGATGTAAAGAGGCGAAAGCGGGAACTGTCGCCGAGGCTGAGGATGCGGGAGGTCAGCGTGAAGAGAGGGTATTCCTTATTAATGACAGAAACCAGGATATTGGCGTCGGCGAAGATGTTCATTTTTTTGAAGAGAAGTATTCGTCCTTAAGGTCCTTGCGGGATTTTTTCTCTGTATGATATTCGGCCGGACCTTCGGCTACCTGGTTGACCCAATCTGATACGGGGAAATCTTCCAGCGAACTAAATTGAGCCATAGTTGTCTTGCGTAGTAGTATTTCCACTAATCGGGACAGGCTGATGTTTTGGGAGGCTGCATATTCTTTTGCCTGCTGTATGACATCTTTGTCGAAGCTGAGCGTTACTTTGCTGTCCATGCTAAGGTAATTTTAGGGGCAAATTTAAGAATAAGTCATGATTTATACGTGCAAATATCTTTTGTCGTACGTAGGGCCGGCGCAGAACTAAAAAATAATGGATTTTTCGCTGTAAATTCGTACCTTTGCCCTCTTAATTTAGGCAGATTGGCTTTGTCCTGAGGGGCTTTTGCTGCCTAGATGGTTGATATTCAGTTGTATAGGAGTAAGTTGTAAAAAACCGCATAATTGCAATATGGCTATTAAAAAAGAAAATCGTCCCAGAGCCACTTTTTCAAAAATCACAATCGGTCTAGCATCACCTGACAGCATCCTGGAAAGGAGCTATGGCGAGGTATTGAAGCCCGAGACCATCAACTATCGCACGTACAAGCCTGAAAGGGATGGGCTGTTCTGCGAGCGTATCTTTGGTCCTGTGAAGGATTATGAGTGTGCCTGTGGAAAGTACAAAAGGATCCGCTATAAGGGGATCGTGTGTGACCGTTGCGGAGTGGAAGTAACGGAGAAGAAGGTACGCCGTGAGCGGATGGGTCACATCAAGCTGGTGGTGCCTGTCGTTCACATCTGGTATTTCAAGTCATTACCGAACAAGATCGGCTATCTGCTGGGGATGAGCTCCAAGAAGCTGGAAAGTATCATTTACTACGAAAGATATGTGGTGATCCAGCCGGGCATCCGGGCGGACAAGGCGCAGAATTATGGCGACCTGCTGACGGAAGAAGAATACCTGGAGATCCTGGAAACGATTCCGAAGGACAACCAGTACCTGCCGGATGAGGATCCTCAGAAGTTCATCGCCAAGATGGGTGCGGAGGCTGTTCATGACTTGCTGGAAAGGATCGAATTGGATCAGTTGTCCTTCGACCTCCGGAATGCTGCTGCCAATGAGACATCGCAGCAGCGTAAGGCGGATGCGCTGAAGCGGCTTAGTGTCGTGGAAGCTTTCCGTGACGCGAATTCCCGCATTACGAACCGCCCTGAATGGATGGTGATGCAGTACATCCCCGTCATTCCGCCGGAATTACGCCCCCTGGTACCTCTGGATGGTGGTAGATTTGCGTCTTCGGATCTGAATGACCTTTACCGCCGGGTGATTATCCGTAATAACCGTCTGAAGCGTTTGCTGGAGATCAAGGCGCCCGAAGTAATTCTTCGTAATGAAAAAAGAATGCTGCAGGAAGCCATCGACAGCCTGTTCGATAACTCCCGTAAGTCCAATGCCGTGAAGGCAGAGGGGGGAAGGGCTTTGAAATCGTTGAGCGATGTGCTCAAGGGAAAGCAAGGTCGTTTCCGTCAGAACCTGCTTGGTAAACGTGTCGACTATTCGGGTCGTTCGGTTATCGTGGTAGGTCCCGAGCTTAAATTGCACGAGTGTGGGTTACCGAAGGATATGGCGGCCGAGCTGTTTAAACCTTTTATCATCCGGAAGCTGATCGAGAGGGGTATTGTGAAGACGGTGAAGAGCGCCCGTAAGCTGGTTGACAAAAAAGAGGCGATCGTTTGGGATATCCTCGAAAACATATTAAAGGGTCATCCGGTCATGCTGAACCGGGCTCCGACATTGCACAGGCTGTCCATCCAGGCCTTTCAGCCCAAGCTGATCGAAGGCAAGGCGATACAGCTGCATCCGCTGGTGTGCACGGCGTTCAACGCCGACTTTGACGGTGACCAGATGGCCGTTCACGTGCCGTTGAGCAGTGCTGCTGTTCTGGAGGCACAGCTGCTGATGTTGTCTTCGCACAACATTCTCAATCCTCAGAATGGTACCCCGATCACCCTGCCTTCCCAGGACATGGTGTTGGGTCTGTATTATATCACGAAAGGAAAGAAATCCACTCCCGCTGAAAAGGTGAAGGGAGAGGGGAAGGCATTTTACAGTGCTGAAGAGGTCATCATCGCTTACAATGAGGGGCGGATCGATCTGCATGCGTTTATCAAGGTGAAGACGATGGTTAGGAACCCGGGCAGCGATACGCTCGAGCACAAGCTGCTGGAAACCACGGTGGGCCGGGTGTTGTTCAATCAGAATGTGCCGGTAGAAGTTGGCTTTGTGAACGCCCTGCTGACGAAAAAATCGCTCCGCGAGATCATCGGCAATATCATCAAGTGGACGAATATCCCCAAGACGGTGAAGTTCCTGGATGATATCAAGCTGTTGGGATTCCGGATGGCGTTCCGCGGCGGATTGTCCTTTAATATCAATGATCTGATCATTCCCGATACCAAGGAGCAGCAGCTGGACAATGCGAAAGTCGAAGTTGACGAGGTATGGGAGAACTATAACATGGGCCTCATCACCAATAACGAACGATACAATCAGATCGTGGATATCTGGTCGCGTGTGGATACCAGGATCACGGAGAGCCTGATCGTCGAGCTGGCCAATGACAAGCAGGGTTTCAACTCTGTTTATATGATGCTGGACTCCGGCGCCCGTGGCAGCAAGCAGCAGATCAAGCAGCTGGCTGGTATCAGGGGGTTGATGGCCAAGCCGAGGAAGTCGGGCTCTACGGGTAGTGAGATCATCGAGAACCCGATCCTGTCCAATTTCAAGGGCGGGCTGAACGTGCTGGATTACTTCATTTCCACGCACGGTGCGCGTAAGGGTCTGGCCGATACGGCCTTAAAGACGGCGGATGCCGGCTACCTCACGCGTCGTCTCGTGGACGTAGCGCAGGATGTCGTGATCACGGAAGAGGATTGCGGAACGCTGAGGGGGATCGCCACTTCTGCGCTGAAAGATAACGAAGACGTAGTAGAACCGCTGTATGACCGGATACTGGGTCGTACTTCGCTGCATGATGTTTATGATCCCGCCTCGGATAAACTGATCGTTGCCGCCGGTGAGCAGATCACCGAAGAAATCGCCAAGAGCGTGGAAGAGGCCGGAATCGAGATAATCGAGATCCGTTCGGTGCTGACCTGCGAAAGCAAGCGCGGTGTGTGTGTGAAATGCTATGGTAAGAATCTGGCGACGGGCTATACCACCCAGAAGGGGGATGCGGTCGGCATTATTGCCGCGCAGTCCATTGGCGAGCCTGGAACCCAGCTGACCCTGCGTACCTTCCACGTTGGTGGTGTCGCCGGCAGCGCTTCGGTAGAATCGACGATGGCCGCCAAGTTCGAAGGCACTGTCCAGTTCGACGGCCTCCGGACGGTTATCACGGAGAACAATGATAAAGAAAAGGTGCATATCGTTATTGGCCGTACGGGTGAGGTGCGTATCATGGATGTGAAAAACGATCGCCTGCTGATCACCAATAATGTGCCCTACGGCGCTACGCTGAACGTGAAAGACGGGCAGAAGGTAGCGAAGGGCGAAGTGATCTGTACCTGGGATCCCTTTAATAACGTGGTGATCTCCGAAATTGCCGGTACGGTGAAATTCGACGCGGTGATCGAGGGTATCACTTATCGGGAAGAAGCGGATGAACAGACCGGTCACCGGGAGAAGGTGGTTATCGAGACGAAAGACAAGACAAAACTTCCTTCTATCAATATTGAGGGTGGCAAGGAGGTGAAGAGTTATAACCTGCCGGTGGGTTCGCATATTGTGATTGAAGAAACCGAAGAGGTGAGGGCAGGGCAGGTTATCGTGAAGATCCCCCGGGTGTTGGGTAAGCTGCGGGATATCACGGGTGGTCTGCCGCGGGTAACGGAGCTTTTCGAAGCGCGTAACCCGGGTAACCCTGCTATTGTGAGCGAAATCGACGGGGTCGTCGCCTTTGGCAATATCAAGCGCGGTAACCGTGAGATCATCGTGGAAGCGAAGGATGGCGTGGTGAAGAAATATCTCGTTCCGCTGACCAGGCAGATCCTTGCGCAGGATGGTGACTTTATCAAAGCCGGTGCGCAGCTGTCGGACGGCCAGGTGGCTCCGGCGGATATCCTGTCTATTAAAGGACCGTTTGCGGTGCAGGAATATGTAGTGAATGAAATCCAGGAAGTATATCGTCTTCAGGGTGTGAAGATCAACGACAAGCATATCGAGGTGATCGTTCGCCAGATGATGCGTAAGCTGACGATCGTCGATCCGGGTGACACCCGTTTCCTTGAAGAGGATACGGTTGACAAATTCGAGTTCCTGGATGAAAATGACTGGATCTTTGATAAAAAGGTGGTTTCCGATCCGGGTGAATCGACCAAGTTGAAGGCGGGTCAGATCGTAAGTCTGCGGGAAGTCCGGGAAGAGAATTCCATTCTTCGCCGTACCGACAAGAAGCTGGCTGAATTCCGGGATGCGAAGGCTGCTACTTCGGCGCCGTTGCTGCTTGGTATTACCAAGGCTTCTCTGGGGACGCAAAGCTGGATCTCCGCCGCTTCCTTCCAGGAAACGACCAAGGTGCTGTCTTCTGCCGCTATCCAGGGTAAGACGGACGACATGCTTGGTCTGAAGGAGAATGTGATCACGGGTCATCCGATCCCTGCCGGTACCGGGCTGCGGGACTTCGAAAACATGATCGTTGGCAGCAAGGAGGAATATGAGCTGTTGCAGACGACACGGGAGGCTATGCAATTCGATGAAGAAGAGTAAGAATAAGATTGTCGGATAGACAATAGATTGTTAAAATACATAAAAGTAGGAGGTCCGAAACCTCCTACTTTTTTATATTCGCACAGGAGCCTCTGGAAGCGGCGCCGCATATAATATTATGAAGTATATTTCTACCATTCTAAGCATTATTGCCCTTGGGTTAATCGGAGTCCTGTTCCTTGCGCAGAACCGGCAGATCGACCAATTGAAAAAGCATGTGGACGGGGAGAAGAAGTCTACCGGCACCGGCTTTAAGATCGCTTATTTCGATCTGGACAGTCTGCAGGCCCATTATGATTATATGAAAGATGTGAAGAGTGTAGCCCAGACCAAGGAGAATGCGATGAACCAGGAGCTGAGCAGCCTGGACAGGACCAATCAGCGGAAAATTGACGAATGGCGTCAGAAAGGCAATACGATGACCCAGGCGGAAGGGGAGCAGGCTCAGGCGGAATATCAGAAGATGCAGCAGAATTTTGCTGCCCGCAAGCAGGAGCTCGAGCAGCAGTTGTATAAGGATGAAGAGGATCTGCGGACCCTGATCCGTAAGAAGGTGGAAGACTATCTGAAGGTATACAATAAGCAGAAGAATTATTCCTATATCATCGCCTATGATGCCAATTCCTTTGTCTACAATAAGGATACGCTCTACAATATTACCAATGAATTGGTGGAGGGGCTGAATACCACGTATAAGAATTCCAAGTGATTGGGTAGGGGATTTGCCATTTTTCCGTTATTTTTAGTCCTATGGCAGAAACAACCAAAGCTACTACCCACTTTAAGCCAACGCTTGGCTTGCTGGACGGCACCCTGATCGTTGCGGGGTCCATGATCGGATCCGGTATTTTCATTGTCAGCGCGGATATAACCCGGAATGTCGGCAGTGCCGGCTGGCTGATCCTGGTATGGGCTATAACCGGCTTTATGACGATCACTGCTGCGGTGAGCTATGGGGAGCTGAGCGGGATGTATCCAAAGGCGGGCGGGCAGTATGTATATCTGAAAGAAGCCTATAATCCGCTGACCGGTTTCTTATATGGGTGGAGTTTTTTTGCGGTGATACAGACGGGCACCATTGCGGCGGTTGGGGTTGCCTTTTCCAAATTTGCGGGTTATTTTTTCCCTGCCCTGGAGTTGAAAGACGAGAATATCATTTTTGTGGTGGGCAGCTTTAAGGTATACTGGGCTCAGATCGTTTCTATTCTTCTTATCATTTTCCTGACCTGGGTGAATACCCGGGGTATAGAGACCGGCAAATGGATACAGCGTATTTTTACTTTTACCAAGCTTTTTTCGTTGTTCGGGCTGATCGTGCTGGGGTTTGTCCTCGGCGCCAGTCATGAAGTATGGCAGCACAATTGGACGGATGCCTGGAATATCCGCAAGCTGATACCCGCGGATGGCGGGGGAAGTATCACCGGCAGCTCGCCGCTGCTGGGGCTGGCCGTAGTCGGCGCTATTGCCGCTGCCATGACGGGTTCTATTTTTTCCAGCGACGCCTGGAACAATGTCACTTTTATTGCCGGGGAGATGAAGAATCCAAAACGGAATATCGGGCTGAGCCTTTTCCTTGGTACGCTGATCATCACAGTCATTTACATTTCCGCCAATCTTATGTATGTCAGTGTCATGCCGATGAACAATATCGCCACGGCTCCACAGGACCGGGTTGCGGTAGCGGCGGCGGATGTGATCTTTGGGCATATCGGTACTTATGTCATTGCAGTGATGATCATGATCTCGACCTTTGGCTGTAATAACGGGCTGATCCTGGCTGGGGCGCGGGTGTATTATACCATGGCGGGTGACGGGTTATTTTTTAAAGCGGCGGGCAAGCTTAACCGGAGCGCTGTGCCGGGATGGGCGTTGTGGGCGCAATGCGTGGTCGCAGCCATTCTGTGTATCAGCGGGAAGTATGGCGATCTGCTGGATATGATCGCTTTTGTCGCTGTCTTCTTCTATGCCCTGACGGTCCTGGGCATTTTCATCCTGCGTCGCAAGCAGCCTTCCGTGGAGCGGCCTTATAAAGCGTTTGGTTACCCGGTATTACCGGTGATCTATATTATACTGGCGCTGGTATTTTGTGTCGCGCTGATCATTCAGAAGCCGGTTTATGCCCGATGGGGTGCTTTTATCGTGCTGTTGGGAATCCCGCTATATTACATAGCTTTGTCCCGCAAAAAAGCATAAAGCTATGCCAGATTTTTCGAAATTGTTTTCGGCCTTCGGCGGGATAAAGGCGGGTGTGCTGGGTGATATTATGTTAGACACCTATCTCTGGGGGCATGTCGAGCGGATCTCTCCGGAGGCGCCGGTGCCTGTTGTCACGCTGGATCGCCGGGAGCATCGGATCGGGGGTGCGGGCAATGTGGCGTTGAACCTGGCCAGTCTTGGTGCGCGTGTCACGACCTTTGGCGTGATCGGGAAGGACCCGGACGGGGAAGCGCTGGAATTGCTATTGACGGAAAACGGGATCGATACATCGGGCCAGTTGAAAAGTCATACCCGGATTACGACCAACAAGGCCCGGGTGATCGGCCGCAATCAGCAGATGATGCGGCTGGATTCGGAGACGACCCGCGATCTCACCGCTGCAGAGGAAGAAGAGCTGCTCCGGCGGATACGGGTATACCTGGAATCGGAGAAACCACAGGTGATGATCTTCGAGGACTACAATAAAGGAGTATTGACGGACCGGTTGATCCGTGAGACGGTGGCACTTTGCCGTCAGCATGGCGTTATCACGGCTGTGGATCCCAAGCGAAAGAATTTTTTTTCCTATGAGGGGGTTACGATCTTCAAGCCCAACCTAAAGGAGGTCAGGGAGGGTCTGCATGTGTTGCTGGATGAGGTGCAGCTGGGGGCGCTGGAGCAGATCCACGGGCAGCTGGCGGAAAAAATTAACCATCGGATCTCTTTTATCACCTTATCGGAGAAGGGTGTTTTTTATCATGATGGCGGGCGTGCGGCGATCGTGCCTTCCCATGTGCGCAATATCGCAGATGTTTCCGGGGCCGGGGATACGGTGATTGCGGTGGCTTCGCTGGTATATGCCGTCACCCGCGATGCGGGGCTGATGGCGGAGGTGGCAAATATTGCGGGGGGGCTGGTATGTGAGGAAGTGGGAACGGTGGCGATCAGCAAGGAGCGGTTATTGGCGGAATGCGGGGAGTTGCTGGGCTAGGCCGGGGAGGCGGCCGGATGCGGGCTGTTGACGACTTTTATACGTTTAATCTATTTACTATGCCGAGGTTTACACTCGCGGTCCATGGCGGCGCCGGGACGATCCTGAAAGAAGATATGACCCCTGAGCTGGAGGAGGCTTACCAGGCGGGTTTGCGGCAGGCGTTGCGTGCCGGGTTTGCGGTTTTAGAGCAGGGGGGGTCGGCTGTCAATGCCATCAAGGCGACGATCGTGCTGCTCGAAGATAATATACTGTTCAATGCGGGACGGGGTTCTGTGTTTACAAAAAAGGGGGTACAGGAAATGGATGCGGCTATCATGGACGGCAGTACCCTGGAGGCGGGTTCGGTTACTGGTGTTCGTAATGTCCGGAACCCGATCGAGCTGGCTACGGAGGTGATGCTGAACAGCAATCATGTGTTTCTCAGCGGCAAGGGCGCCAGTGACTTTGCGATCAAGCAGGGGATCAAGCTGGAGCCGGATGAATATTTTTTCTCACAGTTCCGTTATGACCAGTGGAAGTCGATCCGGGATTCGGATACTTACTCGCTGGATCATACGCATCAGCGCCTGGAAGAGTTGATGCGGGATAAAAAATTTGGTACGGTGGGCGCGGTGGCCTGTGATCAGCAGGGAAATATCGCCGCCGCTACGAGTACCGGCGGTATGACCAACAAAAAATACGGCCGGATCGGAGATAGCCCGATGATCGGCGCCGGAACCTACGCCAATAATGCCACCTGCGGTATTTCCTGTACCGGTCATGGGGAGCTTTTTATCAGGGCTGTAGCGGCGCATGATGTGAGCTGTTTGATGGAGTATAGGGGGCTAAGTCTGCAGGAAGCCATGGAGGTAGTTGTACAGGGGAAGCTGATGGCTATCGGTGGCGAAGGGGGGATGATCGGTGTCGATGCGCACGGAAATGCGGCGCTGGTGTTTAATAGCCTGGGGATGTACAGGGGGTATAAGAGCAGTGACGGGATGGAGGTGGTGGCTATTTATAAGTAAAAGGCCGGGAAATTTAAAAGACCGGGAGAATTCCATGAAAAAATATGCCATTATTGTTGCCGGGGGCGCCGGCGTACGTATGGGGACGGCGGTTCCCAAGCAATTCCTGCCGTTAAACGGGCGGCCGGTATTGTGGTATACGCTGGATACCTTTTTGGGGGCCTTCCCGGATCTGGAGATTATTTTGGTGGTTCCGATGGTGCATCTGGAAACGGCCAGGGTGCTGGTTGGCGGATTTGCCGATGCCGGGCGTGTCCGCCTGGTGACCGGTGGAAATACAAGGTTTCATTCCGTGCGCAATGGATTGGCGTTGGTGATGGGCAATGTCCAGGGGCCGATGCCAGGCGATGGCCAGGGGCTGATGCTTACGCAAGAAGCCTCGATAATTTTCGTACACGACGGGGTCCGGTGCCTGGTCAGCAGGGAATTGATACAGCGTTGTTATGAGCAGGCGGTGCGTCTCGGGTCGGCGATTCCGGTGATCGGTTGCAGGGACAGTGTACGTCTTGTGGGAGAGGAAGGGAGCAGTAAGCCGATCGACCGCGATCGCATCAAGCTGGTGCAGACTCCGCAGACTTTCCGCAGTGATATCCTTTTGGAAGCTTATACGATGGATCATCAGGAAGCTTTTACCGATGAGGCCACGGTGGTGGAGGTAGCGGGTCATGCGGTGCATCTTATCGAGGGGGAGGTGAACAATATAAAAATTACTACTCCGGCTGATATGGCTGTTGCCGGGCAGTTGGTGATGGAGCGGGCGGGTTAGGGGGCGAGCCGGGGGGATGCGGGTGAGACATGGGGTGGCGGGAACAGCATGAGATTATAGAAGGATATGGGCGATCATATTTTGAAGCTTTTCGACGGCATTACGGTATGAAGGAACGGATCCATCCGGACCATAGGACATTCCCAATACAAATCTCTCATACTCTTTTTCATATTCCTTCTCCCTGTCCAAAATGCCTAATAGCTTGTCAAACTTATTTTTTAAGGGAATGCCGGATATTTTTGGTGAGCGTTGGTCGTCACTGTGTCTATTGCTTCAATGGCCAGTCTTTTAAAAGCAGGATGTTTTATAGCATAGTCGCTTAAAATGGATAGATCGTGGATATGCCTTACAATATCCGGATCATCATTTTCCTGGCCGCGCACCCTGTTTGGAACCCGCCAGGTCAGCGCACTTAATTTGTCAGAAGAATTTTCTACAGGGTCTGTGCATCCTATGCTTTTAACTTCCGGCGGTTGTCGGGTTAACTCATTAACAAAAGAGGATACCGAAAGTGGAATAGCAGGGAGAATAAGGTTAGCCACTGTAAATTCAACTAAGATATGAGGCCGGAGAACATATGCCCGGGAGAAGAGAGTGGGATGATCAATTTCAATAGCGAAAAATTGGTTTCCGTTTCTTGCGAATACTTTCCCCTCGTCTATATGGAATGCAGTTTTAAGCTTAGCGATTGTCGCCTGCTTAAATTCCGAAAGGATTTTTTTCTGCTTGCTCTTACTTTCATTTGCAAGATTAGGAGCTATTATCCTAAAATCGATATCTTCTGAAAATCGAAGGATCAAATTGTGTGCTTTAGATAGCGCCGTCCCTCCGGTAAAAATGATTTCGAAGTCCTGATATACGATTTCTGATACCTTCCCAATCACCTGGGTTACATACCAATCTTTTTCAACAAAGGGTTCACTGATGCCTTTTATCGAAGCGATTTCTTCAATAATACTTTTTTCAGGAGGCGCGTTCATAATTAATGGAGGCCCCTTTATAGCCTATTTTGCGGCTAATTCTTTTTTTTACACCAATCAGTCTGCCGGTTGGTACCTGGGTAGATCGTCCTGTCCGGTAGTCTAATTCTGCCTTGGTTGGATTTACTTCTACCCCCAGACGTTTAAGCGCTTCCCTGGCAAGCGTTGGCAAAGTTTGTACCGGAAGGACTTCGCCCGTTAAAGACGATACCATAGTTTTTGCGTAAAGCCCATAACCGATTTTGAGAATCCTTCCTTTTTGGGCCAACTGCCGCAAAACTCTGCCAATCTGATCATATCCTCCTAAATCAATGAAATCTTCACGCAAGACCACGCTAGATTTCATTCGGGAAATCCTGGCGAGAATCCTGTCTTCAATAGTTTTTTTATTTTTCATTGATTGTTAATGATTTGTCTATACAAAAATACGACATACCGTTCGTGCAAAAATACGACATTTTAGGGTGCTTTCCAAGCGTTTGAAAGTCCCAAAAAATAGGTAGGTTATTTTAGGAGCCGGAGGGGCCAGGGCAGGCGATTGTGGCGGTGGAAAAAATAGGGTTGGACGATGCTGCCGAAGTTTCCGTAAAAATGGGCGATGCCGGGGTGGTCGGAGCCTTCAAAATCGAGGACCATGGGGGAGCCTGCATATTCGCGGATGAATTGGTCGAGAAGAAAATGATTGGCTTCCGTTGCCCGGCCAGCTGGCAGGGTAGTGGAGTGGAGCAGATAAAAACGGATCTTATCCTTCAGGAACACGGCGGTACACAGGGGCTGCCCTGCTTCATCAAGGACCGCTCTGACCAGTAGTTGATCGCGCTGTTGCAGCAAAAGGCATAGCGCTTCAAAATGACGATAGTCTTCCTCTTTTATCGCAGGCAGCCGTTTCGCATACTCACGCTGGAAATGCCGAAGGGCGGTTTGCAGGTCGAAATCTTTCAGGTAGTGGAGGCCCGGGGCTGCAGTTCGCAAATTGCGTACTAAGTCCTTTTTATACCGGCCCGACAGCTGTCCATAGGAGGTGTCGAGTGGCAGGATAAAATTCGTGCGTCGCTCCAGGGAGGGGTGTCCGTTACCATAGTTAAGATAGATCTCTGCGAACCGGTAGCGGCGGTTGACTTGTTCAAGGAAGGCCCCGACCAGTGCGGGGGTGATGGGTTCCGGGGAGAAGATCCCCGTCTGCTGGGTAAAGGCCGGCTGATAGAGGTAACGGATGCCGGCTCTGGACCGCCATGGCAGCGGTAAAACGGCCCGATAGTCTTCCAGTACCAGCGCATCCCATTGACCGGCGGCCATGCTGTCGAGGTAGAAGGAGTGGCCATAAAGAAGATTATTAGGAGAGGCGCTGATACAGGCATCCCAGCGGGTGGTATCGATCTCCTGGCGGCGCAGGTGGCGGATGGGGGGGGCGGGGCGGAGCGTGGAGTCGGGTGCGGGGTGGTTCGCGGGGTCGTGCGCGGGGTGGCCCGTGGAATTGGGGATGGGGTGGCCGGTGGAGTCGGGGGTAATATGGTTGTCAGAAGGGGGTATAGCCGAAGGTTTTGCGGATGGGGAGATTTTGAAAATCTATGCTGAAGGACAGTTTTTGAAAAAAGCCGTTTTGGCCGGGTACTGTCCTGAACTGGCTGCTGAAATCGCTGCTGTAGACGAGGGGGGCATAAATGCGCAGGACGTCATGGAACAAACAGAGTTCGAACCCGCCGGTATAGAGGAAATGACTGGTGGGGGGAGCGTTCTGCCAAGCCGCGGCGTAGGTGCCTACGTCCAGGAAGAGTTTTAACGGGATCCACGCGGGGACGATCTGTGGCGGAAGGGTGCTGTTCAGGTTGACGGCGGCTACCCAGTCGTCGGAACGGCCCTGGAGACCCTGGAAGAGGTCGGTGCGTAATTTCAGGTCGCCGTCGCGCATCAGGATCTGCTGGCTGGCAAGTCCATTGTATTCATTGCGGCCGATGAAATAATTATCATAGGTATAATCCTCGCTGCCTCTGACGGCTGTCAGTTTGGGTTCGAATGGCGTCAGATCCTGGGATGGGTCCTGGCCGCCGAGATAACCGAATTTGGCGCCAAACAGACGGATACCGAGACCGCCGCCCGATTCGTAATTGAAGAAATAATTTATGTTGAGATTGACCCGGTAAAAGGGGGCAGCCTGTTGTACCTGCAGGTTGACGCTGTAAGGATAGAGCACACGGCTATCGAGGATGGTAAAGCTGAGCTGGTTGAGATAACGGAATTCGTATTTTCCGGCGGTGGGATAGTATAGTGAGTCGGTTGATTTCTGTACATAGTTATTAAATGCTTTTTCGCCGATAAGGTAGGTCTTCCATTCCAGCCAGCTGTCGCGGGTACTACGGGGCGAGGATTTTGGGAAGAAGAGGCGCAGATAAGGAACGACTTTATAGAAGCCGCCGAAGAGGGTGTGGCCGTTGCTGTCGGTACCGCTGATGGTGGAGAAGCGGGAAGCGTTGATGCCGGATTCGATCAGGCGGAAGCCGGGGTGGGCGGGTGATTGGGTGGCGGAGAGGGAGGCCGGGTGTGGGTCGGGGGGACCGGAGTTTGGGTGTGGGTCGGTTGTCGGGTATGGGTCGGCGGCAGCGCGGGGGTACCAGGCGTAATTAAAATGCGCGACTCCGGTGAGCTGATGGCTGGCGGTGGCATAGAGGGGGGCCAGGAGCAGCTGACAGCGTTCGGGGGGCAGGTTGAAGTTATGGATCAGTGCGCCGATCATGAAGTGGTCGTATTCGTTGTATCCGGCAGCCGGCAGGATATTGAGATAGTCGAATTTATCGGCATGGAGGACATTGAACAGCAGGGTCGGGCGGAGGGGTCGGTTTGCGGGGAAGGGTGGCAGCGGTCCGGTTCTGTCCAGCAGCGCAAATAGCTTATCGAGGTTGCGGTGGCTGGTAGCCGTGAATATGGTCTTTAGGTCATCGGGATAGGGATGCCTGAACTGCCAGGTGCGGAAATACGCGTGCATGCAGCTGTCGACCAGGGCGGTGCCCAGGGAGTCTTGCAGCAGTTTCATCCAGACAGCAGTCTTTGTGTAGGCGATCAGCTCGTAGTTTTCCGCCGTGAAGTCTTCGGCGGGGGTGCTGATGGGCTGGTCTGAATGGATGGCGGCCTGGCTGTTCATCAGGACCTGTTCCCCATCGGCGGGTATTTTCTTCGCCAACCAGGCGGGGTAATTGGATGCCGAATATTTCAAATCCATATAACGGTTGTCGTAGTAGGAATTGATGCCCTCGTCCAGCCACGGGTAGCGGCGTTCGTCGGTGCCGAGGACGGCGTAGAACCAGTTGTGGCCCACCTCATGTTCAATGGTGAGGTCCAGTTCCTTGTCTGTGCCCCTGGGGATATGGATCGCGGTGATGGTGGGATATTCCATGCCGCCTTCGTCGCCTTGCCGGGCCTGGACGGCGGTGACGACATTGAAAGGGTATTCGCCGATGGTGGCGGAACGGAAGCGGATGGCATCCTTTATATATTGAATGCTGTGGCGCCAGGCGGGAATGGCTGCGGGCGTGTAGAAAGAATATACATCGATGATGCGGCCGGAGCCCAGCTGCAGGGTATCGTGGTCGGTGAGAAAATGGCGGTCGGCGAACCAGGCGAAGTCATGAATATTTTTTTGGCGGTAGTGGAGGGTTTTTGTGGGTTCTGCGGCGACGGGTAGCGTCGCGGGAGTTGGCGAATGGAGGCCGGAGACGGGCTTCGGGGGATGCGTGCCGGAAACGGGCATCGGGTGATGGGTGCCGGAAACGGCCGCAGGATGGTTCGTATTGGTCGGATGATGCGGCGTGGCGGTGACGGAGGCGGCCGGTGACGGGGGAGATAATTCCTGGCGGCCGGGGTCCCGTCCCTGTAGTTCGCCGGTAGCGGCTACGATAAAGCTTTTTGGGACGGTGATCCGGACGTCGAAGTCACCGAATTCGCTATAGAACTCGCCCTGGTCCAGATAGGGGATGGGATGCCAGCCGTGGCTATCATAGACGGCGGGTTTGGGATACCATTGTGTGACCTGGTAGGAGTCCTTGTAGTAGCCGCTCCGCGAGAATTCATAGGGCAGCTGGACATGGAAGGGGGTAGTGAGGGTGACCTGGGCGCCGGGCGTCAGGGGGATGGGAAGGATGACGCGGATGATATCGATGTATTGGGGATGGTCTTCCATTCGGGCCAGGCGACCGTCGGCACGGAATTCCAGGTGATTGATGTAGCCTTTTTGGGCTTTGTCCGAGAAATAGAAATCCGTCTGCCCGTTTCCGAGACGCTGTTCGCTAAGGGCGGTGCGGTCATTTTTATAGGCGTTGGGCCAGATATGGATCCAGATATAGGTGAGGGTGTCGGGGGAGTTGTTGATGTATTGGATGGAGATGTTTCCGTCGAGGGTGTGGGTGGAGTCGGTGAGGGTGACGTCGATATTGTAGTTGACGCGTTGTTGCCAATAGGGTTGGGCGCCGGATTGGGCGCCGGCTGTCAGGCTGGTGAGGAGGGTTAGTATTGGTAAGATTGTCTTGTTCATAGTTTTTGAGCGCCTGCGGCGCTGGCGAGAACCTGTCCCGGCTCATGTCGGGCGGCCGTTGGCCGCCAAGGGCGTCCGGCCCTTTCGGGGCCTACCGCCCTTGGGCCGTGAAAATAATCCGGAGCGTGTGCAACATAATCTTCCAGTCGAGGACCAGGGAAATATTCTCAATATACATCAGATCGTATTTCATTCGATCGATCATTTCTTCTACATTTTCGGCATAGCCGAACTGGACCATTCCCCAGGACGTGAGCCCGGGCTTGACCTTTAAGAGGTAACGAAAATAGGGGGTGCGGAGGTACAATTGATTGATATAATATTCCCGTTCGGGCCGGGGGCCTACGAGGCTCATTTCGCCCTTCAGGATATTCCATAGCTGGGGGAGTTCGTCGATACGCCATTTTCGCATCTTTTTTCCCCACGGGGTAATGCGCTGGTCGTCGTGCGAAGAGAGGGCTGGGCCGTCCTTTTCCGCGTCGGGGTACATGGAGCGGAATTTATAGATCTGGAATCTTATGCCTTTGTAGCCGATACGTTCCTGTTCATAGAAAACGGGGCCGGCGGAGGACAGCCGGGTGCGGAAGGCGGCATATAGCATCAGTGGGGAAAGCAGGATCAGACCGCCGCCGGCCACCAGGATATCGGTAACCCGTTTGATATTCTGCTGCCATTCGGGCATTAAGCCGGTACGGATATCGGACAGGACGGCTCCCATCACGTTGCTGGTGCGTACGGAGCCGGAGAGGATATCGAGGGTACTGGGGATGATCTTGATGCGTACATCCTTATGGCTGAGCTTCTCCAGGATCGTCTCCACCTCTTGTCGGGCGGATCGTTCCAGCGCGACGACGACCAGCCGGATATCGTGCAGATCGATGGTCTTTTCGATGCCATCCACGTCACCCAACTGGGGGAGAAATCCGGCGATGCCATTGCTGAGCTCGTGCGGATTGGTCACGTAGCCGGTATACTGATAGCCGGAGGAGCGGAGGCCTTCTCTTGAGCTCGTATAGATGCGGGTAGCTGTATTGTCGCCACCAACGAGCAGGGTATTGAAAACAACCCTTCCTTTTGCTATCTGCCGGTGTACTTTGTTCAGGATAAGCATCCTGCCTGTCAGTGTCAGCAGGAAGTGCGCCGAAAGGAAGATCGTATAGGTCTGGTAGAAATAGTGGTAATCCTTTACGGGGTCGTTGATAACGATCGAGAAAAACACGATGGTACAGCCGATCAGACAGTAGACAAAGGTGTTGGCGGCTTCGGTCAGCCTTGATTTCTGGTACAGCGATTTATAAGAGCCCACCAGGGTATAGAGGATGAGCCAACCCAGGGGGATTGTGATGGTACCGAGCCAGAAACGGGAGGTCAGCAGCAATCGGTGACCCACGAAAATCGGCTCCGAGAGCAGTATCCTGCGGCTGAAATGGAAGATATTGGAAGATAGCAGGGCCGCGGCATAGTCACTCAGAATATACCAGAAGATAGGAATGGGATGTGATTTTTTGACTATTGCCATGCACGCCCGTCAGGTGTTGATCGTATTGTGTTTGATTTTCTGCAGGATCTGATGTGCGATATCCATCGCCCGGAACCCGTCTACTTCGGATACCCGGGTAGGGGTATTGTTCAAAATAGATTCGGTGAATTTTTCGAGCTCCAGTTTGATGGCGTTGACTTCCGGAACGGAGGGATTAGAGAGGGCGATTGTTTTTTTCCCGTTGGGTGTGTCTATGTCGAAGGAAAACACATCCCGGTCTTCCGGGGTTTTGAGCCTGATGATCTCCGTCTTTTTGTTTAGGAAATCGATCCCGATGTAGGCGTCCTTTTGGAATAGCCGCATCTTGCGCATTTTTTTCATCGAGATCCGGCTTGAGGTCAGGTTCGCCACGCAGCCATTATTAAACTCGATGCGTACGCTGGCGATATCCGGGGTATCGGTCATGACGGCTACGCCGCTGGCGGAGATGCTTTTCACTTCGCTACGGACGATGCTGAGGATGATATCGATATCGTGGATCATGAGATCGAGGATGACGCTGACTTCGGTGCCCCGGGGATTAAATTGCGCCAGCCGATGCACTTCGATAAAGAGCGGGTTGAGCGGCATGGATTGAATAGCCAGGTAAGCGGGGTTGAAGCGTTCTACGTGGCCAACCTGAAGCTTGATATTCGATTCACGGACCAGCTTTACCAATTCCCTGGCTTCTTCCATGCTGTTAGCCAGGGGTTTTTCAACGAATACGTGTTTGCCTTTACGGATAGCTTTTTCGCATAGGGAAAAATGGATGGGGGTGGGGGCGACGATGTCTACGATATCGCAGGTGTCCATCAGGCTTTCGGGGTCGGGGAAGCGGGTCAACTGGTATTTTTCCATTACTTCCCGGGCTATGGTATCGTCGGGGTCATAAAAGCCTGTTAATTCCGCTGTTTTGATCTCCTTCCAGTTATTCAAATGAAATTTGCCCAGGTGACCGACTCCAAAAACACCTACTTTAAGCATTTATTAATTTTTAAACTGGACGGAGTCCAGTTTGTGCCGCAATTCAAATTCTGCCTCAAACCTACATTAAAAAGGTGAATTGTGAACCGTCAATGCGTGTAGGAAGTCCCCAGAAGACGGAGCCTGAAGTATTTGACGAGATTGCGGGCGGTGACGGGGGTTTCGGGGTTTGGAAAGATTTGGGTCTTGACCAGCCCCCGGATGGTGATCAGCAATAAAGGGATATACAGTGCCACGAGGAAGTATAGCCAGACCTGATACGTGTTCATGAACAGGGTGCGCATGGAGAATTTGTCTGCCCGTTCGTGACCGATCACGAGGGTAAGGAGGGATTTGGCAGCGGGTGAGATGAGCGGGATCTTGGTCCAGTTGGTATAGCGTACATCTTCGTACTGATAGATGGGGTTGTAGTCGGGTGGGACCTGAGTGGAATAATATTTCCAGTTATCCCGGACATCGTTGAAGCTGGCTAAGCGGGCATCCGGCCGGGTGAAACAGAGATTATAGGTAGGGTCCAGCACGACCCAATTGTCACCGATCTTTGCTTCGACGATATTATGCGCTCCAAAGAAACCACCGGCTTTCATTTGTGCGATCCGAACGGAGAAATGGTAGGTCTTCAGGATCCTGGCGAGTACCTGGGAATAGCTGCCACAGGCGCCGCGGGTTGTCATGAGGTCAAATGTGGTAGAATGGATGACATCGGCTTCCGGGCCGAGGTCGCCTTTGTAAAAGGTGGAGCCCTTATTGTTCATGAGGTGATAGCAAGTGTTCATGGCTTTTACGGCAACGGAATCGGGGGTGTCGTCAGCATCTATCCGGGCGTCGATCGTAGATTTGATAGAAGCGAAAAGTCCGTCTTCATAAAAAGATTCCATCTTAAAATAGAAGAGGGAAGCTAATAAGAAACCGTTTAAGAACATCAGGAAATATAGATTCCTGAAGGCTTGCCTTAAGATACGAAAGGGGTACCAGGGTCCCATAGTTTTTCAAAGTGGTTAAGAGTTCACTAATAGAAAGATTGGATTAAGGGCTCGCGTTGATAAAAATACGATCTGCTTAGTAAATAACGCATATCCGCCTAATTATTGTCTATGGTCTTCAATCTGACAGATAATTATGTCTTATCATTCAGGTTATTTATAAAATAAGGATAAGCCCTTGTAGAAAAATGACAGCGGATAGCGGGTAAAGGATAGATCCTTTGGCGATAATTTTATTTTACGGTATAGGTTGTCCCGGATGGTCCAACTCCGGTAATTGTCACTGATTTCCATTGACTTGGCAGGCGGGTGGGGAGCTGGACGATTCCATCGGCTGTGATGTCCAATCCGCCAAAACCATTTAGCATGGCCTGGAGCATTCCACCGGCGCCGGTTGCGAAGTAAGGGTTATCACCTACAGCCGTTTCTGCCATGACGCCGAAGGGTGGCCGGAGATTGGGGAGGTAGCCTTTTTTGAAATCGAGGAGGGCCTTCTCCGGTAGTCCCAGGCGTTCGTAGAGGATGGAAAAGATGGCCTGGGTCATCGCCGGTCCTTCTCCTACCCGGGGTTCGTAATAATCGAGGTCTCTGCGGATGGCTGTGTTGCCGGTCACTTCGTGGAGGGGGTAGGCGAGGAGGTTGACATCGGCCTGTTTGATAGGCTCTCCGTTATAGGTGGCGTATTCGCGGGTGGTGCCGTCGGGAAGGTGGAGGATGGGGATATTGTTTCGGACATTTGTCCAGTCGGGGTCTGGGGTGAGGCCCAGGATGCGGGCGGCGTTGACGGCGTCCTGCAGGTTGGCGCGGGCGGCGGCGTTGGTATAGGCGTTATTGTCGATGTTCTCGGCCCATTCGTCGGCTGCCACCACGTTTTTGATATCGAAATGGCCGGGGCCGTTCCTTTCGACCCGGCTGGCCCAGAAGTCGGCGGTAGCCTGCAGAAGGGGGTAGCCTTTCTCCTTTAGCCAGGTTTTGTCATGGGTTACGCAGTAGTAGTTCCAGGCGGCGATGGCTATATCGGCGGTGATATGGTGTTCGAAGGGGCCGCTGAGCGCCCATACCGGGGTCTCTTCGTTGCCGCTGGCGGCGCTTTCCCAGGGGAACATGGCTCCTTTGTACCCGTGTTCGGCGGCGTTTTGCAGGGCGGCGGGGAGGCGGCGGTAGCGGTATTCGAGGAGGGAGGCGGCTATTTCGGGGTGTAGCAGCAGCAAGACGGGGTACATCCAGATCTCGGTGTCCCAGAAGGTATGGCCGTTATAACCGAGGCCGCTGAGCCCCATGGGGGAAAGGCTGTAGGCGGTGCCGGCGCGGGCGAAGGAATAGAGGTGATAGAGCATGAGCCGGACATTGCGCTGAGTAGTGTCGTCGCCATCGATGATGATGTCGCTTTTCCAGAGGTCGGCCCAGGCTGCGCGGTGGGCCTGGATGAGCTGCCGGCTGCCCTGGAGGAGGGCAAAGAGGGTGAGGCGTTCGGCTTCGTTGAGGGGGTCGTCGTTATGGGCGGAGGTGAGTGCAGAGCCGGCGATGGCAAAATGATAGGTGGCGCCGGCGGTTAATTTCTTTTTGAACTTCATCAGATGCATATTGTTGTCCCACATTTCATGGATCACTTCGGGTTCAGCGCCATGGGGTTCGTCGAACAGGAAGCTGTTGGAGGCGGCCATGAGCAGCTTGCCGGTGGGGCTTTTTGCGGTGGAGGTCAGGAGTGATATTTTTACATGGGGGCGGTCTATTTCGTTGTAGTAGTTTTCTACGTCGCGGAGCATATCGGGGGCTTCCATGACGCTGGCGGGTGTGATCGAGATATCTTTATGGGCGATGATGCTGATGTCTACCAGGGCGGTATAGGGTAGTTGTCGGAGTGAATACCAGGTATAGCTGACGGTGGCTTTGTCCTGGTAGTCGAAGGTGGTGGTGAGGCAGGCGTTCTTCATGTCGAGGACCTGGTGGAGGTGGGTTACCTGGCTAAAGCTAGCGATGCGGTTGTCGTCGATGTCGAGCCAGGCGTTGACGAAATTGAACGTTTTGAGGATATTGCTGACGCGGCCGCGGCCGTAGAGGTCGAAAGCCCCGTTGAGGACGATGTCTTTTGCGCGGAAGGGGTCGGCGGAGGAGACGAGTCCGATCATGCCGTTGGCGACGGTGACGCCGTAGTAGTGGGCCGGGTCGATGGAGTCGGCGTGGATGGTCCAGGTATCGGAGGGCGCAGGGTCCTGGCGGAAGATAGCGGGTAGTGACGCTGCGCCGTGGGCGGGAGAAGGAGGGGGCTGGCTCCGCAGGGTTGCGGAGAGCAGGAGGCTCATGATAAAAAAGAGGTTGCGGGGGCCGGTCCGGAAAAGAGATATGGAAAGCATGGGATGAATGTACGGAATTCGCCTTAATTTATTAGTTTTAGCCCCTTGATAATGCAGGTTGAATATGAAAAAATGGTTGCTGGTTCCGGTTGCTCTTGTTATAATAGGCGGGATATGTTTTTTACTTCTTTTCAAACGCAGTTTTTCGAAAACGGTCGTCAGCGCGTGTACCATCGCTGGCGCGGACCGATGTTTTGAAGACGTTGCTGCCTGGGACAAATGGTGGCCGAAGAACAGCGGCTGCGGGTATAAAATCGAGGGGGTATATTACAATGACATACGACTCTCTATCCGATGTGCGGATGGTAGCACGCTAAGCGGGGATATGCGGCTTGCTCCGCTGACCCAGGACTCCATCTTAATAAATTGGAGGTGCAGGCTTCCGCTGTTATCCCGGGATAAGGAAATCCAGAGAACGGTGAGCACCGTTCTCGAGGCCTTTAAAATTTTTGTGGAGGACTCAAGGAATATTTATTCCGGTATAAATTTTTTCCGGACGATGTCAAGGAACGCAACATTGGTCGCTTTGACTTCGACCGGCACCGCATATCCCACGACCGCCGAGGTGTACGCCAAGATCGACAGTCTTCGGAAATATATCATCAGCCGGAACGCGGCGGCAATCGACTCACCGATGCTGAATGTATCCAAGGTGAGCGGCACACAATTTAAAATGACGGTTGCGATCGCTGTCAATAAGCAGCTTTTAGGGGATGGCAGGATCAGTAATTTAAACTTTGTGCCATGGAAAATGCTGGAAGGCGCTGTGCATGGGGGCGTGTATACGGTAGAAGAGGCTTTTGAGGAGATGCAAAAATTCAAGATCGACAACAATATTTCCATTATGGCTTTGCCTTATCAATCTTTGATAACAGACAGAAGAAAAGAGCAGGATACGACCAAATGGGTTACTATAATATGCGCGCCTGTTTCGTAGGGTGTGCGCCCGGGGCGCGCGTGGAGGGGTGATGGCTGGCGGATGATGAGGCGGCCGAAGGTGGGCGGGTGATGGGTGATGGGGCAGGGGCAGGGGTGATGGGGATCGAGCGGGGGAAAGGGGTCAGGGATTTTTGAACTGGATGATCATGGCGCTGTCGTTATTCCGGGCGAGAATATAGGCCTCCTTTTTTGCAATGCCGATCTTACCGATATGCCGCACCTGGCCTTTTATCGTCAGGCCGTTGATGCTTTCCGCGGTGAAGGACCCGTTTCCGTGATTTAGCAGTATGGTTCCAAAGTCGGCATCATATCGTCCCATCTGGGTATTGTTGTCATAATAATTTCCGACCAATAAAATATCCGGCAGACTATCATCATTGGCGTTGACCACGACGGCGTCTCGGTAAGAGGATAGCTGGGCTTCCCAGGGGAGTGCCTGCACGGTAAAGTTCAAATTTCCCTGGTTCATGAGTACGGCATTGGAAAAATAGTCGGCGGTAAAGACATCGGCCTTTTCCAGTTTGGAGGAGGAGAAGATATCTTTTAGGGAAGCTTTTGCAAAATCTCCGGCATACAGGTACTTTTTTTTGAGGTCCGGCAATTGTCGTTCCAGTTCTTCCATGGTTGCAAAGGGCAGCTCCTGGCCATTGAGGTAATAGGTCAGGATCTGTTCTTTTTTCCCGTTGCCGTTGAAGTCGTAGTAATACATCCGAACGGGTTCTTTATCCGAGGCCCGTAGTTTGCTGTTGAGGCCCAGGTTCCCGGCGATCAGATCGATATTGCCGTCGTGGTTGAGATCGACCGGCAGGATAAAGTTCCACCAGCCTTTTTTATCGGTCAGGACTTTTTTTGTGAAATGGCCGTTGTAGTTCATAAAGGCGACGATGCCGCCCCATTCCAGGCAGAGCAGGAGGTCCTTTTGTCCGTTCTTATCGAGGTCGAACCAGAGGGCGCGGGTGACGAAGCCAATATTGGCGAGGTCAGGGGCGAGGCTGGCCGTTACGTCCGTAAAATGTCCGGCGCCGTCGTTCTGCAACAGGTAGGAACGCGGAATCTGTCCATATTCATTGGGCACGGATCTCGCGCCGATAAATAAATCGGGGTAGCTATCCCCATTAAAATCGTAGGGTACAACACAGGATGCGTTGATATAGAGGCTATCGAAGGCGTTATTCCGTTTGGTGAAATTCCCTTTTCCGTCATTCAGGTAGACCCGGGGGGTAAGATGGAAATCCGGTCCATAAAATTCATTACCGCCGCTGGCCACGATGAGATCGGGTTTTCCGTCATGATTAACATCGGCGATACAGGCGTCGACATCTTCATCGGCGCTGTCGCTCTCCAGATCCGGCTGATGTGTCTTTATAAACTTACCCGACTTGTCCTGCAGGTAAATGACGCTCTTCTTCCATTTTGAGGAGCCGATGAAGACGTCGTCCAGTCCGTCCTGGTTTAGATCGCCGATGGCCAGGCCCGGTCCTTCCGTCGAGAGCATGTGCGGGATGAGGGGTTCCCGGTCGAATTCATTAAAGCTATTCTCTTCATGTTTATAAAGCAGGCCCGTCTTATCGGTAATATCGGTCATGGGTTTTGACGGATTTTTCCAGTGGTTGGTGATGAGGCCATAGTCAAATTTCGGGAGCCCTTTTTTATAGGTGAAGGTGAGCCAGGGGTTGCCTGCCGTCAGTTGGATGGGCTGCCAGGTATTATCGGGCCAGACGAGGAAGGCGGAATCGACGATGGTATTGTACAGCCCGATATGGACGGGTGTTTCGGCGCTTGACAAAAACCCCCGGACGGGGTATTTTTCATAGGTGCGGATACCGCCGTTAGCAAAGAGGATGACTTTTGCGCCCAGGGCATTGATATTTTGTGCTGGCCCTTTTAATTTTATTTCTACGAAGGGGTGGTCTTTTTTGTCATTGCTTTTATTTTCATAGAGCATGGCGGGCTGGTCGATATTATTGACGACAAGGTCCAGATCGCCATCGTTGTCCAGATCTGCAACTACGGCGCCGTTTGAAAACGCGGGTTTTGCGTTGCCGATCCGGTCTCCGAGGTCTGTAAACTGGAGGTTGCCGTTGTTTTTAAAGAACTTACTGGGTATTTTTATCTGCGGGGATCTTGCGATCAGGTCAAGGTCTTCATGGCTGGAGCCGTCCGTTTGCATTTTGTCCTGGAGTTCCCGGTTGGAAACGAAGTTGATAAAATCGATATCGTTCAGTCTTCCGGGTATTCCGTTCGAGATAAACAAATCCTTTAAGCCGTCGTTATCAAAATCGAACCAGAGGGGTGACCAGGACCAGTCTGTTGCCGCTATTCCGGCAAACAGGGCTACTTCGCTAAACATGCCATTGCGGCGGTTGAGCTGCAAGTTATTCCGGCCGTACTGGTAGTTGTAGCCCAGGCCGATTTTCAGATTGAACACATCGTAGGTATTCTCTCCTTCCGAGCTTTTCAGGATATGGGGATCATAGGGCAGCATATCCATGGTCAAAATTTCGGGAAAGCCGTCATTGGTGACATCGGCCACATCGACACCCATGGAGAATTTGCTGGTGTGCATGAGGTGGTCGTTCAGTTCATCTTTAAAGGTGCCATTTTTTTGATTGATATAGAGGTAATCGTTTTCGTGGAAGTCGTTGTCTACATAGAGATCGGGGTAGCCATCCAAATTGATGTCCGAGGCTACGACGCCAAGGCCGTACCCGATGGCGGAGCTGTTGATGCCCGACTCCCTGGTGACGTCCGTAAATTTATTGTTGCCGTCATTCCGGTACAGGCGGTCGCCGGAAAGCGGGTTATAGGTGTGCAACATTTCATCCCGGGGTGCATACGTGCCGTCCTGATGCGGGAGATGGTTGAGCAGGTACATATCCAGGTCGCCGTCCATATCATAATCCAAAAAGACGGCCTGGGTGCTGAATCCGGAGAAATCCAATCCGTATTCTTTTGCCTCGTCTTTATAGAACGGCACTCCGTTACTATCGATGCCCTGGCAGATCAGTAATTGATTATGGCTATGTAATGTTTCGTGGTTGCCGACGCGGCAGATGTAGATATCGAGCAGGCCGTCGTTATTGATATCGACGACGGAGACGCCTGTTGACCAGCCGCCGTCTTCGGGGATTTTTGCTTCTGTGGTGACGTCTTTGAATTGGAGGTTACCCTGGTTCAGGTACAATTTGTTGTCGCCCTGGTTGGCGGCGAAGAACAGATCGATACGGCCGTCATTGTTAAAGTCTCCGGCGCCGACGCCTGCGCCGTTGAAATAGTACATGTACTTAAAGACATTGAATTGCTGGGTTGGGGTCAGCTTATTGTTGAAAGCTATTCCTGTTTTTGTGTTGTCTACTACTTCAAATAGGGCAGGTTGTTTATTCGCGGAAGAGGTGCAACCCGTCAAATAAATTATACAGCCGAGTACTGAAATAGTAGCTTTATTCATTTTTTGGTTGGTGTATCAACAAGGTATAAGGCCGGATAGTCATCGTTCCGGAGAAACAGCAGCCAGGTTTTATCCTTGCCGGATATTTTACCGATATCCCTGATCTGTCCGGGTAATTGTAAGCCGGATTGTTTGGGGTCGACCCAGGTAAACCCGCCTTTGCCGTCGTTTAGCAGGACATGGCCAAAGCTGGCGTCGAGCCGTCCAAACTGGGGCAGGAAGCCGAATTCATTTCCGCCCAGGACGAGGTCCGGTGAACCGTCACCGTTAATATCCATGCATTGGATGGCATTGACGGAAGACAGTTGTACCATGATGGGTAGTTTTTGGATGCTGAATTTACCATTTCCCTCATTAATGGCAATAATTGAACTTGAATAATTGAATTGCTTGACCGTCGTATGATTTAGTACTTCTGACGGGAACAGGTCGGTGATGGATTTTTTTGCGTATTCGGCATGTCTCAGGTTTGCTTTTTTTAGCGAGGGGAGTTCGCGTTCCATTTCGTGTTTCAGGAATACCGGCACATCTTTTCCATCGACGGTCCGGGTCATGATATTGTCTACGGTGCCATTTTGGTCAAAATCGTTGACCCATAGTTTCACCGGGTTGGCTGAATCGGGATGCAGGTAAAAATTTTCGCCGATATTGCCCAGGATCAGGTCCATTTTTCCATCGCCGTTGACATCTGCTACGGCCACGCTTTGCCACCAGCCCAGCTTGTCGGAAAGATTGGTGGGGATCTCTTCAAAATGGTCTTCTTTCCAGGAAAAAATTCTGGGGGCCATCCATTCGCCGGTGATGATGAGTTCTTTGGCGGTATCGCCGGTGATATTTGCCCATGCGGCGCCGGTGACCATGCCGATATTGGCGATATCGGGGTTTTTTGTCGCTGCTATATCGGTAAAATGGCCTTTGCCATCGTTGACGAAGAGAAAGCTGCGGGGGGATGTTCCGTATTCCCGGGGCTGGCTTCTGCCGCCGATAAAAAGATCGGGATAGCCGTCGTGGTTAAAATCGGCGGCGATGGCTATGGCGGTATTCATGCCATCCTTGTTGGTGGGGAAGGCTTCGGCGTCGAGCGTAAAATTTCCTTTTCCGTCGTTTTTAAACAGTCTGAACTGCATTTGCCGGCTGAAGGGGGGGTGTGCGTTCCCGCCGGGGCCTACAAAAAGGTCGAGGTCGCCGTCGTTGTCGGCATCGAAAAATAAAACGGCTTCGTCTTCAAAGTCGGTAAACTGGTTGAAGGTGGGTTCTTCCTTTTTTATGAATTCGCCTTTTGGCGTTTGCAGGTATACTTGTCCGGGGTGGCCGGGTGTTCCGCCGATATAGAGGTCATCGAGGCCGTCGCCGTCGAGGTCGCCTACGGCAACTTTTGGTCCTTCGCGGGAGAGCATTTTCGGGAGGTTGAGTTCATAATCAAAATCGACATTACCGGCCTCCTGGTGGCGGTCGAAATTGCTTGTCAACGGCTGAAGCAGGGTTGGAGGAGGGGTGGGGGCTTTTGCCGTGGAGGCGGGGGGAGCGGGGATGAGGGAAGGGGTGTGCGTGCGTGCAGGCGCGGGGGTGAGGGCTGGGGAGTGGGAGGGAGCGGAGGCGGGGCCGGGGAGGTGCGTTGCGGTGGAGGCGGGGGGCGCGGGGGTGAGGGCTGGGGCGACGGCGGGGCCGGGTGCTGGAACTGGGGCTGGGGCGATATTGTTTTGGGTTTCCTGGCTGATGAGATATACGGTATCCAGTTGGGGGTGGAAGAAGGTGACATGCGATCTGTCCGGCCAGGTGATAACCATGGAATCGATCTGTGTCCTTGTTCCCAAGCCGATGATCTGTTTATAGTCCACGGAAGATTGAAATCCCCGGCTTGGGATCACTTCGCGATAAAAGATCTGCCGGTCCTGGTATACTTTTATTTTGCTCCCGATCGCAAAGGTGTTTTTCCCTTTTCCTTTGAGGAGGATGCCGATGTAATTGTTGTGGTTGAGCTGCCGGGCGTTGTTTTTGTAGATAAAGGCGGGTCCGTTTTCATTATTGATCACGAGGTCCAGATCTCCGTCATTGTCCAGGTCTGCGTATGCGGCGCCGTTGGCGAAGGATGGCTGGGTAAACCCCCAGGGGGCGCCGACATCGGCGAATTGCAGGTTGCCCTGGTTCCGCCATGCTTTGTGGAGCATGGGGTTGACGGGAACCTTTTTCAGGATCTGTTCTATATTATCTTTTTGGCCGGTGAGGACCATCTTCTGAAGAACGTCATTGGCGAAAAAGTCCATGAAATCCAGGTTGGTCACGTCCTTATTTACGCCGTTACAAACGAAGATATCGTTCAGTCCGTCGTTATCCATGTCGAATATCAGGGCGCCCCAGCTCCAGTCCGATGCGGATACGCCTGCATAGTCGGCGATGTCGAGGAATTTTCCGTTTTTGTTGTTTAGCTGCAGGCAGTTTTTCATGTATTGATGAAAGAAGCCTGCTTTTAGTTTGGCGTTGTATAAATCGATATTGTCGAAGGAACCCAGTGTCTTTAGCCGGTAGTCGTCTTCGGGGAGCATGTCGGTGGTAAAGATTTCGGGATAGCCGTCGTTATTGATATCTGCGAGATCCGCGCCCATGGAGGAGAAGCTGGTATGGCCGAACCAGTCTTCCATTTCATCTTTAAAGGTGCCATCTTTCTGGTTGATATACAAATAGTCCCGTTCGTAGGAGTCATTGGATACGAAGATATCGGGGTAGCCGTCGCCATTGATGTCTCCGACCGATACGCCCAGGCCGAAGCTGATCAGGCTGCCATGGATGCCGGCCTGTTTTGTGACTTCGGTGAAGTGGCCGTTATCGTTTCTGTACAGATGGTCGCCGCCGCCCTTTAAGAAATTGGCCACCGGCCATTGGGCATCGGGGAGATCGCGTCTGTTGGCGTTGTTCAGGGTATTGATCGGGATGGGGCTGTTGTCGATCATAAAGCAATCCAGGTCGCCGTCGCCGTCATAATCAAAAAAGGAAACCTGGGTGGTATAAGCGGAGATGTCGAGTCCGTATTTTGCTGCCTCTTCGGTGAAGGTGCCGTCGTGATTATTGATGTAGAGCTTATTTTTTCTGTTTCCGTTCGAGATATGGCCCGATGAGCAAACATAGATATCCAGCCAGCCGTCGCCATTGACATCGGCAAAGGTGACACCGGTGTTCCATTTGTCATCTTTTATGATGCCGGCCTTTTCGGTGATGTCTTCGAACTGAAAATTGCCTTTATTAAGGTATAGCTTGTTTTCGCCCATGTTGGAAGTGAGGAAGATGTCGGGCAGTCCGTCATTGTTGATATCGCCGATCGCTACTCCGCCGCCGTTGTAGAAATTGCGGAAAAGGAAGCTGTTATCCAGTCTTCCGTCTTCTACTTTGTTGATGAAATTTATTCCGGTATTCGATTGCAGCTCAAAAAGGGGTGTAATGTCCTGCTGCTCCTTTTGGTGGCAGGAAAGCAGGTATAGGCATAAAAAGAGGCAAGCAGGAATACTTCCGGAAAGTCTCGTCATTGGCATTTTATAAAAAAAGAAAGGTCATAAAATTAATGACCTTTCGATGAAATATGAAGTAATATAAAGCTAATACGTCGAACCCTGCAAATTAGCGAATAAATTGGGGTTAGCAGCTAAATCGGCCGCGTCGATGGGGAAAAGATAATAATTACCGGCATCGGCAGGTTTTAGTCTCCAGGCGATGGTCCATACGCCAAACCGGATCAAGTCGGTGCGGCGTTGATTTTCCCAATAGAGTTCGCGGCCTCTTTCTGCGAGTAAGGTATTGGGGTCGTACACATTTGTAGGATTCACCAGTGCCATGGTGGTCAAGGGGGCGGCCTGTCGTGCGGCTCTTAATTGATTGACGAGTGCCAGGGCGCCGGTCGGATCGGGGGAGGCTGCGCGTAATTTAGCTTCTGCCACCATTAACAGGACGTCTGAATACCTGAACAGCATAAAGTAATTGCTGGGTATGCCATAAGAGGCGGTGCCCTGTGTATAATCCGGAGAATATTTTATTACCCGGTAGCCGGCCGTTTCAAGGCTTGGCAATCCTGTGACATCGATGCTGGCGGGGACTTCTTCCGCGTTGGTAAACGACAATGGGTTGCCCAATCTATCTTGTTCCGCAGCACCGGTCTGGTCGTGTTGCAGATTGATCAATATACCGGGTCTTATGCCGGATACGTCGGTAACGCCTGCGACAGCTTTGTTACCGAGGCGGCTGTCGAGCGAGGTATCCGCGATCGTTTGGGTTGGGGTGACGCCATTGACACCGAAGGTATTGTAAAATTCTCCCATCGTAGAGAACCCGTTCCAACCGGCATCGGGGTTTAACGGGGTATACTGGTTATAATGCAAGGTGGCATACCAGCGATTTTTCAAATTGGAGAAAGTAGACAGGTTTGCATTGGCGTTGTGGCTATTTGGCAGGGAGAAGATGGCTTCCGAGTTGTTAGCATTGCTGGGGCTGAAAATGTCGAAATAATTGGGGTCCAGGCTATGTGCCGAATTACCTATGATGGTCTGACCCAGTGTAATCACCTGTTGCATATCCGCATCGGCGAAGGTGGGGTTCGCCCTGGTATCGAAAGCGCCGCGATTCAGCAGGACTTTCATGAGCAACATCCGGGCTGCGTCGGGGTTGGCGATCGAGGTGGCGTTTCCGGCATTGAGGTTTGGAATGGTTGCGTTCAATTCGGATATAATAAACTGAACGGCGGAATCCCCGGTATACACTTTGGATGCCACCAGTAAATTATCACCCGGTTGGCGGAGAGGGAACTGACCATAGAGATCCAGCAGCTGGTATAGAGACAGGGCTCTGATAAATCTTGCCTGTGCGAGCTGATCCGCGGTTCCGTTGGTGCCCAATACGGCCGTTGCGTCATAGTTCATTTTGTTCAGCTGCTGGAACTCAGTTTGAAGTAAGGTGGTCGTTCCATCCGATCTTGTCCAGCTATGCAGGTGGAAAGCGACGTGTTCGCCGCCATCAGCCCAGTCGGAACCCCTGATCGGAATAAATGTCTCATCGGCGGTCATTTCTTCCATCTGATTTTCGTTGCTGGGGTCTTCGTAGATAACGCCGATATCGTTATAGGCGCCTTGTAAAAACAAGTTACTAAATTCATTGCCTTCGGGGGTAGTTAAACTACTGGTCAGGCTTTCATTCAACTTTGTACAAGCCGCAATAACGGTAGAGGCGGTGGCGACAAGGGCAAATGTTTTTATATAGCTATATATTTTCATATACTCGAATTTTTTATTTTACAGCGATACATTTAGGCCAAGTGAAATAATTCGTGGAGTCGGATAAGGCAGATACTCCATACTTCTTGACGGGTAAACAGTCTGGCCTGCGGCGTTTGTAGTGCTCTTATCGATATTGACTTCAGGATCGAATCCCTTGAATTTTGTGATCACAAACAAATTGGTGCCGGACAGATATACGTTGAGGTTATGGACATATTTCCCTACATCGCCGAAGGAGTAGCTCAACGAGGCATTTCTCAGTTTCAGGAAACTGGCGTTTTCCACATATCGGTCAGAGACAGCGAGGGCGGCGCCGACGGCCTGACCGGGGACGAATGCGTTCAGGCTGGTATTCAGACCCTTGCTAAAGCTGTAAATGTTCGTTACGGCAAGGGCTGTATTGTTAAATACCTTGTAACCAAGCGTACCGCCAAAATTGAGGACCAGGGAGAAATGCTGGTATTTAAATGTGTTGCTGAAACCCAGCAGTACATGTGGGTTTGGATCTCCGGCAAAATGGTTTGTGGTGCCGACGCTATCCGCTCCGGTCTTTGTGAAACCATAAAAATGAGGCAGGTAAAACTCTTCCAGGGGTTGATTATTGGTAATGGCCTCTGCCAGTACGCCGGATACGCCATTACCGTTAACTTGGCCGGTTGGGATAAGCGGTTCGTTGAAGTTTTTCAGCAAGTTCTTGTTGTAAGCGATATTGAACGTTGCGTTCCAGGTAAAACTCCTGTTATCTACTATATCGGCGCCGATGGCGAATTCAAACCCTGAATTAATGAGGTTAGCCGGTAGATTTATATACTCATTTCCAGATGGCCCGGGTTCGATCGCCGTGGTCTGGTAAATAAGCTGGCTGGTATTTTTGTGATAATAATCCATAGACCCATAGACTCTGCCACTGAGAAAGGAGTAGTCAAGACCGATGTCGGTGGTCTTGGTTTGCTGCCATTTCAGATTCGGGTTTGGTACGTTGATCAAACCGATCGTGGCATTTGACGGGAGGGTGTATTGTGCCTGAGCGGCGCCGGCCGGGAAGCCCTGGTCACCGGTTTCACCCCAGGAGCCGCGAAGGGCCAGGCTGTTGAAGACCGATGCTTTCATGAAGTTCTCGTTACTGATTACCCATCTTGCGGCTACGGAGGGGAAGTAGCCGTATTTGTTATTGGCTCCGAATTTATTGGAGCCGTCCGCCCTGAACGTCCCGGTCAGGTAGTATTTATCGGATAAGTTGAAGACAGCGCGGGCAAAATAGGACTGGATATCCACGGTGGGATCGGAGGCATTAGCAGGGGTGAGCGATAAAGCGCTGGCTGCATCCGACATCTGGCTGGTATTGGGTATGCCTACTGTCGTGGCCAGGGAATTATTGATATCGAAACCTAAGCCCAGTAAGGACTGGTCCCTATAGTGGGTTGTCCAGTATTCATAACCGGCAAGGGCGTCCAGCTTTAGATTCTCGGTAAGATCTACCCGGTAATTCAAGGTATGGGTAATGGTTTGGGAATTGAGGCCTGCGGTGCCGATCGCACCTACACCGACTCCGGAAACGCCCGAAACCCCCTGGAGCCAGCCATCGATATTGGAATACCTGGTGCCGGAACCGTCGTTGACAGCATATAAGAACTTATAGAATAAATTATGAACAATTTCGACGTTGGCGGAGATATTGCCCAAAACGGTTGTCACGTTGGATTGATCGCTGTAGGCGGCGATGGCGGCCAAAGGATTGGGGATATTATTCCTTAACAGGTTAAGCCCGCCGCTGGAATTATAGAAAGATTGGGTTGGGTTCCAACTCAACACCCATTGCATGAGATTGCCACCCGCACCGGCTGTGTTGCTGATGAGCGGTTGATCTATTTTGACGTGGCCTACGATTAAATTGAAATCGATCGTCACGCGCTTGTCTATAAATTTATAGGTGCCGCCGAGGGTACCGATATATTTTGTCAGGTCGGTGTTTTTTATAAGCCCTTCCAGTTTTGAAGAAAGGAAGGAGGCCCTGAATTTTCCATTGTCATTGCCGCCGCTGAGCCCAAGGTTGTAAGTTTGAGAAAGGGTGCTTTGGGTGATTGCTTTTAATGCATTGACCGAAGCACCTGAATCGTAGCCGTCAGCTGTCAGGTTGTATTGAACCAATTTTTGCCTGAACTGGCTGGCGTTCATCAGGTTGTCCTTTTTCTCGTACCCGACGTTGTCACCAAAGCTTGTTCCGAACTCCAGGCGAACCGGGCCTGATGCCGCTTTTTTGGTGGTAATAACGATAACGCCATTGGCGCCTCGTGAACCGAAAATAGCAGAGGCGGAAGCATCTTTTAAGACATCTATCGATTGAATATCGTAGGGATTGATGTAGGTCAGGGGATTGGAGGCCGGTATCGTACCGAAAGGGAGTGAACCACCGAGCGTCAAAGCCGGAGTGGCGTCTCTGCCATCCAATTCCACTCCATCAATCACGATCAGGGGGTTTCCGGTATTGAGAATGGAGTTGGTTCCTCTGACCCTGATGGTGGTTGCGCTACCGGGTTGACCGCTGCTGGTGGCTACTTCTACGCCGGGGACCTTATTTGTCAATAGCTGGTCCGGTGCTGAAACCTGTCCCTGGTTGAAGTCTTTTGCCTGAACGGATGCGACGGCGCCTGTCACGTCCTTTCTTCTAACAGTGCCGTAGCCGATCACCACTACGTCGTTTAGTGATTGTGTAGATGCCACTAAGGCAACGGTGACTGTTGTCTGGTCTCCAAGGCTGATTTCCTGTTGGGAGTAGCCTACGGAACTGATGATGAGGGAAGTAACGCTTAGCGGAACATTGATAATGAAGCTGCCATCGGTATGGGTGGCCGCCCCGGATTTTGAACCTTTGGCGCTGACGCTGGCTCCGACGACAGGGGATCCCTTGTCGTCCGTAACCTTACCAGTGATTTGTTTTGTTTGGGAAAAAGCGCTTTGTGTGAAAAGTACACAAATAAGAGCAGTTGATGCTCCTATAGCTAGCAATCGTTTGATGGTCATAAAGCAAAAGTTTAGCAATTATTGAACTAAGGTAAAAAGAATTGGAATAGAATTAACAATTTTTTTTACTATTGAAATCCAAGCCGATGCAGTTGATAGACAAACGGTAATAAAAGAGTGCTGCAAGGACATTAGCAATATTTTAGCTAAACCGTATTAGCTAGGATTTTGGATTTAAGTGTTTCTGTGGAGTAGGTTGAGCCATGGGGGGGAGGGGGTTGGCCGGGGGCGGGGGTATAGTCGGCGCGGGTCAGGGTAAAGATCCGGATGGGGCAGGAGGGGAATTGGCGGCGGAGGGTATGGATGAGCGTGCGCATGGTCGCGCCGGTGGTGAGGATGTCGTCGATGAGGAGGAATGGGGGTGGGGATTGGATTTGTATAGGGGGGAGGGTGTCGGGTGACTGAGGGAGGGGTTGGGTTTGTATAGGGGGGAGGGGTGCAATGCTATAGACGTCGCGGAGTTCGGTCATTCGTTGTCTGCGGGTAAGCTGTTTGCAGGGGAGGGTTACGCGGGATTTGAGGAGTAGGGAGGGGAGGTAGCGGCAGTCGAAATGTCTGGCGAGGGTTTGCCCCAGGATATCGAGGGCGGTGGGAAATTCTTTTCGGGCGGAGGTTTCGTCGTGCTGGAGGGCGCGAAGGATGACGGTATCGCGGGGGGGCGGGATTTCTTTTAGTACTTCGAGGGAGCAATCGATCCAGGCGTCGAGATCGGGCTGGATGCGTCGTTTAAATCTCAGCAGGCTATGGGAAAACGTATCTTTTCCTGCTGACAGGGGGAGGTAGCGGCAGAGATAATAATGTCGGAAGGACGAGTCGAGGTATCTTATATATGTTTGCTGCAGCCCCATGATCTTTTGCACGTGGAGTAAAATTACAGCAGCGGAAGAAGGCGGTGAAAAAAATCATTATCCGTGTCGTTTCTTGTCCGGATCGGGACCGCTGAATTCGCGAACCTCCTCCCGGCGTCTTTCCTGGCGATCCTGCCAGTAGAAGACGGCGATCCACGTAAGGACGCCAGGCAGCAGCCACCACGCGGATTGCAGGATCAGAAAAAAGAAAAAGATCCCGGAACCAAAAGCTAATACACAGGCCTTAATCATTTAGATGTTTTTCATTTAGATGTTTTTGGGTCGGAACAAATTTACGCATAATATAGTATGATAGTTTACTAAGAGAAGAGGAAATGAAAAAAAGCGTCTTTTTAACTTATTGAAGCTACTTATAAATGCAAAATCAGCTATTAAATCATTGGGAGCGGCAGTTTACCGCGTATTTTGAATCTCCCGGCGATTGGAAGGACGGGTCGCATGATCCGGGGCATTTTCGGCGGGTATGGAAAACGGCCAGGTATATCAACGGGGAAGAGGGGGAGCCGGCGGATTACCTGATCCTGCTGGCTGCGGCCTATTTTCACGATCTGGTCTCCTTACCGAAAAATCACCCCGAGCGGGCAAGTGCGTCGCGGCTGAGCGCGGAGCGGACGGTACAATTAATGGAAGAATACTGGGTGGATTTCCCGCGCGAAAAAATAGCGGGGGTGCGGCATGCTATCCATGCGCATAGTTATTCAGCCCGGGCGCCGGCGGAGACGGCGGAGGCGAAGATCCTGCAGGATGCGGACCGGATGGAGGCGCTGGGTGCTATCGGTCTGGCGCGGGTATTTTATACCGCGGGTCAGTTGAATCAGCCGTTATTCGATGGGGAGGACCCGTTGGCAGAGAGGCGGCTGCCGGATGATCAGCGCTTTTCGCTGGATCATTTCCAGGTGAAGCTGTTGCGGCTGCCGGCGATGATGAATACGGTGACGGGGCGGCGGCTGGCGGAGGTGAATGCGGATTATCTCCGGGAGTTTTTGACGAAGATAAAGGGGGAGATAGAGGGTCTATAGATGCAAGGTGCGGGTTTCGCCCCAGACGGGTGGGGTTTGGGGTTTTGCGGGATCGGGATTCCAGAAACATTGTCGCACGGTGAGGGTCCTGGTGGCCGGTTCGATCGTTATCAACTGAAAGGATAATTTGGTTTCGTCTTTGGAGGAAATTTTTCCTTTCATGGGCGAGTCTACGCGGAAGACGGGGAGGCTGATGTCTCCGTCGGGGCCTTTGTAGGTATAGAATTCATTCCAGTTATTGTGTCCATGGAAATAGGCTTTGATATTGGGATGGGCTTTTAGAAAGGCGACAAAGCCCAATTGTTCGATGCGGTCGTTCTTTGGCTTACCGGCGTCTCCCAGGGTATCCCGGGCATCCCGGGTATCCGGCAGTTCTTTGGAGTGTTCTTCCAGCAGGTTTTCGAACCGGTCTTTTTCATTGATGTCATGGTTGCCGTTGGGGTTGAAAAAATGCGCGGCATCGGCGTCCGGCGGATCATGTGCGACGATGATCACGGGAGTGTGCGGGCTTATAAGCTTCAGTTCCTTTTCCATCCAGATGCGGTTGGCTGAATCCGGCCAGATGTTGATGAACAGGAAGCAGATGCCCCCTATATTGCGCGAATAATTGATCTTGTCGGCGGGATAGCGAAAGCTGGCGCTTGTCAGGGGTGTAGCCGGATGGAGCATGAGATTATAGATCTCCGCCATGCTGGTCGCATCGGTTGGAGGCTGCATCTTCCGGTAAAATCCGATCGCGTTGGATACGTCGTGGTTCCCGGCTACCAGCAGGAAGCCTGCGGGCAGGCCCTGATGGTCTTTGAGGGTGATCCCTTCCAGGTAATCGTGGCGAAATTGATCCCAGGAAGCGGCGTCGCTCTGGATAGGCGTTTCCTGGCGGTTGGCGATATCTCCTGAAATCATCACGTAGTCGATGGCTCCTACTTTTTGCCCCGCGTGGACAGCTTTGTCCGGGGGAAGCGAAAGAGCGGGCAGGTCGTTAATCTTTGCCACCATTCGGGCGTTGACGAGATTGGAAGTGACGTTGCTGTCCCCGTCGAAGCTGTGGCGGGTGATGCCAAAATGGACATCGGAGGTATAGACGATCTGGATGACGGGTTGGGTGGTATCATGGATAAGGGGTTGGGTGGTATCGCGGGAGAGGAGGGGGGAGGCCTGGTTCAGGGTGGGGAGTATCAGGGTGGGGAGCAGTAGCAGGCACCAGGTCTGTAAACGGGGAATTCGCATGCGTAAAAATACTTTTAATGGGACAGGGCGGCGGTTATGGTCTCGTTAATTCATCCTGAAGAATCTGAAGCTGTTGGACATGCGCTCGGAATGAATGTGTAATCAATTGATAGTTATATATTTAGGATAAGGCTTGGGGGAAGGTAAAAAATAGCGGTACCCGCAGTAAACTCCGGGGGGATTTCTCTCGTATCCTATTAGGAGACTGTGGGAAAGGGGGCCGGAATTGTGTATTTTTGAGACCGGAAGCCCATTGAGAAGACATAAACGAACCGATGAAAAATTTTTGCCCTGTCGTATTGCTGCTTTTTGTTCACTCCGCTCTTTCGCAGTCACAGGTATGTCCGCTCAACAGCAACTATTCATTTGGTAATTTAACGCATTGGGAGGCCTATACGGGGAATAATGCCGGCGGCAACGGGGCGTCTGCCATCAAGGTGAAATATGACTCCACGCTCGGCCCGCCAGGTGGTACGTTGGGGGTCAGCGCCATCCAGGAATATCAGCTGCCTTCCGTCGATGGCATCCAGATCGTGTCGAACAATGTAATGGATCCTTACGGCGGTTTTCCCACTATTCCCAAGATCAACGGCTATCAGTATACCAATTCCATTCAACTGGGATCTACTTCCATCACGCATTCCTCGGGAGGCGCGACGGGCGGTGGGTATGTCCGGGGCGTGAGCTATCTCATCAATGTACCGCCGGGGCCGACGACGGTGCCGTATACGATGACTTATGCCTATGCCATGGTGCTGGAGAATGGTACGCATAACTCGGATGAGCAACCTTTGTTTTCCGCCACGCTGATTGCGGGTGGTCAGGTAGTGGCCTGCGCTTCGCCAAAATATTTTTTACCGACGTTAAACAATGCCAGCCCACAGGATGCCGGGGCTACGCTGGATACGGCCCTGGCCAAGAGCGAGGGTTTTTTCAACAGCCTCAAGAATTCGCCAAATGTCGATCCGAATTCCGGCAGTCCCGATGGTCCGCATCTGCCGGATGTCTGGTACAAACAATGGACCGAGGTGACTTTTGATCTTTCTCCTTATCGCGGGACGCAGGTGACGCTGACGTTTGAGACGGACAATTGCGTTCCCGGCGGCCATTTTGCCTATTCCTATCTGGCGCTGCGCAATACGTGCGGAGGGTTGCAGATCAGCGGGGATTCGGTTGCGTGTATCAACGGAACGCTGATCTATTCGGTACCGGGGCTGACGGGGGCTACGTATACGTGGGGGGTGCCGGGAAACTGGTCGGTCGTCTCCGGTATGGATAGCAGTGTCCTGAATGTCCTGGTGGGTACCGATCCGGGCGTTATTACTGTCCATGAGCAAAACAGCTGCGCCAATTTGCAGGCGACGTTGAATGTAACGACGTCTTTGCCGACTATTGCGGGGGCCGTCAACGGCGGCGAGGAGGTGTGTACCGGGACGAATCTCGTTACGCTCACTACCACCGGCAACCGCGGCTCGGTGGTGGGTTGGCTGGCGACGGCGGGTGGCGTTACGACGCCGGTGAGCGATACGACTTCGCAATATATCGCCCAGAATCTTACGGCTACGACCTTGTACCGGGTGCTGGTGCAGAATGGGGAGTCCTGTGCGATCGATACCGCCTCCGGATCGACGGTGCTGGTGGATCCGCTGAGTGTCGGCGGGCAGCTGCAACCCCAGAACCTGCAATTTTGCCAGGGGCAGGATAAGGACGCGCTTCTTCAGTTGACGGGCGAGACGGGCAATCCGGTGAATTGGGAGTCGTCGGTGGATGATGTCAATTGGAATGCTTTTGTGCCCACGTATACGGCAACGGAATATAGTATTCAGGGGCTGTCGGTTACGACCCGGTACCGGGTCATCGTGCAAAGCGGGGTTTGTCCGGCCGATACCAGCTCGGTTTCGAATATAACTTATGTGGCGGTTCCCTTCCCGCAGGCGACTACCAATCCTTCGGATACGATCATCTGTTATGGTACGACGGCCAACCTCAAAGCGCTGATCAGCATTGGGACGAATTATGCCTGGACCAATGCCGGCTCGTTGACGGACGAGGGGAATGGGTTGGTCGGCGGTCTTCCTTATCTGATTACACCGACGGCTGCGCCGAAGTCGACTATCGATTATGTGCTGAGTGTCGAGAACGCCGGCTGTCCGAATCTTTTGCTGGATACCTTGCATGTCCGGGTGTTGCCTCCGATTCTTGTAAACGCCGGGGATGACACTTCGGTGGTAATCGGTGAGCCGCTGCAGCTGAACGCTATTTCCAATGACACGACTACGCCGGGCGGAGACAGTTTTACCTGGACGCCCATCATCGGGTTGAACAATCCGGATATTTATAATCCCATTGCCGTCTTCAGTGGGGAGACGGATTCCATCCAATATTTCGTAACGGCGACTTCGAGGTATGGGTGTACCGGTGTCGGCAATATCCTGGTCAAGGTATTTAAGACGGGCCCGGACATCTTCGTACCGAATGCCTTTACGCCCGGAGGGCCTACCAATAATATCTTCCGGCCGGTGCCTGTCGGTATTACCAGTCTCGCTTTTTTCCGGGTGTACAACCGTTGGGGGCAGCTGGTCTATAATACGACCCGGATCGGGGATGGGTGGGATGGACGTGTCGATGGCCATTTGGAGGAAAGCGGAACTTTTGTTTGGTTGGTCGAGGGGTCGACCTATACGGGAAAGACTATCTTTCATAAGGGGACGATGATTTTGGTGCGATGAAGCGCTATTTACCTGTTGTCTGGTTGCTGGTAGCCCATGCTGTTCAGGCGCAGGTATGTCCTCTTAACAGCAATTGGTCATTGGGTAATCTTACGCATTGGGAAGCCTATACCGGTAATAATGCCGGCGGTAATGGTCTCTCGGCCATCCACGAAGTTTACGACTCAAGTGTGGCTGCTCCCACGGGTACGCTGGGGAACGATGCTATTTATGAATACAATCTGGCTGGTACTATTGGTATCCAGATCCTTTCGACTCCCGGGACGGATCCTTATGGTGGGTTTGCGATGATCCCAAAGATAAATGGCTATCAGTATACCAATGTCATCCTGCTGGGATCAACGGCCGTTACCGTCAAAGGCGGTGGTGGGAGTGGCCCCGCAGGGGGTGGGAATGCCGGGGGAACTAGTGGCGCTGGCCCCAGCGGGGGTTATGTGAGGGGAGTGAGTTACCGGATCAATGTACCGGCGGGGCCAATATCCGAGCCGTATACGATGACGTATGCGTATGCGATGGTGTTGGAGAACGGTAGTCATGGTTCGAATGAGCAGCCCTTGTTCTCGGCCACGCTGACGACGAACGACAGTGTGATCAACTGTGCTTCGCCCAAATACTTCTTACCGACGCTGGGTGATGTCAATCAGCAAGGGACCACTTCGATCCTGGATTCTGCCCTCGCCGGGAGCGAGGGTTTTTTTCTGAGTCCGCTGCCTTCTCCCAATGCCTCTCCTCAGGGACCGCAGCACCGGGATGTCTGGGCAAAGGGGTGGACGGAAGTGACCTTCGATCTTTCGCCATACCGCGGGCAGCAGGTGGTTTTGAATTTCGAGACGGATAATTGCGTTCCGGGCGGCCATTTTGCTTATTCGTATGTGGCGTTGCGAAATGTATGCGGCGGCCTGCTGATCAGCGGGGTTACGGCAACCTGTGCCGGCAATACGGTTATTTATTCCGTTCCCGCGCTGACGGGTGCGGCCTATCAATGGGGGGTGCCGGCCGGCTGGTCTGTGCTGTCCGGTATCGACAGCAATATTCTCCAGGTCAAGGCGGGGAGCAACCCGGGGGTGATAATAGCGAATGAGCGGAACAGCTGTGCCAATCTAACGGCCAGCCTAAACGTAACCAGTGCCGTACCGACTGTTGCGGGGGCTGTCAGCGGCGGGATAGAAGTGTGTGCGGGGACGAATGTCACCGATCTGACGGAAAGCGGCAACCGCGGCAGTATCCTGGGTTGGGTGGCTTCGACGGACGGCGTCGACTGGACGGCGCTGAACGACACGACTCCGGAGTATACTGCCCGGGATCTGGCTGTTACGACTGTGTACCGGGTGCTGGTCCGGAACGGGCAGGCCTGCGCTATCGACAGCAGCGTGGGTACGACGATGCTGGTGGATCCTCAGACCGTTGGCGGAAGGTTAGCGCCTTCCGATTTGTCGTTCTGTCTCGGCCAGAACCAGGATATACTACTGCAATTGATTGGTGAGACGGGGAGCCCGGTCGACTGGCAGTCGTCAGCGGATGGGGTCAGCTGGACGAGCTTTAGTCCGGCGGATACGGCGAGGGGCTACTCTCTTTTTGGGCTAATGGCTTCTTCTGAATATCGGGTTATTGTCCAGAGCGGGCTCTGCCCGGCGGATACCAGTTCGGCTGCGCGTGTGACTTTTGTGAATATTCCATTCGCCCGGGCGGTTACCGATCCCGTGGACACGGTGATTTGTTATGGCACGACGGCTAACCTCAAGGCGGTGATCAGCATCGGGACGAACTATTCCTGGACCAATGCCGGATCGCTGACGGACCAGGGGAATGGGGTGATCGGCGGTCTTCCCTATATTATCACGCCGACGGCTGCGCCGAAGTCGACCGTCGATTATGTGCTGAAGGTCGAGAACGCCGGCTGTCCGAATCTTTTGCTGGATACGATTGCCGTACGGGTGTTGCCGCCGATCGTAGTGGATGCGGGCAATGATACATTGGTGGTGACGGGTGAGCCTTTGTCCCTCCATGCGAGCGCGGTCGACCCGACTGCGCCTGGCGGAGACAGCTTTACGTGGTCGCCCGTGGTGGGATTGAACAATCCGACTATTTTTGATCCGACGGCGATCCTTTCTGCCGGTACGGATTCGGTGCGGTATTTTGTAACGGCGACTTCTCCGGATGGCTGTACCGGTGTCGGCAATATGCTGGTGAAGGTATTCAAGACGGGCCCGGATATCTTCGTTCCGAATGCGTTTACGCCCGGCGGGGCCAGCAATGCTATTTTCCGGCCGCTGGGTGCGGGCATTTCCTCGCTGGCGTTCTTCCGGATTTACAATCGCCTGGGGCAGCTGGTTTACAGCACTGCTACTCTTGGAGATGGATGGGATGGGCGTGTAAACGGCCGGCTGGCGGACAGTGGCACTTTTGTATGGGTTGTTCAGGGGACGACTTATGCGGGTCAAACGGTGTACCATAAGGGAACGATGGTATTGGTGCGTTGAGCAGGGGGTGTTAAGCGGCAAGGGTTTTACCGGGAATTTGTTAACTTTTGAGTCATTAAGGAGTGCGATGTGATGAAAACTTATTTACCTGTGGTCTGGCTGCTGATTGCCCATTCAGCTTTTTCGCAGTCACAGGTATGTCCGCTCAATATCGACTGGTCGTTTGGTAACTTTACCCATTGGCAGGCTTAT